>Ga0190359_1000218_pt1 | contig 39174 bp, 33 predicted proteins | sample 48721823_MG_FD_161269 | JGI IMG/M metagenome (GOLD analysis project Ga0190359, IMG submission 161269) | Hydrothermal vent microbial mat bacterial communities from Southern Trench, Guaymas Basin, Mexico - 4872-18-2-3_MG | ecosystem: Environmental > Aquatic > Marine > Hydrothermal vents >...
TCCACCCTCGCTATTTTATTTCCAAGATAAATGTCTGCTCCTTTTTTCTTTGCTTGTCTTATTATTTCCTTGTCAAATAACATACGATCTATTGATAGGGCATGAACTTTATTGCCCCCGATTGTAATTATTTTGTTTGAAGGAGAGTGGACATTAGCGCCTTTAATTTTATTTTGTATAATCTCTTTTCTTGGAATTTCAGTTAATTCAAGAACTCTAGGCGTAACAAGACCTGCACAATTTAGATGTTGCCCGATTTCTTTATTTTTTTCGAAAATTGCTACTCTGAAATTTTTTTCTGCAATTTTACTTGCAACGTGCCCTCCAATAGGGCCTCCGCCCACTATTGCAACATCATATTTTAACATGAATTAAGAAGGGGTATTATTCCAAAGATTTATAACAGAATCGCAGATACTGCTGGTGTGAAGCGGGTTATGATTTCTGGTGCACTTAATATAATTCTATTCTTTTCACGAGGAAAAAATAAAAGCGATGAGTTAGATAAAGAAGAAAATTACAAAGATTCGCTTCTTTGTCGCTTTGTTTTAGATGGCCTTGGTAAAAAAATTGGTGAAAGTGTTGCGGTAGAAAATGATATTTTAATTATAAAATCAGGCAAAAAATATCTTGGTGTTCCTATTAAGCACATAGAAGAAGATGACAAGGTAATATTAGTGAAAGGACTTGTTGACCGGGAAAATGCAGAGAGCATGGGTGAAAAATGGCGACAAGAATCTTTTAAAGAAATAGATTATAATGTAACTGATGAATAATATGGATTTTGAATACAAAATGGTGATTGTTACTCGCTCTGATTTGAAACTTTCACCAGGTAAACTTGCCACACAAGTTGCTCATGCTGCTGTTGATTGCGCTCTTTACACAAAGAGTTCAAATTCTAAATGGTTTAATAAATGGCAGAAAGAGGGTGCAAAAAAAGTTGTTGCCAAAGTAGAAAGTGAAAAAGATTTTTATCCTCTCAAAGAAAAAGCAGAGAGTTTGAATATAGTTACTAAGATAGTTAACGATGCAGGTCGCACTGAAATTCCTGTAGGTACAAAAACTGTCTTAGGAATTGGTCCTGCACCAAGTAATATCATAGATCAGGTAACTGGCGATCTTTCCTTATTATGAGTCTTATTACTAAAAGATAAAAGGAGAGAAGTTTTAGTTTATCTCTTTCTCTTTATGAATATTAGGGCAATTGCTATTGCAAAGATGGCGAAAATCAGTTCAAAACCAGGTGTACCGCCACTTGTTTCGTCCCCAGTGGTGTCTCCTCCGGTTTCATTTCCACCGGTGCCTTCATCTCCAGCATCTCCTGTGCCACCACCATAGTACAAATCATATGCTGGGAAATATGTATCTGGTGCCCAATCACCCCAGTGCTCTACATTTGTCGTCTGAGATATATCTGTGTATTCAAGTGAATAACCATAAATAGAATAAGAATTACCACTAGCAGTTATATTAAAAGTTACAGACCAGCTATTGGAACCTGCTTTACTCCCAGTATTTGTCTCATAAGAAATAGGATCCGCATTTAGTACAGATTCTACACCATTTGAATAATAAGCATAAGACGATGCGCTATCACTAACAAGATAAATATAGTAAATTACGTTCTGGCTGTCCACTATGCTCCCTGCTACCGTCAGTGTAACAATGGTTTGTTCTCCTGATGTAGTATAGGAAATATCTGTTATATCGATATTTGGCTTTTCACCTGTAAATTTTTCCCAGGTCCATTCTGTTCCACTTTGTTTATAGTGCCATACATCTCCTGTGCTGTCAGATGTAGCTGAACATGTTATTCCTGCCCCAAATAGGATAAAAAGTGCTCCTATTATAAGTATATATTTTCTCACCAAAACGTTTTCCTCCCTAAGTTTTTAAAAGATGAAAAACAAGAGGCCATTTAAAATTGTCGAAAAAATTATATGAAATATTTTTAGAGTATAAGTTTGATTATCAATTTAATTAAAATGAAACATGAAATAAGATTATTAGGAATTGATGATTCCCCTTTTACTTTTAATGAGAAGTACGCAAATATTATTGGTGTTGTTATGCGTGGAGGTAGCTATATTGAGGGTGTACTGCGCAATCAGATATCTATTGATGGGGGTGACGCAACATTTGTTTGTAAACAGATGATAGAGGAGACACGCCATAGAAAACAGTTAAAAGCTGTTTTACTTGATGGTGTTGCATTGGGTGGATTCAATGTTGTAGATATTGGAGAGATATACAATGATACAGATATTCCCGTTATTACTATCACAAGAGACAAACCTGATATGGCGAAGATAAAAAATGCTTTGCAAAAAAATTTTGATGATTGGAAAAATCGCTGGAGTTTGATATCAAAAGGAGAACTCTATGAAGTTGAAACACGTCACAACCCAATTTATGTAAAATGTGTTGGATTGTCGATAGATGAAGCAAAAGAAATAATAAAGCTTTCTACAATAAGGGGTGTCATTCCTGAGCCGATACGTGTGGCTCATCTAATAGCATCTGGTATTACAAGAGGTGAATCGTATGGGAAAGCCTAAAGCAAAAGTTGATGAAACTAAATGTCTAGCTTGTGGTGGTTGTATATCCGTTTGTCCACAAAATGCCATTTCATGGCACGGTGGTAAAGCGTTTGTCGATGATGAAAAGTGCATTAGTTGTGCTATTTGCATAAGAACATGTCCTGTTGGTGCGATTAGCGGGGAGGGTTATTAAAATGAAATATGACGTTGTAATTGTTGGATCTGGTCCTGCAGGAAGTGTTACAGGTCGTTTTGCTGCAGAGGCAGGTGCCAAAGTTCTTATTTTAGAGCGACGGCAAGAGATTGGTGCTCCTGTCTTGTGTGGCGAAGGCATTAGTAAAAAAATTGATGAATGGAAGATGCTCGAGGGAAAACGTTGGATTGCAAATAAGATGGACGGCGCTCGTATTTATTCGCCTGATAAAACTTGTGTAACTCTTTCTGCAGACATGGCAGGTAACGAAACAGGATATATTGTGTACCGTGATATTTTCGACCAGGAGCTTGCACGACAAGCGGCAAAAGCTGGTGCAAAAATCATGATGAATGCTAATGCCGTTGGTCTACTTAAAGAAAAAGATAAAATAAAAGGAGTGAAAGTTAAGCAATTTGATGAAGAATTTGAAATAGAGGCTGATGTTGTTGTTGGGGCCGATGGCGTAGAATCCAAAGTTGGGCAGTGGGCCGGCATCAATACTTGTCTCAATCCAAAGGATCTTGAAACATGTGTACAGTACACCCTAACAAACGTTGAATGCAAGGATGCATATAGTGATTTTTATCTTGGAAAAGAAATCGCTCCAGGTGGGTACATATGGGTTTTTCCTAAAGGAAAAGATACTGCAAATGTTGGCATAGGAGTTCTGGCAAGTCTTAGTGAAAGCGGGCTACCTAAGAAATTACTTGACCGCTTTATAGCAAATGATCCAAGATTGAAAGATGGTGAGCCTATTAGATTCTTGGCTGGTGCAGTGCCTGTCGCAAATCCTGTTGATACAGTTCGTGATAATCTTATTTTAGTTGGCGATTCTGCTCGCCAGGTTGATCCAATTACTGGTGGGGGCCTTACACATTGTTTGGAAGGAGGTAAAATAGCTGGTGAGGTAATTGGTAAATCTGTTGAAAAACAAGATTTTAGTCAGGAAATGCTCTCTGCATATGAAGCTGGTTGGAAAGAGGCTTTTGGTAAAAAAATAAAAAGAAATTATATGGTAAAAGAGATTATGCTTGATATGGAGGATAAAACTTTTAATATGCTTGCAGACTCATTAAAAGATTACAAGTTTGAAGAAATCAGCACAATGAGTCTTGTTGCGGCACTAGTAAAAAAACATCCAACCTTACTTATGAAATTGCGACCGCTTATGAAAGTTGCAAAGGAAACTAAGGAGTAGAAAAATGAGTATAAAGTGGGGGTTGATTTATAATTTTCATACAAAAAAAGCAGCTTCTTTAGCTAATGATGTTTATGAATTTTTAAGTAAAAAAGGCGAGGTTTTTGTTGAAAAAAGATTTGCTAAAGACCACAATGCAAAAGGACATTCTCATGAAGAAATTAACAAAAAAGCAGATATTGTTGTAACTGTTGGTGGCGATGGCACAATCCTTCGTGCTCTTGAAAAGATTGAAAAACCTATTTTTGCAATTAATTCTGGTGGCATGGGCTTTCTTTCTGAAGTTGAGTCGAAATATTATGAACATGGTTTGCAAAGAGTGGTTGATGGAAAATATAATGTTGAAGAGCGTGCTAAATTAAAAGTAATTGTAGATGGTAAGCGCCTGCCAGATGCTGCTAATGAAATTACCGTTCAAACTGCCCGCATTGCGAAGATGATTTATTTACAGATTCTTGTTGAAAATGAGCTTATAGATACCTTTGGTGGAGATGGCGTTATTGTCGCCACACCTACTGGAAGTACTAGTTATGCTCTTAGTGCTGGCGGTCCAATATTAGACCCTGCTGTTAATGCCATGGTTATTGCTCCACTTGCTCCATTCAAGCTTGCTGCCCGTCCGTGGGTTGTTCCATTAGAAAAAAAAGTTGGCATTAAGCTTCTTGCAAAAAGTAAAGAAACTAAAATTGTAATTGATGGAGAATCTCCTCAAGTTATTACACCAGATAGTGACATAGTTGTTACAGGTTCTGAGAAAAAAGCCCGTTTTGTTCGTTTTGGAGAGTCCTTTTATCAGATGGTTAGATTGAAGCTGGTGCGATAAAATATGGGATTTTTTAAAAGAAAAAAAGAACCTATTAAACCTAAAGAATGGAAAATTAAACGCAATTGTCTTGAGTTGATTCTTGAGTCTGCCAAATCCAGTTATCCAAAAGAATTTGGAGCTTTGTTGCGTGTTGATGAAGAGCACAAAGACACTATTGTCGAACTTGTTCTCCTGCCAGGCACAATCTCTGGAAATTCCCATGCAATCTTTAGACTGCATATGTTGCCAATAGATTTTAGCATCGTTGGAACCGTACACAGTCATCCTTCACCAGTTTCGCGCCCCTCTGAAGCGGATTTAGAATTGTTTAGAAAACATGGAAGGGTTCATATCATTGCTGCAAATCCTTATTCTCTGGATAGTTGGGAAGCGTATGATGGCAATGGGAATAAAATAGACATAAAGGTGATTTAAAGAGCTTATTCTATTTGAAAGATAATATTTTATAGTAAACAAATACTAACATATTTGGAGACGGATGGAAGGCTCACCAATTGATATTGTAGTATTTGCACCTTTGGCTCCATTACTAGGAGTTTTGTTATTCTGGTTCATACAGTTACTGTTTATCGAAAGTCAGAAATATTTTTTAAATAAGATTAATCGCAACCATCCGGCCTTTTGCAGATTTACTAATTTTCTTGGAATATTGTTTCAAACAATTTGCCATGCCATGGGATATACTATTACAAAAAGCGGAATTTCAGAGTTTTATATTAGTGTGAGTTATGGGCGCGTTGCACCAAAGAAGGAAAAAAAGGGAATATTTGAATGGATCTCAAATGTTTTTCTTTTTGTTGGGCCTTTTTTTATTCCAGCTTTTCTAACAGTTGTTGTTCTATATCTCTTTATTCCAAATGGCTTTTTAATTGTAATTCCTGATCAATTTATCAATCTAAAATATACATTTGGTAGCCAATTGGCAATTTTTGGTGCGAGTCTTTTCAATTTTGCAAATAGTTTTTTTTATTTTTTAACAAACCTTGATTTGTTGCATCCTGCCCATCTTGGCTTTTTATTTTTGCTTATTTTCTTAGGCCTAGGAATTAGACCGAGCCACATAGGTGAAAAAAAACCACACAAAATAGATATGATATATGAACTCAAGAATATTTGGAGTTTGATTTCTAACAAACCACTATATCTACTAATTTTGGGTTCAATTGCTTATCTTGTTTTTTATATCTCATTGTATCTAAATACGAGCATATATGTCGCAATATTTGCAGTTCTTGGATGGATTTCAATAATATCCATCATCTCGCTGTTTATCTCTCATTTAATAATATTTTTTATAAAGATATTAGATGAGATACCTGGGATTTGGAAGTATGCTCCAATTATTGTTCTCTTTTCATCGTACATAATTGCTAGGGCGTTGTTTTTCTATTTCTCAATACATGACTATGTTTACAGTACTTCTCTTTTTATAATGCTTTTTTCAACGTTTATTGCTACATTTTTATTATACAGAGCTAAAAGCGATAGATTTAAAACCATAAGAGAGATGAAGCTGTTAAAGAAGAAGACACAAGGGGATGCAGATGACCAGTGAAGATCTTTTAAAAAACGAAAAACTTGAGAAAGTTCTTTCTCCACATCCATTATCATTTATGAACTATCAGTCTCTATGTATCTTTTTGATAATATGGGGAGTGCTTGTTGGATGGCTAATCAATTTTTCAGAATGGAGAGGTTTTTTTGAATCTGAATGGATTGTTTTTATGGTTTGGGCAGTTGTTCTTTTACTTGTAGGAATCTTTGCCTCCCTTGTTGCCATCAGATGGAGCATTTTCTTTCTTTATCTAGGCGTGATAGCCAGTGGCATAGGTCTGGTGCTGTGGTTAGGATTACAAAAAGATGTTGGTATTTTTATACCAGCATATACTGTATTAATCTCAATATTGGGTTTTCTAATAGTAGAGTTGTATCGCCGCTCACATAAATATATAATTTCAAACCAGAGGCTTGTTTTTAAAGGAGGAATCATCACAAAACAGGAAAGAACTCTTAGGTATGATAAGGTATCAGATATTAGTGCAAAACAGGGAGTGTTGGGCCAGATATTTGGTTTTGGGACCATAATTCCTATTAGTCAATCCGGTTTTGGTCTCGGCGCTGATAAATCGTTTGCCGCTGGCGGTGTTCAAATCGGTGAAAAAAAGGCTAAACTTATGGGACTTTTTGGTGGTGGTAAAGAGGTTCAAACTCCAATGTCTAGGAGTTATTTTGAATTGCACGGCGTTTATCCATATAAAGAAATCAAAAAGCTAGTTGAAGAATTGGTTCAATCAAATGTTATAACCCCATATCAACAAGAACAGGTGTCATTTCAAAAACAACAAGTAGATTTACAAAAAGAGATGAGAGATCTACTTAAAACACAATCTCAAATAAATGAAGAAGGATCAACAAAAGACTCGCTTCCAACAAACAAAAAAATAAAAGAAGAGAAGATATTTGAACCAAAACAGGAAGATATACAAAGAGAAATGAGAGATTTATTAAGAATGCGTGAAGATGCTAAAAATAATGATGAGTTTCAAGATGAAAATGGCTCATAGATTAACCGACATATTTATAAAATAGATATCATTCTTGCCAAAACTATGGTTCCTAAGAGAGTTTTTTTTACAAAAGGCGTAGGAAAACACAAACATGAACTGCAATCTTTTGAACTTGCTCTTAGAAGTGCAGGTATCGAAAAGTGCAATCTTGTGAATGTATCTAGCATCGTTCCCCCAAGGTGTAAAGTAATCAGTAGAGAAAAAGGAATTGAGGCGCTTAAACCTGGCAATATTACATACTGTGTAATGTCAAGAAATGCTACTAGCGAACCTAACAGGCTTGTTGGTGCGGCGATAGGTGTTGCAGTTCCTAAAGAAAGAGACTCTTATGGCTATATTTCTGAGCATCATTGTTATGGCGAAGTTGCCCAGAGAGCTGGCGACTATGCCGAAGACCTTGCTGCTAGTATGCTTGCTACCACTCTTGGTTTAGAATTTGATCCTGACAAAGCATGGGATGAAAGAAAGCAGGAATATAAGATGAGCGGGCGTTTTGTTCGCACCCAGAGCTTTGTTCAAACAGCGAAAGGAGACAAAAATGGTCTTTGGACTACTGTCCTAGCCGCTGCTGTTTTTCTGGAAGACTAAATTATAATAATAAAGGGAAAATATTTCTAAATTTTTATTTCATATAAAAAGGTTTTATATATGTCTTAATATTACCACCCACTTGGTTTAAAGGAGATTTGACCTATGATTGAAGAATTTAATAAATGGTTTGAAGAATTAAAAATTGAAGATGTTCCATCTGTTGGTGGAAAGAATGCATCACTAGGTGAAATGATTAGAAGCCTTGGTGAAAAAGGGGTAAATGTTCCTGGTGGTTTTGCTGTTACTGCTTATGCATACAAATATACAATTGAAAAAGCAGGCATTGATAAAAAGATTAAAGAGATTTTATCAGACCTGGATACACATGATGTTAACAACTTAGCGGAACGTGGGCAAAAAATTAGAGAATTAATAAAAAGCACTCCACTTCCCTCCGAGCTTGAAGAAGACATTCGTAAACATTATCAGGAAATGGAAAGACGTTATGGCAAAAATGTTGATGTTGCAGTTCGAAGCAGTGCAACTGCTGAAGATCTTCCAGATGCAAGTTTCGCGGGACAGCAAGAAACTTACTTAAATGTTAAAGGAGAGGAAGAACTTCTAGAGAAGGTAAGAGATTGTTTTGCCTCATTGTTTACTAACAGAGCCATATCTTACCGTGTCGATAAGGGCTTTGATCATTTCAGCGTCTATCTCTCTGTCGGGATCCAAAAGATGGTTAGATCTGACTTAGCAAGCTCTGGTGTCATGTTCTCCATTGATACTGAAAGTGGTTTCCAAGATGCAGTATACATTACTGGCGCATATGGGCTTGGGGAAAATGTTGTTCAAGGTACTGTAAACCCAGATCAATTCTATGTATTTAAACCAACATTAAAGAAAGGTTTTAAACCAATTCTAGAAAAAAAACTAGGATCAAAAGAAAAACGAATGATATATAGCGATACAGGAACCACACAACAAGAGGTTAGTGAGGAAGACAAAAGAAAATTCGTAATAACTGATGATGAAATTATTACATTGGCTAAATGGGCCGTAATAATTGAAGACCATTATAAAAAACCCATGGATATCGAATGGGCGAAAGATGGTCAAACTGGGGAACTTTTTATTGTTCAAGCAAGGCCTGAGACCGTTCACTCACAAAAAGATGCAGCAGTAATGCAGACCTATGTTTTAGAAGAAAAAGGCGACATACTTGTTGAAGGGGAGGCAGTAGGAAGTAAAATCGGTCAGGGAGAAGTCAACATCATTCATGATGCTAAAGACATTGGCAAATTCCAAAAAGGACAGGTTCTTGTTACTGATATGACTGATCCTGATTGGGAGCCAATTATGAAAATTGCAGGTGCAATTGTAACAAATAGTGGTGGCCGAACATGTCATGCTGCAATTATTTCTCGCGAACTTGGGATTCCTTGTGTTATAGGTACTGGAGACGGCACTGAAAAATTACAAAATGGATCAAAAGTAACAATTGACTGTTCAGAAGGTACTGGTCGAATATATGGAGGTTTACTGAAATACAGAGTTGACGAACTAAAACTTGATAATCTGCCTGAAACTAAAACAAAGATTATGATGAATGCAGGTGTTCCAGAGAAGGCATTCCAGCAAGGGCAAATTCCAAATGACGGTGTTGGTCTTGCCCGGGAAGAATTCATAATAAATTCATATATAGGAATACATCCACTTGCATTACTTGAATATGATCAACTTAAAGAGAAAGCTACAAGCGATCCTAAGATAGCAGAAGTTATTCAAAAAATAGATGAGAGAAGCGTTGGATATGATGACAAGGTAGAGTTCTTTGTTGATACCCTTGCAAGAGGCATTTCAAAGATTGCTGCAGGCTTTTATCCAAATGATGTAATTGTAAGAATGAGTGATTTCAAAACAAACGAATATGCCAACTTGATTGGCGGATTCATGTATGAGCCCACAGAACATAACCCTATGATTGGCTGGCGAGGTGCATCAAGATATTATGATGAAAAATTCAAACCAGCATTTGGTTTAGAGTGTAGAGCACTTAAAAAAGCAAGAGATGAAATGGGCCTAACAAACATCAAGCCAATGATACCTTTCTGCAGAACACCTGACGAAGGTAGAAAAGTCATAGAAATCATGAATGAATATGGATTGAAACAAGGAGAAAATGGTCTTGAAGTATATGTGATGTGTGAAATTCCATCAAACGTTATTGTAGCAGATCAATTCGCTGATATATTTGATGGTTTTAGTATTGGATCGAATGACCTAACACAACTCACGCTAGGTCTTGATCGTGATTCTGATTTAGTATCCCATATTTTTGACGAGCGGAATGATGCAGTTAAACGATTAGTAGCACAGGTTATAGAAACTGCGCATAAACATGAGCCTCGCAGAAAGGTAGGAATATGCGGGCAAGCACCAAGCGATTTTCCAGAATTCGCTGAATTCTTAGTTGAATGTGGCATTGATAGTATTTCTTTAAACCCAGATACTGTTATCAAAACAAAACTTAAAATAGCAGAAGCTGAGAAAAGATTGACACAGACAGTAAGTACATAATTCTCTCGTCTTTTTTCTTCTTTTTATAAGATTACTTTAAAAACACAAAGTAGTTTTAGGTTTTTGACACAATGAAGTTGATACCATTATTAACTCTGGACAGTCGCAATCTTGCCGATGATCAATCGAAACTGCTAGATGATTTGACAAAAAATAATTCTGAAAAAACAATATATGTTTTAGATTTATACGGAATCAACAAAGACAAACCTAATCTCAACACATACCAAAAACTTTCAAGAGATTTTGACCCATGGATCGATAGCGGCCCCAGAACTATAGGAGATATTGTTGATAATTTTTTAGCAGGTGCAACCGCTGTAACTCTCAGAAAAGAATATTTATCAAAGATTGATGTTGCTCAAATCAGAGAGATATCAGAAAACAAGATATATATGAATTTAGACTCAAACGGTCTTGAAATTTTGAAGTATTACGACCCGGATGGTTTAGTAAATTTCAAAACAAGAGAGGAAATAGAGCACGACCTTGAATTGAATTACTTGCTAAAACAAATTGCCTCAAAAAGAGATGTTTTTTCCTATGAAAGGGATGTAAAAAACATAACATATTGGAAGCATTGCGGCATTAAAGGCCTACTGATAGATATAAACAAAATACAGGAGTTTAAAAAAATATGACTTCTGAGGAAGAAACAATCATAGCCTTTGTTTTTAAGAGAAGCGGCTTATCTGAAATCAGCTTTTCTAAGTTTTATCTTACATTATCAATGGATTTAAATTGGCTTACACCAGAAGAGGCAAAAAGGTTCACAACTCTTGCAATAAAACATGGATTACTTGTTAAAAAAGCAGATAATGTTGCTCCGAGTTTTGATATAAATATTAATATTCCTATTGGCTTTTATCCTTCTAAAGATTTTTTTAAAGAAAACAAAGTGATTGAAAAGACAGTCAAAACAAAAGGCGTTCTACAAAATATAGTAGAAAGAATAAGTAAAGAAACAAAGCTTGATGAGGAAACTATTTTAAATAAGATTAAACAAATTGGAAAAGAGAAAGGCATAACTACAGAAGTTGCAGCTTTACATTTTTGTAAGGAGAACAATATAGATTCTTCTGATTTTTTTGATGATGTTGAAAACAAAATATTTCAAAGAAAATAAAGAATAATTGGGATTAATAATACACCCATGCAATGGCTTCTACGTACACCCCATTCCACTGGCAACAGTCCAATAAATGTAGCAATAAATAGAATTAACAACCCCAACAAGCCTGTAAACAAAAAGACTAGAAGTATTATCAACGCTATTGTCAATTTTACTATCAAAGCATATGGCACATTTGCAAAATGTTTTGCAAAAACTTTACCCATTTTCAATGTTAAAAAATAAGAAAGTGTTCCTCCCAATAAAATTGCTATTAGTAAATATGCTAGATTTGTAGGCATTAATATATCAGTCCATTCACTAACAGAAATCAAGTCCATCGCAGCCAATGCCGCACCGCTTCGAGATTTTAAAATAATAAACATAACTACAACAACAAAAAAAGCACATGCAGTGTTAACTGCAGATAATGTTATAATTGTCTGTTTTTTGTCTGATTCGCCTCGGGCATTCATTGCAATAATGGTCCCGGTTGCAGATGTTATCCCAGGAATAATTGAAACAAGAATTCCACCAAAACTTCCTGTTGTAACAGATAAAATTGAAGATTTTTTTGCTTTTCTGTCTAAAACTGGATTTTCAATGATTTGTTTAGGGATTATTGGCTTCGTCATTAATGACGTTAGAAGAGTGGGGGTGCCAAAAAGACCTGCAAGTGCTGGAAACAAAACAGGAGAAGACAAACCGATTGGCGAGTCAACAGACATATCAAGAATAAGAATCCCAAAAATACCAGACAATATGAAGACAAACAAGGCAAACAGCATACCAAAAATAGATGGAAGAGCGCCTTTAAGTTTAAATGGTTCAATTCTGCCTTTCTCTGTTGCAATCATTAAGATAGATATTGCAATCAAAACAAAGAGCATGATCTCTTGCATCGTGTCATAAAAAAATAGAGGCGCCCCGATGATAAAACGAATGGGAAAAAGCAGAAGGAAACAAAATAAAATTGCACCGTAGCTCCCCATGGCTGACAGCGCCACAGCCTCATAGCCTTTGCCCTCTAATAACAATGAATGAGCAGGTAAAACAGATAAAGCAGTATCTGGATCGGGCGCACCAAGGAAAGTTGCAGGAATACAGTCGAGGAATGTATGGGCTATGGAGCACGATATTATAAAAACACAGATTAAAACTAGAATGAATTCTTTAGAAATGCCAAATTCAAAAAGAAAGTCAAAAATAGCGACAATGCTGCCAGAAAGAGAGGAGAGGATAAGTGCGACATTGTTAACATGAAGTCCTGGCAATAGGCCTGTTGCAATCCCTGTACAAACGCCAAAAATGCTAAAAAGAATTACAAGAGTTAATTGTAACAACTTTTCATCCTCCGTCCTCTAAGTCCCATAACTTGTGGGATTCGTCGCACTGCTTTAGATAATATCTAAAGTTCTTTTCATCAAAACAAAATTTTCCTGTTACACGGATTTTTTTACCAGATTGCAAGATAAGTTTATTTGAATTGTTGTAAAAAACCATAAGAGAAGATTTGCTGTCAAAGTCTAAAAGATAAAAGTAAGGATCGTATATTACATCAATAATTCCTGAAACATTGATATTTAAGCCAAGATATTTTGTAGGGTTGTTTGCTAATTGCCAAAGCGGGGAAGAAATGTTATTCCATTTCTCCAGAATTTCAATGCCTTGTTTAGTATCAACTATTATTTCCCAGCCCTCTTTATATTTCTGAACCTTCCCTGTCACTTGAATGATGTCCCCAAATTCAACATCTGTTTCCTCCTCAACAAATACTGTTGATGCCGCATTATTTTCTGCAATGATAATGCTCTGGCTTCCGTAGCTTGTTTTATGGTACTCTTCTACAACCCCCTGTGTTATTATTTCTTTTCCTTCATAGTTTGAAATTTTGCATAATTCTATAACTGGCGGTTGAGAGAGCATTGATAAAACATACAATATGGTGATACCGAGCACCGAGACTAACACTGAGATGTGTTTGATTTTCATTTTCTCTTGTTTTATTCTATCATTGTTTATTTAAGAATGATGTTACGAGCAGACCTACTTGATGGTTTTAAAGTTGTATTTTAATAAATATTGTTGCGGAAAAATTATAATAGTATCTTTTCTATTAGGCCGTAAACTTGAGGTCAATTTGTGGGGATTATATGAAATCAAAAGAAGTTGTGTTGAAAATAGCCGAAGCTTTTCAGCAAGATGTTGGGTACGGAAGGGCACGTATAGACAACCAGACCAGAATAAATTTAGATTTATCTATTGGAGATGTTATCGAAATAGAAGGTGCTAAAAAAACAGCTGCCGTTGTTTGGAGGGCGCACCCCACAGACGAAGGAAAAGGCATAATTCGTATTGACAATCTAACACGTAAAAATGCAGGCACAGGTCTTGGAGAACGAGTAAAAATTAGACCTGCTGAAGTGAAAGAAGGAAAAGAGATTACGCTTGCTCCATTGATTTCTAAGGGCCAACAGATTCAGTTTGGCGCAGGCATTGATGTTCTTATTAAAAAGGGTTTATTGAAAAGACCTGTTACCAAGGGCGATAGCGTTATTATCCCAGGAATTGCTTTGTTTGGCAGCTCCCTTCCTTTCATAATAATCAACACGAGCCCGAGTGGAATTATCTCCATAAGCGAGGATACAAAAATTAATGTTAAAGAAGAAGCTGCAAAAGAAATTGAAATGGAAGGGCCTCGTGTAAGCTATGAAGATATAGGTGGCCTGCATGAGGAGATATTAAAAGTTCGTGAGATGATTGAACTGCCTCTTAAACACCCTGAGCTTTTTGACAGGCTTGGTATCGATCCACCTAAAGGTGTTTTGTTACATGGTCCGCCTGGAACTGGTAAAACACTAATTGCAAAAGCGGTTGCTAATGAATCTGGTGCAAACTTTTATACAATCAATGGACCAGAGATTATGAGTAAATTCTACGGGCAAAGCGAAGAGAATCTCAGAAAAGTTTTTGAAGAAGCTGAAAAAAATGCACCATCTATTATATTCATCGATGAAATCGATGCAATTGCACCAAAAAGAAGTGAGGTTCATGGTGAGGTTGAAAGACGTGTCGTATCCCAGATGCTTACACTCATGGACGGTTTAAAAGGACGTGGCAAGCTTATTGTGATAGGCGCAACAAACATTCCTGACGTGCTTGATCCGGCTTTGCGCAGGCCAGGGCGTTTTGATCGTGAGATAAGAATAGATGCCCCAGATCGAGATGGAAGGAAGGAAATTCTTCAAATCCACACGCGCGGAATGCCTCTAGCAAAAGATTGTAATCTTGATGACCTGGCAGAGATTACTTATGGCTATGTTGGTGCAGATCTCGCTGCTTTAGCAAGAGAATCTGCAATGAATGCTTTGCGCAGATATTTACCAGAGATTGATCTTGAGAAACCAATACCTGTTGAAATATTAGAAAAAATGGAAGTTACTATGGATGATTTTAAAAACGCCCACCGCGGCATTGAACCATCTGCCATGAGGGAGTTTCTTATCGAAGTGCCAAAAGTATCTTGGGAAGATATTGGTGGGCTTGAAAATGTAAAGCAACAACTTCGAGAGGCTGTCGAATGGCCTTTAACAAAGCCAGAAGTTTTTAAACGTATGGGCATAACACCACCTCGCGGCATATTGCTGTACGGTCCACCAGGAACTGGTAAAACTTTACTAGCAAAAGCAGTTGCCAGTGAATCAAAAGCAAATTTTATCTCAATCAAAGGTCCAGAAGTTATGAGTAAGTGGGTTGGTGAAAGTGAAAAAGCAGTTCGTGAATTATTTAAGAAAGCAAGACAGGTTGCTCCTACCATTGTATTTCTTGATGAACTCGATTCTATCGCACCCATGAGGGGGACAGACACCGGATCTCATGTAACAGATAGCGTTGTTAATCAACTTTTAACAAGCATAGACGGGCTTGAAAGTATGGAAGGCGTTGTTGTGGTTGGTGCTACAAATCGCCCCGATATCATTGATCAGGGGTTGTTAAGACCAGGGCGTTTTGATAGATTGGTTTTGATTCATGCTCCTGACAAAAAAGCGCGTGAAGAAATTTTCAAAATTCATACCAAAGGAATGCCTCTTGACAAGACAGTCAATATAAAATACTTGGCAGAATCTACTGAAAATTATTCTGGTGCTGATATTGAAGCCCTATGCAGAGAAGCTGCTATGCTAGCAATTAGAGAAGACGATAAATCAAAGAAGGTTACCAAAGTACATTTTGATAGGGCAATGGACTCTGTTCGTGCATCCATCACAGAAAATGTCATTAAATTTTATAACAGAATGTCTGAAAGTTTAGGAAGTGGAATTGCCAAAAAGGATAAAAGCGAAAAAGATATTCAATATTTGTAATTTTAATTAAATGGAGGAATAAATAAATGAAGATAACAGAAAATGATCTTAGAGGAAAGACGGTAATGACTGAAGAGGGTCTGTATCTCGGTATTATGAGGAACACGACTGTAGACACAAAAACAGGGGAGTTGGTAGGGCTTTTAGTGGAGCCTTCAGATGATGTAGATCCGCGACTATATCATCTTGATAATCAAGGCCATCTTGTATTTCCATTTGGATCTATCAAATCAGTCAAAGATGTTATCATAATTGGCGGACAATAAAACAACAGCCATCACAGCACCCATCAAAAAAATTACTTTTTTAAATACATATTTTAAATAAAAATATCTTAATTGTTATTTACAACCGGGACCCCTCTATTTCGTGTGGAACTTATATATATGTGTGAGTGCCAAATGTTTGTTTAAAATAGACGTGAGTATTTCCATATAGTTATGGATTTTTTATTATTTGAATATTCTGTTTTTTAAAAATATATTATTAAAAAAATTTAATTATTAAAAACAAAACATTTAAGTTTTCCACATGAAATAAAGGGCATGGGGTAAAAAGATACTGACAGAAGTAAATAAGGAGAAAAAACATACATAAGTTTTTAATATGTATTTGTTGATTACAAGGGTCCCGGGGGAGTAGTTTACGTCTAAAAAAATAATAAATAGTGATATATTCGGTCATTTACTTGAGACAGATGGATTGTTTGTAAATCGCGAAGCAATGCGCCCTACTTTCATGCCGGAAATCCTTCCACATAGAGAAAAAGAAATCAATAATTTAGCTTCAATTCTGGTACCGGCATTGCGTAATGAAACACCATCAAATGTTTTTATTTATGGAAAAACAGGTACAGGTAAAACGGCGGTTGTAAAATTTGTCGGTAGAGAACTTCTTAAGAAAGGTTCAGAAACAAACAAAAAAGTAAATTTTATCTATATTAATTGTGAGGTTGTTGATACCCAATATCGTCTTTTACAAAATATTGCTAACCACTTTATTGATGAATGGTCTGAACGTATTCCGTTTACTGGTTGGCCAACCGATGAAGTTTTTGCCAAACTTAAACAAATGATAGAAAAAGAAAGCGGAATCACTGTGATAATACTTGATGAAGTTGACAAGCTTAAAGGCGATGAAGCATTGTACAATCTTTCTCGAATCAACTCAGACTTGCAACATTCCCGAGTTTCTATTGTAGGAATTTCTAATGATCTTAAATTTACAGAGTTTTTAGACCCTCGTGTAAAATCAAGTCTGGGGGAAGAAAATATGATTTTTCCACCATATGATGCAGGGGACCTAACAGATATTTTGAATCAACGAGTTGAAATAGCGCTAAGACCCAACTCAATAGACGAGGAAGTAATCCCGCTATGCTCTGCATTGGCAGCACAGGAGCACGGAGATGCAAGACGAGCCTTAGATCTTTTGAGGATGTCTGCCGAACTTGCCGAAAGGAGTAGAGATCCAAGAATAACCAAAAAACATGTCCGTCTCGCTCAAAATAAAATTGAAATTGACCGCATAATTGAAGTGGTACGAACCTTGCCAACACAATCTAAACTTTTGCTTCTTGCTGTTTTACTCCAGGAAAAACACAATAAAAAAACAGACACTAAAGGGGCGATAACAACAGGTGAAGTATATGAGATATATAAGGGTCTTTGTAAAAAGACAAGAACTGATATTTTGACTCAAAGGCGCATAACAGATCTTATTTCTGAATTAGACATGCTTGGTATTATAACCGCTCGTGTGATATCTAAGGGAAGGTATGGCCGAACTAGGGACATAAAGACGTCGTCCTCCACAGAAGACATTATGAAAATATTGAGAGAAGACGATCTTTTTGAGGAATTGTCTGAGTATAAGATAAAAGGACAAACCAGATTGATATAGTTCTATCGAAGATTAAGATCTTAAAAAATCAATGGTAGTGGGGGAATCGGGCGATTTGAAGTTTTAACATGTTTTCATATTATATTATTTGTAAATCGTATTTGGTTCCCCTCAATATTCCAAACACAGCTCACTTAGGAATCGGAAATGGAAGACCCATCCTTTGTCCCAAACAATGGTCCACCAAATTCCCCCAAAAAGTGCAATATATTATGGCATAAATAAAGTTTTATAATTTTTTAAAAAATTGTTTAAAAAGGCCGTGCAAATAAATATACAACGCCAGACCAAGGCAATAGCGGGAAACAAGTTACCGTAACCGCCCAGGCTGTAAACCAATTATTAGGCAAATCTTGTTGGGTTTTGGACAGCAAGCTGTGAAAACAGCATATGGGCCATAATTAATAATAACGCAAAGAAGAGATTATATTTTCTGAACATTAAAAGGGAACAGTCATGGTCAATGGTCACAGATAGACAATACAATAAAAAAATATCAAAAAAGAAAAATCATATTAGAGCGACAACTCGCCTTTTCTTAAAGCTTCAACAGGTGAAAGCATTGAAGCTTTTTTTGCAGGAATTGCAGCAGCAAGAACTGAAAGAAGTACAGGCAAAGATAGTGCAATTAATAATGTAAGCCAATTTATTATAAAACCAACCTTAAGTTGGGTACCCGCAACAAATTCGACACTAACACCATACCAGTTAACAATGCTCATGACTGCTAGAGAGATAAATATCCCAAGCAGACCTGCAATTAAACCAATAACCAATCCTTGGTAAAGGAATATTTTAAAAATGACACGATCGCGTGCGCCAAACGCCTTCAGCGATCCAATCTCTCTTGTCTTTCTCATTATGATAGAATCCATAACATATTTTATTGCCGCCCCACATAAAAACAAGGTGACCCCTATGCTGCCCCAGAGCATTATTGTGACAACGTCTTGCATAGAGCCAGCAATATACACTAAAAAATCATGCCAGCTATAGACCTTTAGGGTTGGAAACAGGCCATTGACATCGTTCTTAACTTCTTTAGAATGACCGATAGGATCTAATTTGTGTAAAGGTTCAGGTGCTTTTACAACAACAACATCTCCTCTATTTTGATCTATCGTTATTGGATTATATCCTCTAAATGTCCCAATACCCGGGATAGAGTAATCTCTTCCACTTACTTCTCCATATCTTTTCACCTCGCGAAGAGAGTTGGCATGCATAAACCAAACCAGCGCGTCAAGAGTTGGAGTGCCGCTTTCATATAAGCCAATAACTTTAACGTTTATTGTGGCATAACTTGCCTCTTTACCTGCAACACTTATTGTGAGGGACAAAACCTTTCCTATCCCGACACCAGGATGGTTTTTTGTTACAGTTTTTCCAATGATGATTGGGTACGGCTCATCACCTTCTAGAAGACGTTCGCCTGTTCCATACACAAAATTTGGCAAATCTCCAGGTCCTTTAATTTCGATATAGAGCGGAGTATGCCCACGCAGCACAGGGTCATTATCATTGAAAAAACGACCTTCAACAATTTTATCTTTTATTCTAGAAACGTCACAATCCTTTTTAGGGTCTATTCCTTGTATGGTACAAGCATCTAACGCCTCTCCTTTAGTGCCATACGTTCCTTGCGCAGTGACTCTGATAGATGCGTCGTAACCTGGAAGATCTTTTTTTAATTTTTTTACTATTTCACCAGCATTTCTAAGCTCGGATTCAGTACCATAAACATCACGAAGTTTGGTACCAGGATCTGTGATGACAACATCTGAAGTTACAAGTTTTGTTGTATCATCTACCACTTGCATCATATAGTTTAGATAGGCATTCTCAAGCATAAACGAAGTCATTGTTAGAGCAATAACCACGATAATAATTGCATATATTTTTTTGTGATCTTTTAATTCGCCAAGAGCTAAACGACGACTAACGCCCATGCCTGCCCCCCTTATTGTTGCCAAGCCTGTCTAGAATTTTTTCAAAATCTGTAGATTTTTCACTAGTATCTCCAACAATTTTACCATCTTTTAAAGCGACAGTTCGTCTTCCAAAACGAGCGATATCAATATCATGTGAAACATAAACAATTGTTACATTGCGAGATTTGTTCATTTTTACTAAAATCTTCATTATATCCATACTGGATTCTGTGTCTAACGCTCCAGTAGGCTCATCAGCAAGAACTAGGACAGGGTCATTAATTAATGCACGAGCAATAGCAACACGTTGTTGCTCTCCTCCAGAAAGATGTATTCCTTTATGGTCTGCTCGATGGAATATCCCTACTTCTTTCAACAAAACTTCTGCCTTTTCTTGAAGTTTTGTTTGTTCTCTCTGCATGATACGTCCTGGAAGAATAACGTTTTCTAAAACAGTCAAACGAGGAATTAAATTATAATTTTGAAATACAAAACCTAGTTTTTCCCCTCTAAACAATGCAATTTCCTTGCCACTGATTTCTGAGGTATCTTTGTTTTCAATGTATATTTTCCCAGAGGTTGGACGATCTAAGAGCCCCATACAATGTAATAATGTTGTCTTTCCACAACCAGAAGTTCCAATAATTGATACAAATTCGCCATGAAAAAAGTTTAACGAAACATCATCTAATGCATTTACTACCACACCATACTCATTATACCTTTTAGATATAGAGTCTAAAGTAATGATGGGGGTATTCGCATTAGTCATGTTTTTCCAAATAGTATTAAGAAATACTAATATAAATAATTAATGATAATAAAAAATAGATAAAAAAGAGCGTTTTACCCTACGTAGTGAGACATCCCTTTAAAATCATCTTTTTTCTCGTTTTCTTTGATATTTAGAACATCTATTAATAAAATAACATGTAGTGGGACTATCCTCAGTTTCCCTGCCATGTCTCCATGACTTGAATTAAGCTCCATTAAAACACCTGTTTCATCAATACCAATTGAAATAAAACCTTTGAAAACACCTGATGTTTCAATCAAATTATCTCTAGATCCTAAAGAAGTAATTTTATATTCAGATCCCTCAGTAAGCTCTAATTTTTTATTTTTTTCCATATCTATTTCTCCTTCTTTTGTTTGTCAATAAGATATTGTAAATGCTCGACAGTTTTCCCATAATTCTCAATTGCTACTTTAAGGTGCGCCTCAACAAAATTCCATGCTTTTTGGAGATTTCCATAGCGCAGACGATATGCCTTTTTATTCTGCTTAGTGCTTTCATCAAAAACAGACACTTCCTCAAGAATATCAAATCCTTTCAGCTTATTTAGGTGTCTGTAAACTGTTGGTCGAGACGTCTTCATTTTAGTAGAAATTTCATCCACATACCATGCTTTATTGGGATGCTTTAAAAAAAAATCATTAAACAATTTGTAAGGAATATCAGGATCAGAACCTTTAGATAAATAACCTATTTGCTCAAAAAATAATTTTGCTACAACATCAGGATCGTCTTCACCAACTAATGGAGTATTGCTAACAACTTGCATCTCAAAGCTCATAATCACCCACCAAAAAGCAGAATATAATAACCGATTTATAATATTTGCTTAACATTGAAACGGATAAGCAGTAAATAAGTATAGAAAGAAGCTTAATATTAGATGATCGGAAGGTACTTGTCTAGCTCCCAAGAAGTGACCTGCATACGGTATTTATTCCATTCTTTTTGCTTTACATGCAAAAAGTTATTGAACACATGCTCTCCAAGCGTTTCTTTCAATAAATCGCTTTCTTCCATTAACGAGATGGCGTGTCCCAAGCTTTCAGGCAACTGGCGGATGTTGTATTTCTCCATTTCTTTTGCAGACATTTCGTAGATATTTCTTTCGACAGGATCGGGCGGTACAAGTTTATTTTCAATACCTTTCAACCCTGCAGCCAACATAACGGCAAATTGTAGATATGGATTGCCAGAAAGGTCAGGGCTGCGAAGTTCACAACGAGTGCCGTTTCCACGGCCTGTTGGAATTCTAATTAATGCACTTCTATTTCTGTTTGCCCAAGAAATGTATGTTGGAGCCTCGTATCCGGGAACAAGCCTCTTGTATGAATTCACTGTTGGGTTAAGAATTACTGTTATTTCTTTAACATGGGCTAGTAAACCCGCTATAAATTGTTTTGCTAGTGTACTTAATTGATTTTTATCTTTTGAGTTGTGAAATGCATTTTTTCCATCTATAGTAAAAAGGGATAGGTGTGTATGCATACCTGAGCCATTTTTTCCAAATATGGGCTTGGGCATGAAAGAAGCATGAAGATTATGTTTTCTAGCAATTACTTTTGTGACATATTTTAAAGTTATTACCCTGTCTGCTACAGTTATGGCATCAGAATAACGGAAATTAATTTCATGTTGACCATCAGAAACTTCATGATGGGAGGTATATGTTTCAATTCCAAGATATTTTAAAGCAGTACATATATCTATTCTTACTCCCTCTGCTAAATCACGATGAGACAAATCAAAGTAACCAGCGGCATCGTTTGGAATTGTGGTGTACGTGTCGTCCTCCTTTTTGAATAGGAAAAATTCACATTCTGGGCCTGTATTGTAGATATAACCCATTTTTTTTGCCTTATTCATCACTTTCTCTAGAACATATTTAGTATCTCCAACAAACCGTTTGCCATTATGTTCATAAATATCACAGTTTAATTTTGCAGTTTTTCTTTTTTCAATCTCTTCTGGTAAAATTACTAAACTATCTGGGTCTGGCATAGCGATTTTATCTGACTCTTCAATAGTTGCATACCCTGCAATTGAAGATGCATCAAAGGGAATGCCAGTGTCAAGTGCTTCTTCAAGCCTACTAGAAGGTATTACTATATTCTTTGGTATGCCTAGGATGTCTACAAATTGAAGTCTTATAAAGAGAACTTTTTCCTTCTTTACAATGTTTAAAACATCTTCTCTTGAATATTTCTTAGATTCCATAAGTTCCTCCGCTCCATGAGATAAATAAAATGATGTAACAGGTATATTTTATCATTATTAAAATCTACTCCATTTACTAGAGCAGACATAAAGTTTTAATAGGGGGCATTAATACGGGTGACCACCAAGTTATTTGGAGGAATCTTATGGATAAAGATGTTGAAAAATTTATGGAAGACATAATTGCAAAAAACCCAGGTGAAAAAGAATTTCATCAGGCAGTTCAAGAAGTAGCTGAGAGCCTAATGCCTTTTATTAATAAAAACCCAAAATATAAGAAGGCAAAAATTCTTGAAAGAATAGCCGAACCCGAGCGAGTTGTAATGTTTCGTGTTCCATGGATGGACGATGCCGGAGAAATTCAAATAAACAGAGGATATCGCATTCAAATGAACAGCGCAATTGGCCCTTACAAAGGCGGTCTTCGCCTTCACCCAAGTGTTAATCTAAGTATTTTAAAATTCCTTGCTTTTGAACAAGTTTTCAAAAATAGTCTTACCACCCTCCCGATAGGTGGCGGAAAGGGCGGATCAAATTTTGATCCAAAAGGAAAATCAGATGCGGAAGTTATGCGGTTCTGTCAAAGTTTCATGACTGAACTTTATAGACATATTGGTCCTAATACTGACGTACCTGCTGGGGACATTGGTGTTGGTGGCCGTGAAATTGGCTATCTTTTTGGTCAATATAGAAGATTGCGCAATGAATTCAGTGGCATATTGACAGGTAAAGCGCTCAACTGGGGAGGAAGTTTAATACGACCTGAAGCAACGGGATATGGTTGTGTTTATTTCGCCCAGGAAATGATGAAAACAAGGAACGAGTCACTTAAAGGCAAAATATGTGCTGTTTCTGGTTCAGGTAATGTCGCGCAATACACTGTTGAAAAATTAAATCAATTGGGGGCTAAAGTTGTAACTTTGTCAGATTCATCTGGTATGATTTATGATCCAGACGGGATTGATAATAAGAAATTAGCATATGTTATGGAATTAAAAAACATTAAACGCGGAAGAATAAAAGAATATGCTGAGAAATATGGTGTTGCCTATGAGGCGGGTAAACGCCCATGGCACATAAAATGTGATATGGCATTCCCCTCTGCTACACAAAATGAAATCAGTAAAGAAGACGCAAAAGCTCTTATTGATAACGGATGCATGTGTGTGGCTGAAGGGGCCAATATGCCTTCAACATTAGAGGCTGTTGAAATTTTCCTTGAAAATAAGATTTTATATGCTCCTGGAAAAGCAGCAAATGCTGGCGGTGTTGCTACAAGCGCTCTTGAAATGTCACAGAATAGCATAAGATTGCAATGGAGTAGAGAAGAAGTAGATGAAAAACTCCACCAAATTATGAAAAACATACATAAAAATTGTGTCAAGTACGGTAAAGAAGGCGACTATGTACATTATGTAAAAGGTGCGAATATAGCTGGTTTTGTTAAAGTTGCTGATGCAATGCTAGATCAAGGACTTGTTTAAAACAAACCCTAATCTTTTTATATTTTAACCACCAAAAATTCTTATCAAAGTATTCTATTCAAAAAAACAATTATTATGAAGCAAGAAAAAATATGTATCAATAATTCTGGAATTAAACTTCAAAATGAAGAATATGATTTTGCGTTACAAACATTTCATAATTTAATGCCTTTTAAAGTTAGAGAAATCCTTCTTGTTTCAAGTCTTTATGATGCATTTATTGTTGAAGAAGAAGGATTAATATCAGAGATGGTTATAGAAGAGTACAGGCGTCTTCTTTTAAGTTCCTCCCCACGTGTCACCCATGTAACCTCAGGTAAAGAAGCATTATCTAGGGTAAAAACAAACAAATATGACCTTGTTATAACAATGTCAAAAAATATCGGTACAAACCCCTTTGAATTTGGAAAAAAAATAAAAAAAGAATGTCCTGATCTGCCAGTAATTTTATTAGCTACAGATACAGCAGATTTACACTATTGCCAAGACAATGTAAATAAACCAGGAATTGACAAGTCCTTTTTTTGGTATGGCGATACCAGTCTTTTTATGGCTATTGTAAAATATGTTGAAGATAAAATAAATGTTAAATACGACACTAAAAATGCAAATGTTCAAGTTATTATTTTAACCGAAGATTCAATTAGAGATTATTCAATGCTTTTACCTGTAATTTACAGCGAGCTTGTTCAACAGACTCAAAGATCTATATCTGAAGATTTAAATGAAATGCAAAGACTTTTAAGACGTAGAGCTCGCCCAAAAATTCTATTAACAAATAATTATGAAAAAGCAGTAAATCTTTATAATAAGTATAAAAAAAACATCCTTGGAGTTATCTCTGATGTAAAATTTTTTAGGCAAGGAAAAATCGATAATAATGCAGGGAATGAATTCATTCGATTAATAAAAAAAGATAATAAATTTATACCTACGCTGTTACAATCCACTGATTTAAAAAATAAAAAGAAAGCAGAAGAAATTGGAGCATATTTCGTACATAAAAATTCACCAACAGTAATACAAGATTTTGAAAATTTTTTGTTAAAAAATCTGGGTTTTGGAGATTTTATTTTTTTAAAACCTAAAAAATCACAAAAACAGGAAAGAATAGAAATTACACGTGCATCAAACTTAAAAGAATTTGAACAAGCACTACAAAAAATCCCTCTCGAATCGATTAGATTTCATGCAAATAGAAATGATTTTTCAAAATGGTTGATGGCAAGATGCGAATTTAAACTAGCAAATAAACTAAGGCCACAGAAAGTTACTGACTTTGATACCTTAGATGAAATGAGAAAATATCTTATTAATGTCTTTAATGAAAGTCGTCGTGACAAACAACTTGGTGTGATGACAGATTTTGAACAACAAAAATTTGAATTTGAATCATCTTATACTAAAATCGGTGGAGAGTCTTTAGGTGGTAAAGGCAGAGGTATTGCATTTATAAGAACACTTCTTTCAAGATATAATCTACAGGAAAAATACAAAGATGTAAACATAACAATACCAAGTACCATTGCAATTGGTACAGATGAATTTGATAAATTCATGATTAAAAATGATCTTTATGAAAAATTAAATAATTTAGAAAATCCAACTGATAAAGAAATTGCAAAAATATTTCTAAAAGCAAAATTTCAAGATGATTTAAAAAAGAAATTAAAGGAAATATTAAAACATTTCAAAAAGCCCTTGGCAGTAAGATCATCAAGTTTACTTGAGGATTCGCAAAATTATCCTTTTGCAGGAATGTATTCTACTTATATGATTCCAAATAATCATGGAAATATCAACAATAGACTAGGGCAACTCTGTCAAGCCATAAAACTTGTTTATTCATCAATATTTTATAAAGATGCAAAGGCATACATCGAATCAACATCAGCAAAAATTGAAGAAGAAAAAATGGCTGTAATAATACAGGAATTAGTTGGTAGCGAGTATGATGGTAGATTTTATCCAACTTTTTCTGGTGTCGCCCAGTCCTATAATTATTATCCAGTCTCAAATCAAAAAAGAAAGGAAGGGATAGTAAGTGTTGCAGTTGGGCTAGGATATTCGGTTGTTGGTGGTGAAAAAGTACTTAGATTTTCGCCATACAAACCAGAGATAATTCCTGATTTTTCAACACCTTCTTTAGTACTCGAAAACACGCAAAGAGAACTATATGTTTTAAATACAACTAAAAAAGATTTTATTTTGTCTGAAAAAGAATTTGATACCTTAGAAAAAATATCTATAGAAGAAATTGTTGAAGATGGCACTCTTGATAATATTGTAAGTACCTATGATAAAGAAGATGGAATGATTAGAGATACGCTCTCAAAAAAAGGACCTCATTTAGTCACTTTTTCAGGTATATTAAAATATGACGTATTTCCCCTCGCAAAAATATTACAAGACATATTAGAATTAGGCGAAAAAAGTATGGGAACTCCTGTTGAAATTGAATTTGCAGTAAATTTTTCTAAAAACAAAAAACCTGTCTTTGCAATAATACAAATAAGGCCTTTGATAATCGCTCAAGAAAACTCCCATATCGATTGGGAAGAAAAAGACATTCACAAATCAAATGTATTAATGTATTCCGATAAGGCCTTAGGAAATGGGATTATTGCTGATATTAAAGATATTGTTTTAGTATCTCCTGAAACATTTGATTCAGCAAAAACATTACAAATCGCTCAAGAAATAAGCAAAATAAACAGCGAATTAATTAATACTCCTTATATTTTAATTGGTCCTGGACGTTGGGGTACACAAGATCGATGGTTAGGCATCCCTGTTCTTTGGAACGATATTTCGAATGCAAAAGTGATGGTTGAAACAGCTCTTGAAGATTTTAATATTAAACCAACTCAAGGAACTCACTTTTTCCAAAATATTATATCTAGAGGCATAGGATATATAAATATTACATTAAACAAAAGAAATAGTTATATTGATTGGGATTGGTTAAATAAACAAGAGAATCAAGATCAATATAGGTATGTCAAACACATTAAACTTAAAAAACCAATTACAATAAAACTTGATGGAAAAAATGGTCGTGCACTCGTTATAAAACCAGACTAAATAAAATTAATTTTTACGACATTTGTACATTTTTAAAACCAATGATTTATATCTAACTTGTTTATATCGGTCATTCCATAGCTATATTATAGGAGATGAGAATTATGGCTGGAAAAGGTTATAATGCTTTCAAAATGGCACAGGAGCAATTTGACCGTATTGCTGATATGTTAAATTTGGATGAACCTACTCGCAAACTCTTGAGAAATCCAATTAGAGAATATCATATTTCAATCCCTGTAAGAATGGATGATGGGAAAGTAAAAATTTTTAGAGGTTTTAGAATTCAACATAACGACGCATTAGGTCCATGTAAAGGTGGTATTCGTTTTCATCCCCAAGAAACAGCAGATACTGTTAGGGCACTTGCAATGTGGATGACCTGGAAATGTGCTGTTGTAGATATACCTCTTGGAGGTGGAAAAGGAGGAGTTATTTGCGATCCACATGATCTTTCTGATAGAGAACAGGAAAGATTGTGCCGTGGATGGATTAGGCAACTGTCAAATGATATTGGTCCAGTTAGAGATGTCCCCGCTCCTGATGTGATGACAAATAACCAACATATGATTTGGATGATGGATGAATATTCGATAATTAATCATGGTCATTATCCAGGAGTAATTACAGGAAAACCAGTTGGTTTAGGCGGGTCTTTGGGTCGTGCTGAAGCGACAGGCTACGGTTTGATTTATCAGCTTAGAGAAGCATGCAAAGAAATTGACATTGATATTAAAAAAGCAAAAGCATCAATAGAAGGTTTTGGTAATGTTGCTCAATATGCAGCAGAATTATTCATTGAATATGGTGGTAAGATAGTATCTGTCTCCTGTTGGAACCAAAAAGAGAGTTGTCCTTATAGTTTTTATAAAAAAGATGGAATTGACTTACAGGAACTAAGAAAAATAACTGATAGATTTGGTACAATTGACTTAAAAAAAGCAAAGGATCTTGGCTATGAAGTAAAACCAGGAAAACAATGGTTGGAATACGATGTAGATATTTTAATTCCTGCTGCACTTGAAAATTCAATTACAGAGGATAATGTTAACAATATAAAAGACAGCGTAAAAATTATTGCTTCAGGTGCAAATGGTCCAATAACTCCAGAGGCTGACGAGATACTTGATAAAAGAGGAATACTTGTGATGCCTGATTTTCTAGCAAATGCAGGTGGAGTTGTTTGTAGTTATTTTGAGCAAGTACAAAACAATCAGAACTACTATTGGCCAAAAGAAGAAGTTCTCGGCAAACTTGATAACAAAATGACAGATGCATTTTATAAGGCATGGGAACTATCAAAAAGGAAAAAAGTAAGTTTAAGAGATGCATCTTATATGATTGCCATTCAAAGAGTTGTAGATGGTTGCAAACTTAGAGGATGGATTTAAAAAATTAATATTTTGATTTATGTTTGTAAGTGAAAAAGAACAAAAAATAAGAAAAGCAATTCAAGAAAGCACAGGCATAGATATTGATATCGATCAGCAAGCAAATTTTGATTTTATCAAAAATTTCCGTTCTTACAAAATAAAAAAAATTTTACTTGTATCTTCTTCTTATAATTTTTTTCAACTGGAGGAAGAAGGACGATTAAATAACTTATTTTCAGAATACAGGTCTTATGATTCAGCAGATGATTGTCCAGAAATTGTTCATGTTGAATCAAAGGAACAATGTTTAAAAAAATTAAAAAATGAACATTTTGACTTAATTTTGTTATTCAATAAAACTGAAAATATTGATATTACAAATTTATCTAATAAAATTAAAAAAATAACTACCTCTCCCATAATTTTACTCGGGAATGATATAAATGACCTATCTGAGACATATAGTAAAAATAAAAATAATATTTTTAAGGCTTTTACGTGGAATGGAGACGGAAAAATAATACTTAGTATCGTTCAATACTACGAAGACTATAAAAATCTACAAATATCATCATCTGTAGATAATAAAAGATGCATTCTTTTAATAGAGGACTCTATTCAACATTATTCTGGATATTTATTATTAATTTATGAAGAGATAAATAATTATTTGAAACACATAATCAATGAAAATCTAACGAAAGAACAAAGAGCTCTTAGGTATAAAAGAAGACCCTTTGTTATTCATGCTGATAATTATGAAAAAGCCAAACGAAAATTTGAAAGATATAAAGACAATCTAATTTGCGTCATTACTGACAATTATATTGAACACGGCAAAACAAAAAAACAAATCGGCTTAAAAATTGCTAAAAAATCAATTGAATACAACTCACAATTACCCGTTCTTATACAATCTTCTGGGCCTCTTGACAAAGATAAAATTGAAAATAAAGGAATAAATTTTATTTCAAAAAGCTCTCACAATCATAGAAACTTCATTAAAAATTTTATAAAAAATTGTTTAGGTTCTTATGAAATAATCTTAAAAAACGAAAAAGGAAATGAATTAACAACAATAAAAAATATCAAATCCCTTGAACAGTCAATAAAAAACATTAAATCAGACATATTTTTCAAATATGCAAAGAAAAACACATTTTCTAATTGGTTAAAAAATATTGGTGAAATTGAACTTTCAAATAAATGCCATACATTAGAACAGAAAACCAAAAACGGTGATGATTTTAAAGACCAGATGTTAAATATAATGGAGGATTACAAATATTCAATAAATCAATCAGATGTAACAAAATATTCAAGGAAATCAGATGACCCTCTTGTTAAACTTAGTAAGATAAGTGAAGGAGCCCTTGGCGGAAAAGCTCGAGGAATTGCTTTTATTGCAAAGATGCTTTCAAAATACATAACTGAAGATATGTTTCCTAAATTAAAAATTACAATTCCTAGAAGTATTGTTTTATCAACTGATGTTTTTGATTTATTTATGGATAATAATCGCTTATCCGATCTTGGTTTTACCCATCTTTCAGATCAGCGTATTGCATCAAAATTTATGAAAGCAAGCCTACCTGCAAGCATACTCGGAGATTTAAGATCATTTATTAAAAAGTCAAGAAAACCTCTCATAGTACGTTCTTCAGGACTTTTAGAAGATTCTTTGATGCAACCATTTGCAGGCATATATGAATCAGTTATTTTTCCAAACGAATCATGGGAAGAAGACGTTCGTTTTCAAGAAGTTTGCAATTCTATAAAATATGTTTATGCTTCAACCTATTTTGAAAAAGCAAGGACATATATCAAAAATACGCCGAAGCACATGGGTGATGAAAAAATGGCTATCTTACTTCAAGAAGTTGTTGGTTTAAAACATGAAAACTATTTCTATCCAACAATATCTGGTGTTGCAAAATCCTATAACTATTATCCTTCGGGACCATGTAAACCTGAAGAAGGAATTGTTTATCTAGCATTAGGTTTGGGAAAGGCTATTGTAGATGGAGGTAGTAGCTATGCATTTTGTCCTGAAAGACCTAAAGTTCCAATATTTGGCACCCCTAAAGAATATATGAAATATGCCCAAACAAATTTTTATTCTTTAAATCTTAAATCTATTTATAGATACGCAAACTTTGATGAAAAAGTAGCACTTGAAACTCTTGATATAGATGATGCAAAAAGACATGGTGTTTTAAATAAAGTCGTGTCAACCTACATACCTCAAGATGATCAAATTTATCCTGGAATATATGAAGATGGCTATTTAGTTGTTGATTTTGGTCCAATAATATCTTATGAAGAAATTCCACTCGCAAAAGCTATAAAACTTTTATTAAAAATAAGTGAAATCGCACTTGGTTATCCTGTTGAAATAGAATTTGCGGTAAATCTCCCAAAAGATGAGAATAAACAGGCAGAACTTTTTATACTTCAGATAAGAAATATGATACCATTTGAAAAAGAAGTAAATTTTGATATCAATAAAATCTCAAAAGAAAAAATACTAATTTATAGCGAGAATGCACTTGGCAATGGCATTCACAAAAAAATCAAGGATGTTATTTATATTGACCAAAAATACTTTGATTTATCAAATTCAAATCAAGTTGTAAATCAAATCAAAAAACTAAATTCAAAACTAATGGAAGAAAATAAACCATATATTCTTATAGGACCTGGACGCTGGGGCTCAACAGATCCGTGGCTTGGAATTCCTGTTATCTGGAGCGATATAGCAGGAGCAAAGGTAATTGTTGAAACCCCATATAAAGAAAGACATATTGATCCTTCTCAGGGCTCTCACTTTTTCCACGATATGATTGCTTCACAAGTTCTATATCTCATCATAAAAAAAGATGAAAATATTAATTGGGAATGGTTTAAAAAGCAAAAAATTATTGATAAAACAGAATTTATTAAACACATTGAGACACAAAAACCATTAAAAACAATTGTTGATGGTAGAATTGGTAAGGGAGTAACTGTAAAGTAAAACTGATTGTTATGAAAAATAATAAAAAAGAAAGTCTAAATGAATATGAAATAGATGCGTTAAAGGAGAGAGTAAAAGAGTTAAACTGTTTGTATCGTCTAACAAAAATCGTCAATAATAAAAACATGTCCTTTGACGAATCTTTACAAAAAATAGTAGAGATTATTCCTCCTTCCTGGCAATATCCTGAAATAACTTGTGCAAGAATTATTTTAGATAACAAAGAGTACAAAACAAAAAATTTTAAAGTTACAAAATGGAGCCAAGTAAGCAATATAATATATGATGAAAAAAAAATTGGTGCAATTGAAGTATATTATTTAGAAGAAAGACCTGAAATTGATGAAGGTCCTTTTTTAATTGATGAAAGAAGATTGATAGATGCAATCTCAGATCTTTTAGGAAAATACATTGGGGACTCAAAAATAAAAAAAGAACTTGATAACGCTGAGAAAATCATCAAGGAAAAAGGAAAAAAAACCTCTGGAAAAGAAGATAAAAAGCATGATTGGGAGGTAATAATAGACCTTTTAATTAAAACAGATCCAAGAACTCTTCTTAGGATTACAAGAAAGATGGTTTATTATCTATATAGATATAAAAATGAAAAAATCAATATGCTTCTTGGAAGGATATGCCCAGTAGATAGAAGTGCTGCATCAAGTCAGTGGTGCGGCATCAACATGCCTAACCCTCGTCAAGACCTAGAATCTTTAAAATACATACAAAAACAGATTTTTGAACTTGCAAAAGAAAGCATCCCTCCAGAAGAAATTTCTAAGATGTTTCAGGAATGGCTTAAACAAGATAAAGCAAGGCCCCTTCTTCTATCATCACAAAAAGCAGGTATTCCACTTGTAGAAATCACAGATGAATTAAATCGCTTTTTTGAAAAAGAAGAAGGTGAAGAAGCTCTTGCCCCTGAAGATAAAATTAGCATTAAAACTGCACTAATAAGAAGATTTTTTACAGATAGGTTAGAATATGTAAATGTTGCAAAAAGATACATCAATATTAAAGACTTTGTCAATATGCTAAATCACACCATAGGCCCTACACAAGGTTCTGGTAAATTTGGCGGTAAGACATCCGGCGTTTTTCTTGCAGAAAAAATACTTAAAGAAGCAATGAAAACAGACGAAGTTTTAAAAGACATAGCATTTCCTAGAAGTTGGTATGTTACATCAGATACAATCCTAAATTTCATTCATTATAACGATCTAGATGAAGCATTTCATGTGAAATATTTGCCACCTGAACAAATACGCCAACATCAACCTTTCTTAGAACAAGTATTTAAAAATGCAACATTTCCTCATGAAATTGTTGAAGGTTTTAGAAAAATAATTCGCGATTTAGAAGGCAAGCCAATCATCGTCCGATCTTCAAGTCTTTTAGAGGATAGCTTTGGCGCAGCTTTTTCAGGAAAATACAAAAGTTTGTTTGTTCCGAATGTCGGATCAGAGGATGAAAGACTCTATTCTTTAATGGATGCAATTTCAGAAGTATATGCATCTACTTTTGGCCCCGATCCCATAGAGTACAGACGTGAAAGAGGACTTCTTGACTTTAGTGAAGAGATGGGGATTCTTATACAGGAAGTTGTAGGCAACGAAGTAGGGCAATATTTTATGCCAACCTTTGCAGGAGTAGCTTTTAGTAGAAACGAGTTTAGTTGGTCTCCCAGAATAAGGCGCGAAGACGGTATGATTAGATTGGTGCCTGGCCTTGGCACTAGAGCTGTTGACCGGGTTGGCAACGATTATCCTATTCTTGTTTCACCTAATAGACCTAACTTAAGGGTTAATGCTCTCATAAGTGAGCAAGTGCAATATTCGCCAAGATATATGGATGTAATAAATTTAAAATCCAAAGCAATAGAAACAGTTGATGCAATAGAGATTTTCAGAGATCATCCAGAAGAGCTCCCAAAACTAGAGAATCTCGTATCAATTTACAAAAACGATCGTCTTGTTGAGCCAAATATAATGACTGATTTTAAAAAAGAAGATTTGATAATCACTTTTAACAATCTTTTTGAAAAAACAGATTTCCTCGAAAAAATGAAAAGAATATTATTTATTCTTGAGGACAAAATTGAAACCCCTGTTGACGTTGAATTTGCTTCAGATGGAGATAAACTTTATATTTTACAATGTAGGCCTCAAAGCCAGGGAAGGGGCATTGAACGAAAACCAATGCCTTCAAATATTCCAAACGATAGAAAACTATTTTCTGCAAACAAATATGTTACAACAGGGCAAATTGAAAACATTGAATATGTTGTGTACGTAGACCCAGAAGGATATACAAACCTTCCAAACAGAGAAGAAATGCAAAAGATTGCAACAATTGTGAACGAATTAAACAATAAATTGCCGAATAAAAAATTCATTCTAATGGGTCCAGGAAGATGGGGCAGTAGAGGCGATATAAAACTAGGAGTTCCTGTAAAATATGGGGACATAAAGAACACCGCATTGCTTGTGGAAGTTGCAAAAGAAAAAGGAGGATACGTCCCAGAACTTAGTTTCGGAACCCACTTTTTCCAAGATCTCGTCGAGTCAAACATAAGATATCTGCCACTTTACCCAGATCAAAAAGATACAATATTTAATGAGGAATTATTAACAAAAACAGAAAATTATCTTGTAAAAATACTGCCCAAATATAAAGATTACAAAAATGTGATAAAAGTAGTAAAAACCCAAGATTTACTTGAAGATGGAACCCTGTCTGTTATAATGGACGGAGAGGCAAACGAAGCATTAGCTTTCTTGAAACCATTGGATCATTGGCGATGGCGAATGCAGAAAGTACAAGAGATTAGTGAAAAATTAGATCCAGAGTTATATGGAATAGTTGCAATGTATCTAATAGGCAGTACAAAAACCGGGGAAGCAGGACCGGGTAGCGATATAGATATATTGATTCATATTAAGGGAAATGAAGAGCAAAAAGAAAAATTATTAGATTATCTTAAAAAACTGGGCAAAAAATTAGCAGAGGAAAACAAACAAAGAACCGGAATAGAAACTAAAGATTTACTCGATGTACACATCATTACCGAAGAAGACATTAAGAATAGAACAGCATGGGCAACCCATATTACAAGCCCCTATATGAGCGTTAAAAAAATCGAACTTAAAAAGAAAGAAGAAAATTAAATGGAAATAATTTCTCTTTTTGCTTTTTCTAAATTTTCGGTATCAAACCTAATCAAAGCAAGTTCTGGCCCATCATGAGCTGCTGAAAAACTATACGTTCTTCCTTTTTTTTCCATCCAATGTCCGGTTAATCTAACACTCTCATGAATGTGGCCGTGAAGCGTTAAAAACGGCTGTTTTTTTTCAATAAAACGCTGAATTGCAATACTTCCTACATTAACATCTAATGGAGCATGATCAACTTTTTTCCCGTCAAGGGCTACCCTATCCAACATGGATTTATATGGGGGTGAATGAAATAGAAAAATCGTTTTTTCAACTGGAGCATTTTCTGAAAGTTTTTTCAAATCTTCAGAAATTGTAGAATAAATAATTTCATCTTGCTCAACTTTCACAGTTCTAATGCCCGATTCAGGAGATACTGCACCCACATCAACAAATCTTGACACATCATATCTTTCCCAATCCTTTAGCTGAAATGGTGTTGGGGGAACATAGGAATAACCTGTAACAAAAAAATCACCAAATTTTACAGTTTTAAAATGGATATAATTGATTATTCTTTCTTTGCCTTTCTTTTTAAATATCTTTTCAAAAACCATTGGGTCATCATTTCCCATTATTACAAAAAAACTAATTTTTTTAGTACTTTTTTTAATTATTTTATTAATTTTGGAAAAAAATTCTTTTTCAAGAAATTCTTCGATTGATGTCTTAATTGAAAATTGATTGGGAAGTAAGTCCCCACCTATAAAAACGCCTTCCGGCTTTTCTTTTTTAATTATTTTAAATAAAATTTCAAATTTTTTGCAATCTCCATGAAGATCAGTAACAAATATGCATTTCAATTATTTTCACCAAATTACTTTTCGACTAATAACCTTTATAATAATAAATGTTTAGAATAAAAAATCCAAATCATAAAGTTTTAAATAACTTCTTCATTACAGATACCAAATTCAAAGAATTATTGAGAAGTGTCTTACATGTATGAAATTTTAGAAAAAAAGGTATTATCCGCTACTGTAAAACTTATGAAAATTAAAGCGCCATTAGTTGCCAAAAAAGCACTAGCAGGACAATTTATCATCCTTCGTACAGATGAAAAAGGGGAGAGAATACCTCTTACTATTGCTGACTATGATAGAAAAAATGGTACGATTACAGTTATTTTTATGGAAGTTGGTAAAACAACAAAGCAACTTGGGAAAATGAAGGTTGGAGATAAACTACTTAATTTTGCGGGGCCCCTCGGACAACCTTCTGAGATTGAAAAATATGGGACAGTTGTTTGCATTGGCGGTGGTGTTGGTATAGCACCGCTATATCCTATTATTAGAGAATTAAAAAAAGCTGGAAATTATGTTATCAGTATTTTGGGTGCACGTAATGAAAAATTGTTAATGCTTGAAAAAGAAATAGGTGAATTCAGCGATGAATTGCATATCTGTACTGATGATGGTTCAAAGGGTACCAAGGGCTTTGTTAGTAATGTTTTACAGAGCATTATTGATAAAGGAAAAAAGATCGATATCGTTTGGGCTATAGGCCCTGTTATTATGATGAAAGTGGTTGCAGATGTCACAAAAAAATATAACATTAAAACAATTGTAAGCCTAAATCCAATTATGGTTGATGGCACAGGTATGTGTGGTGGCTGCCGAGTTTCCGTTGGTAATGAAACAAAGTTTGCTTGTGTTGACGGCCCTGAGTTTGATGGGCATCTAGTAGATTTTAATAACTTAATGCTTCGTAATAGACGGTTCACAGAGGAAGAAAAACACGCTTGTAAACTGTTAGAGGAGGGGAAGTTGTAATGGCCGTAAAAAAAGAAAAGCACCCTATGCCTGAACAGAAGCCCAAGGAGAGAATCAAAAACTTCAAAGAAGTTCCTTATGGTTACGATGAGAAAACTGCTATTGAAGAGGCAAAAAGATGTTTGCAATGCAAAGACCGCCCATGTACAAAAGGGTGCCCAGTTGAGATAGATATCCCTGATTTTATCAAAGAAATTGCTGAAGGTAACTTTGACAAAGCTGTTGGTGTTTTAAAAACAAAAACCAGTCTTCCTGCTGTTTGTGGACGTGTTTGCCCTTATGAAAATCAGTGTGAAGGAGAATGCACTTTGTTGAAAATCGGTGAACCGGTTGCCATAGGAAGATTGGAACGATTTTTAGCTGATTATGAACGCAAGGAAGGTGTAAAGACTCCCAAGATACCTAAATCAACAGGTAAAAACGTAGCAGTAGTTGGTGCTGGGCCAGCTGGTCTTACCTGTGCTGGTGATCTTGCAAAAATGGGACATAAAGTAACTGTTTATGAAGCGCTCCACGCCCCTGGCGGCGTATTGATGTACGGAATTCCAGAATTCCGTTTGCCAAAAGAGATTGTGAAGGCAGAAGTTAATTATATTGAGAAACTTGGCGTTGAAATAAATTATGATGTAATTGTCGGAAAAACTCTTACTGTTGAAGAACTTCTTGAAGAGTTTGATGCAGTATTTATCGGTACAGGTGCAGGATTACCAAGATGGCTTAATATTCCTGGTGAGAATTTAGACGGAGTATACTCTGCAAATGAATTTTTAACACGTGTAAATATGATGAAAGCTTATCGATTCCCAGAGTACGATACCCCTATAAAAATAGGGGATGTCGTTGCAACTTTTGGAGCTGGTAATGTTGCAATGGATTGTGCACGTACCTCGCTTAGATTAGGAGCAAAAAAATCGATTATTATTTACCGTAGAACAGAAAAAGAAATGCCAGCTCGTATCGAGGAAGTACACCATGCAAAGGAAGAAGGAGTAGAGTTTAAATTATTGACAAATCCAATTGAATTTATTGGTGATGAAAAGGGAATTCTAAAAGCGGTTAAATGTATAAAGATGGAGCTTGGTGAGCCAGATGAATCAGGGCGACGTAGACCAATTCCAATTAAAGGATCTGAATTTACAATAAACATTGATACCGCGCTTGTAGCTATTGGTCAAAGCCCTAATCCCCTTATTCCAAAGACTGTAAAAGGATTGAAAATAGGTAGAAAAGGAAATATTGAAACAGATGAAGAAGGTCGTACAAACATCCCGGGTATTTTTGCTGGTGGAGATATTGCTACTGGTGCAGCAACTGTCATTCTTGCAATGGGTGCTGGTAAAAAAGCTGCGAGAGCGATAAATAAATATTTAATAAAATCTTCTAATTTTGAATGATATATTTTCGTAAGTAGTTAGCCCTCCTTCAATCTCTCGAATTTACCTGTCTTTTTGTTCTTGCGACAATTACCCCAACTAAAATAGCGACCATTCATGGCAATATACACTCCAGGTGGTAAAATTTGAACAAAAGCAATCGCACTTCCTAAATTAAAAAGACCATCAGAACTACCAAATTTGTAAGGAATCATCGCCCCTGTTAAAATAATAGTTTTCCCTTTGACCTTTTTGGCAAGTACCCGGGCAGTATCTACCATAGTATCTGTACCGTGGGTTATGATAATTCTGTTTTCTTTTGTTTTTATACAGTTTTCCGCAATAATCTCGCGGTCTGCCTTGGACATATCTAAACTATCAATCATCATTAAAGTTACAACATTAACTTCTATATTACACCGCCCGAGTGCGAGCAGTTCCGGCACGTGCGTATCCTTGAAAAAGAGGTCTCCGGTTATTTCATTATACTCTTTATCGAAAGTCCCGCCCGTTACAAAGATTTTAATAGCCATATTTTCACCTATTACTTTACAATTAAATAAATGCTACTTTTTTATTTGAGTCAGACCAAATTGAATATAACAAGTTATATCCGAACTTGTTTCGTATGTCATTCCAATTTAGTATTATATCTGAACTATATGTGCTTATTATATTTCATCACTCCCTTGTCTGTAAAGTATCCAAAGTATTCTTTATCTTACTGAGCTCTCTATTACTTACATGCGTTTATACTTCTATTGTTTTAGAACTCTTATATCCCAATAACTTTTGAATGCATTGCAGATGCGCTCTGCTTTATAATAGATGAGTAGCAAAACTATGCCTTAACGAATGAGATGTAGCCTTCTTAATACCTGTCTTTTTACAAGATTCCGAAGATAATTTCTCAGTAGGTCGAGATGTCAAGTGTTTCTCCCGATCCTTAGATGGAAACAAATACTTTGATTCCCCACACTCTTTTAAACACTCATTTTCTTCTTTTTTTAGCTGCTTTAATCAAACCATCAAATAAAGGGGAAGGTCTCAATGGTCTACTCTTGAATTCAGGATGTGCCTGTGTTCCAACAAAATAAGGAT
>Ga0190359_1000219_pt1 | contig 39170 bp, 27 predicted proteins | sample 48721823_MG_FD_161269 | JGI IMG/M metagenome (GOLD analysis project Ga0190359, IMG submission 161269) | Hydrothermal vent microbial mat bacterial communities from Southern Trench, Guaymas Basin, Mexico - 4872-18-2-3_MG | ecosystem: Environmental > Aquatic > Marine > Hydrothermal vents >...
ATCCTGGGGCTGGAGAAGGTCCCAAGGGTTGGGCTGTTCGCCCATTAAAGTGGCACGCGAGCTGGGTTCAGAACGTCGTGAGACAGTTCGGTCCCTATCTGTTGTGGGCGTTGGAGATTTGAGGAGACCTGACACCAGTACGAGAGGACCGTGTTGGACAGACCTCTAGTGTACCTGTTGTGGCGCCAGCTGCACCGCAGGGTAGCTATGTCTGGACGAGATAAGTGCTGAAAGCATCTAAGCACGAAGCTCCCTCCAAGATGAGATCTCCTTTAAGGGTCGTTAAAGACGATAACGTTGATAGGCTGCAGGTGTAAAGGCGGTAACGTCAAAGCCGAGCAGTACTAATTACCCGTAACTTTCAGCAATTCTGACGATTTGGTTATGATCTTTTGTGAATTTTCTTCCGATACTCATCTTATTCATCCCGGTCTTACCGGGAATATAAGCTTAAGGTGGTTATTGCAACGGGGTTCCACCTCTTCCCATACCGAACAGAGAAGTTAAGCCCGTTTGCGCCGATGGTACTGCATTTGTGGGAGAGTAGGTCACCGCCGACTTTTTTTAAAAGCCCCGATTCAAACGAGTCGGGGCTTTTTGTATCTTTGGGTTCAATGAATAGGCTTTATACACTTGGTGCTATCCTGATAGCCTGCTTCACGGCCCATGCCCAACAGGTGACCCCAACCGTAAAGAAAATTACATATCACCTCGATCTCCTGAATCCTGCAACCCGATCAGTGATTGATACTGTGCTCAGCGGTAGTCAGTACCACCATCCGCTATATGCTTATGATGTCGGCTGGATCGAACTGGGTCACCTGGCTTCTCCTGCTATGACCACACGGTATCATGGTCTCTCAAACTTTTTTATACCTCCCATGCTGGCCGGTTTTCAACATTATCTTGAAACGGATTCCCGGATCATTCGTTACCAGACCGCTACCCCTTTCTCTTTGCTGAATTATAATGCCGGGGGTGCGGAAGATAAAAACGGACTGACAGCCAGGGTTATTTATACCCGGAATCTCAGTCCTTTTGCCAACCTGACCGCACAAATGCGCTTCGATAAAGCCGATGGACACTACAAAAATCAGGCAGCTTCGCTTTCAACCTATTCGATACATTATTCCATCCAAAAACCATCCTATAAATTATATGCACGCTATGCACAGCTTTCAGCCAAACAGGGTGAGAACGGAGGTGTTACAGATGACGGAGACCTGGCCCGCTACAGCCGTACAATTGCTGTTCCGGTAAGTCTTACCCAGGCCCGGTCCAATACGCGAATTACCAGCCTGAAAGGGATACAGGAATTTGACCTGACCGTGTGGCCGGTAAAAAGCTCCTCCGATACGCTGCATGAAAGTTCGCCGAAACAGTTATTGCCGTTTAAACTACAGCATCGGTTTGAAATTGAGTCATCCGGCAGGGTTTATAAAGACCCGCAACCCTTATCGGATTTCTACCCGGACGTATTGCTGGATTCGGTTCAAACAAACGATTCGATCCATCTTTTTCGTGTCGATCAACAATTTCTGATTTTGTATGACCGCTTAAAGATACAAAAGCAACCACTGGTTATCCAGGCTGGTATTCGTCCGGTCGGTTACCGCTATACCTGGGTGGATAGAGCCAAAAGCGGATTTGACTTAGGTGTGGTAAGCCGTTTTGAGTGGTGTTCCAACAGAAACAGGTGGATGGCTGACTTTGAATTCACGGCAACCGGCACACGCCGGGGAGATCACCTTGCAATCCTTACCTGGCAGTTGTCTCTTCCGGTTGGGACTGACACCTCGTTATTGGAGTTAACCTTTCGTTCGGAAGGAGTGACTCCGAATTTTTTCTGGCAAACCTATTATTCAAACCACTGGAGCTGGGATCGTAATTTTACCAGGCAGACAGGGCAGTCACTAATGATGGAATGGAGCTTTCCTGATAAGCAATGGGCTGTCACATTAAAAGCATCAATAGTATCAGGATATCTCTATTTTAACACTGATGCGCTTCCTGACCAGTTGCATGCTTCTTTCCCTGTGGCTGAAGCAACTCTCCGGAAATCTTTTCATGCCGGACCTTTCCACAGCAGGTTTGACCTGACCGGTCAGTATACCCCGGCCGAACAACTACCGCTTCCGGCATTGGTGGCTTTCAATTCAACCTATTTACATCATGATCTGCATTTTAAAAGTACCGGGGGAATGCTGGAACTGGAGTATGGCTGGGATTTTCGTTATTTCACCGGTTACCGCGGATATGCCTACCGGCCGGCAACAGGTATTTTTTATTTACAGAATGAGCGGATGTTAGGCTATTACCCGATGGTAAGCCTGTTTGCACAGGTGAAAATTAAGCGGACCCGGATTTTCGTCCAGTACAATCATTTGTTGGGATTTCTCTTAAAAGAGGATTATTTCCCGGCGTTGCACTATCCCTATCCCGAACCGTACTTCAAATACGGTTTATACTGGCATTTCTATGATTAAGCAGTTGATGCTGCATAGAGAGAGAGTTAACCGTAATGATAATCAGTGGATCTGAGCTTGGGCTTACTTTCTGAATCTCCGGATAAATTCTTCCACTTCAGGTACTCCGCCCTGGTAAACCAGGTAACCGTTGTAAGGTTCTCTCAGCGTAATTTCATCATTAACCGGGTGAAGCATCATTTTTTTAACTTCATCCGGGTCATCAGTTTGACCGAGCACCCATCCCAGTTTGATGAATGCTGCTTCAGGTAACATGTTTTCGAGCGGAATAACTCCCATGGCCATCAACTCACGGCCGGTTTCATAAACGAACATGTGAACATATCCCCAAAGAGTTTGTACGGTCATAAAAACGAACACCCCTTTTTCGGTTGCTCTCCGGATGGCCGGGTAGAGTTCTTTATTAACATGGCCGAGTCCGGTACCGATGATGACAATTCCCTTATAGCCCAGATCTACTAATGAATCAATGGTATCCGGGTGCATGTGCGGGTAAAAATAGATCATGGTCACCCGCTCTTCAAAGAAAGGATAGATATTTACTCGTCGGTCTTTCCGGCGGTGGTTGTACTCTTTTTTAATCGGTCTGACTTCCCCGACTTTGACGGTTCCGAGTGGGGTGTCTCCGATGGTTCTGAAAGTTGACCTGTAAGAACTGTGCATTTTTCTCACCCGGGTGCCCCGGTGAAGAAATCCATATTCATCAGAAGTAGGCCCAAACATACAGACCATGACTTCGGCAATATCCCCGTGGCCGGCTGCATAACAGGCATGCATCAGGTTCAGTGCGGCATCGGATGAAGGGCGGTCGGAAGATCGTTGTGATCCTACCAGGACAATGGGTACCGGTGAATCTTGTACCATAAATGAGAGTGCCGTAGCGGTGTGATGCAGTGTGTCGGTACCATGCCCGATCACAATACCGTCAACACCGTTTTCGATCTCTTTTTTAATGGCTTTAGCCAGTGCGATGTATTGTTCGGGGCCCATATTTTCGCTGAACACAGCAAATACTTTTTCTGTAGTGAGGTTACAGATATCGGCCAGTTCGGGTACTGCTCCGTACAATTCGCCCGGAGAAAAAGCAGGAATCACAGCTCCGGTACGGTAATCGAGCCGGCTGGCGATAGTGCCGCCGGTACCGATCAGTTTCACTTTCGGCAGGTTTTCGGTATAGGGGAACTCCTGTTCCGGGATTTTATAATTGGCTTTATAGTAGCTTATCTCTTGCATGGAGGTGATGGTATTCACTGCAATACCGATATTGTATCCGGTATCAATTTTGACCACTATATGTTGGTCATCGTCATTTTCAGCCCGGGGCAGTACTGTTCCTTTAAAGGATCCTCTGGTGGTTTCAAATTCAGCAACACCCCAGACCCGGGTATTAAATTTTTTCAGGATGCGGAGCGCATCTCCTTTATATCCCTGAAAGAAATCTTCATTCATTTTTTATTCGGGTTAACGGGTTGTTTTAGAAAATTCACGCTGCACCTGTTCACGGATCATTCCGTTGAATTCATCCAGCGGAATATTACCGGTTGCCTGAGCCCGTAACTGACCCATCAGCCAGTTGGTCAGGGCGCCGGGATCTGTGGTATGGTGAATTTCACGAAATTTCTCTATTAAAAAACTGACAGGAGCCAGCAACTCATTGACGGTTCGTTTTTTAAATTTGATACTGGTCAGTATGCTGGTGAAATCCATATTCGGATATTCGATCATCACACTTATCATTGGATAGGCTAACGCTTTATCCAAACCTTGCTTTACCAAAAACTGAAACAGTCGCGGTAATTGATTATAATTAAAATCCGGATGGAATGATTTCTGACCCTCCAGATGTTTCAGCGTGTGACCCAGAAAAGTGGCAATCCATTTCGGATCAAGGCTGGGATCATCCGCAATTTGTTCGATCAGGGGTGCCAGATTATTTTTAAGCAGGTAAGTAAAGGTATCCTCCGGAATACCCCATTTGCGGAATTGCCTGATTCTGTCGGTCACGCTTACCGGGATGCGTTTTTTTAATTCATCGATATACTCCTCAGATAATGGAATAGGGGCAGAATCGGTATCCGGATACATCCGGTCGGCTCCCGGCAGCACACGTTCAAATTCAGTAGTGCCGTTGGCCAGTGGTTTACGGGTTTCATTAGGTACTCCCTTAAAGGCCAGCAGGCACCGTTCCTGAATGGTTTCAAGTGCTGTCGGGATATCGGAAGCCGGTCCCCAAAAGATAATTTGTGCATCCTCTTCCTCGGTTTTAAGATGTTTGCGCACATGTTTGAAGAGGGGTTGAGTCTCTTCATCAGGAGTAAGTGGTTCAGAACTGATGGCATTAGGCCGGTTCAGACAGGCGATTACCTTCAACCGGTTCTCAATTTCATCAAAGAAACATTTTCCGGGCTGGGTAAAGTGGGAAAGGAGGCCTTTAAATCCCGGAAGATTGACTCCCCAGATCTGATAGTTTGTTTTATGTTTACGGGTGAACGGCTCAAATGAACTACCGATCTTCTCAGGATAAATCTCAAATGAGGAGATCTCCCATCCGGTATCGTCAGGGAATCGTTCGAGCAGTAACTTGCGGATATTGAGCAGGGCATATTGTCTGAAAGCTTCGTTATGGCTTAAGCGGGGGATCCATTTATTGTGTGACACTCCTTTGATTTCAACTCTGGATCCGCCTTTACAACTGACATTTACATCTTCGCGTGCACTTCCTATTCCGGTCCTGACCCGACCGGTACTTCGGTTGAGAAAACGGATATACTCAGCTGCTTCACGTAGTTCATAGGGGGTTTCCATATCGGGATAAGTTACCGTTTCAGTCAATGGCATACCCAACCGGTCGGTTTTATAGATCCGCGTATGACCGATATCCGAGATTTCACGGCATGAATCCTCCTCCAGGCTCAATTGAATGAGCCTGACCTTTTTATTGGAGAGTTCGATCTCTCCCTCCACACCCAAAATGGCGGTTCTCTGAAAACCGGTCGGGATGCTTCCGTCAAGATATTGTTTCCGGGTTATATGTACTTCACCTACAATATTCTGCTTGGAGGCGAGAGAAATCTCAAGTGCATACTCCAGCGCTTCGGGATTGATCTTGAACGGCGGGGTGTCATCAATTTCGTATGTACAGGCAGATTCATTGTTGATTCGGTAGATGATCTCTTTTTTTGTTTTAAACTCCATCAGGGCCGTGCCATCATATTCACCCATTTCACTCAGTGTAGGACGCATATGCCGGATCAGTTCGCCGTCATAATCCAGGTCGTCGTGATATTTCCCGGCCGGACAACGGCAAAAAAGCTTCAGTTTGGTGTCGAGCTGTTGGTGAACTTCCAATCCCGATTTAAAGCCGATTCGTTTCCAGTCTTTTGCAACAGCTTGTTTCAGAGGAACATATCCTATTTCTTTGCGGGTTCTTTGATGGTTCCGGAGAGGATTAAATCGTGTCGTCATAGCAATAATGAAAAGCGCTGAAATTAGTCAAATTTTATGGTTTTATCCGGACTTAATCTCGAAATGATACCGGAAGGAATCAGTAGCATGGCCAAGGTAATAATCAGGGTTCCGGCGTTTAGTGCAAGCAGCCAGATCAGGTTCAGGCGGATGGGTACATGGTCTACGAAATAGGAAGCCGGATCAAGTGGAATAATATGGTAATAATATTGGATCAGTGCGATCCCGATGCCCAAAAAATTTCCCAGGAGGAGACCTTCACCGATAATAATGGCAGCATAATAGAGAAAGATCTTCCTGAGGGATCCGGTGCGGGCACCCATAGTACGTAATGTGCCGATCATCCGGGTTCTGTCAAGAATCAGGATCAGTAAGCCCGAAATCATATTAAAACCGGCTACCAGCACCATCAGTACCAGGATAACCCACACATTCATATCGGTCAATCTGAGAAAATCAAAGAAACCAGGGGCCAGATCCCGGATCGTGTGTACTTCAAGCATCTCCTGCCGGTTAAAATTAATAGCTGTTGTAATACTCCTGATCTGGTCTGCAACCTGTTCATACTGATCAGGATGATGGAGCATGATCCCGTAACCTCCGATCTGGTTGGATGACCAATGGTTGATTTTTCGGATGTGTGACAAGTGGCAATAGGCATATAGATGGTCATACTCTTCAAGTCCGGTTTGGTAAATACCACTTACTACAAACGGACGCAGGGCTGGCGGATCCTGGATAAAATAAGTCGGGATCCTGCTTCCGGGGTGCAGGTGCAGATGATTGGCGATGGTGGAGGAGATTAAAATACCCAGGGAAGTGGTATCATGATAGTCAGGAAGTGTTCCGTCAATCAGGTATTCTTTAAAAAAATTCCAGCTATAGGAGGTATCTACCCCGGTCAGCATAACACCCTGGATATCGGTGCCGGATTTGAACAGGGCCGGTTTGGTGGCAAACGGGTAAACCACAGCTACCGGTTTGAATCGTTTTAATTGGGTAAAGAGTTTGGGGTTTTTCGTGATCGGAGGGGATTCAAAAGAGTTGTTGCTGTCGAGGCGGGTGATTTGAATATGGGCGCTGAATCCCGAGAGTTTGTGTTTAATCTCTATTTTAAAGCCTGTGAGTATGGCAACAGCCAGTATCATGATGCTCAGGCTGAGACCGATAGCAACTATTGAGATACGAACCAGAGAACGTGCCCCTTTTTTTTTGCGAGGTTGCCGGGAAATGACTCTTTTTGTAATGAAAAGTTCGAAGTTCACGAGGCTTGTTTGCAATGAGTACAAAAGTAAGAAAATGAAAAGAAGCAGATGGCATTTTACTGCCGGGTTTATGATTTTGGGAATTTTATATTTGATTTCCTTCAACTCCTGTAATAGTCAGGTTGTTTTTCAGTTAAAGCATGGAGAGATTACATGCGGGGCCGACCGGACAGAGCGTTATCTTTCTTTACTGCAGGGTAAGTGGGTTGGTGTGGTGGCGAATGCTTCTTCGAGGATCGGGGAGGTGCATCTGGTTGATTCACTGCTTCGTCTCGGGATTAACATCCGGCGGGTTTTTGCTCCCGAGCATGGATTCAGGGGAGACATGGATGCCGGAGCCATTGTGAAAGACGGGTACGATCCGGTAACCGGTCTTCCGGTCTCCTCTCTTTATTCTGTCAGAAAGAAGCCGGATGCTGCTGATTTAAAGGATCTTGACTTGATGCTTTTTGATCTGCAGGATGTGGGGGTACGGTTTTATACGTACCTGTCAACACTTCATTATGTGATGGAGTCGTGTGCAGAGAATGATTTACCTCTGTTGTTGCTTGATCGACCTAATCCGAACGGGTTTTATGTGGATGGTCCGGTACTGGAGCCGGAGTATCGTTCTTTTGTGGGAATGCATCCGGTACCGGTAGTGTATGGCATGACTCTTGGTGAATACGCCGGGATGATCAATGGGGAGAAGTGGCTGAAAGAGGGCGTTCAGTGCAGGCTGACTGTGATTCCCTGTGAGGGTTATGATCACCTGACAGTTTATGATCCCCCGGTCAGGCCGTCACCAAACCTGCCCAATCTGACAGCTATTAATCTGTATCCTTCGCTCTGTTTTTTTGAAGGGACGGTAGTAAGTGTCGGACGAGGAACCCCGTGGCCTTTTCAGGTATTTGGCCATCCGGATTTTGATATGCCTTTCACTTTTAAGCCTGAACCGGTTGCCGGTGCCAGCCTTCATCCGAAATTTGAAGGAGAAGTTTGTCATGGTATTGATTTGAGAAACAATGGTTTGGATTCAGTTATGAATCGACCGGGGCTCTATCTCGGATGGTTGATAGATGCCTACCGGGCATTTGGCTTACGTCCGGAGTTTTTCAACGATTATTTTGACCGGTTGGCCGGTGCCGGCAAGTTGCGCGAGCAGATTCTCAAAGGTTGGAGTGAAAAACAGATACGTGCTGCATGGGAGCCCGCTTTGAGCCGCTTCAGAAAGATCAGATCACGATATCTTATTTATCCGTAAGAAAACGTAATTTTGCCGCGAAATATTTTTATATGAAACGAAAGCTCATTTGGATACTTTCAGTGTTTGTTTTTCTGGCCGGGCAGCTTTACGCCCAGGAGTCAAATAAACGGTTATTCAGGTTTTATGAGCTTTTTTGGGGAGTGGGCACCACTCATTATTTCGGCGATATCGGAGGTGCTTTTTCACGTTGGCCCGGTTTTCTCGACAAGATTGATAATTTCAGGGATTTTGACCCGCTTGAAACCCGTTTGTCATTATCATTTGGTACCCGTTATCTTTTCAACCGTACTTTTGCCATTTCGGGAGAGGTGGCACCTACCTGGTTGAGCGGGGATGATTACGGCTCAATTCACGCCGACCGGGGATGGAGTTTCAATACCTATATGATTGAATTCAGTGGACAACTTGAATATTACTGGCTTAGCCGGACTTCAGGAGTGAATCCTTATCTGTTTGCCGGATTTGGGGGTACGGCGAGATATACGATTGCTAATTTTCCGAATCCCCGAACTGCAATGTTCACAGGGAATGTATTGATTGGCGGGATCGGTTTTCGTTATTCGAATAATAAAAAATGGACCCACAGCGGTGAGATTGGGTACCGGTATGCATTGAGCGATTATATTGAGATGTACAAAAGCAATACCGGTAAGAATGATGGGTATTACCTGGTACAATATAAACTTACCTATCATCTGACGCGGGGATCCATTTATACCCATAAGGGGCGGGTAAGGAAGAGTTTGGCAGACCGCTGGCGTTATATGAAGAAAAAAAAGATGACGGATGAGGAGTTGCGAGCCAAAACGGTAGAGGTGAAAACGCTGACCGAACGAGACCGGCGAAAAATCAAACGATATTTAAGAAGGATAAAAAGGAAGAAGTGAAAAGCCCTTTTTATAAATAGCTAATAATTATACATTTATACTCAAATTCTTTTAACGTATGAAATTTTTTTTCCAATTGGCCGTAGTCATGGTTTCATTTTATTCTGTGATGGGCCAGCCTCAAAAGAACATTTACAAAGAGTTAGAGTTATTTGGAAGTATTGGTACGACTAACTACCTGGGTGATGTGGGAGGCAGTAGTGATCATCTTGGTGGTTTTGTGGCATTATTTGATAATTTGGGAGTTGATCCCATGAATACCCGGTTAGCTATTGAGATAGGAAGTCGGTATGTGTTTAAAAAAAACCTGGCAATTTCTCTATATGCTTCTCCTATGCTATATTATGGTAGTGATCTGAATTCATCCAAGGAAGCGAGAGGTTATTATTTTGATACGTATATATTTGAATTAGGGAGTCATTTTGAATATTATTTTGCCAACCGTATGACGGGCTTTGCCCCGTATGGGTTTGCCGGTTTAGGAGGATTGTTGTACTGGGTTAATGCCAATCATACGAGTGATCCGATTAAAACCCGCATGGCCAATGATTTAATGTTTGGCATAGGCACCCGTTTTGCATCGAAACACAAGTTAACCCATAGTCTTGAGCTGGGATTCCATTATTATCTGACGGATTACATTGACGGCCTTCCGGGATATCTTAAACGAAATGATACCGGTTTTACTTTATTGTATTCGATCAGCTTTGAGTGGGTGGCAAACTTTATCTATGACTATCGCGGATTGATCAGAGATTAGGATAAGTTCCCAGTGCGATTTTGAGGCATTCCACAGCCCGTTTCAGGTCATCGAGTTTTAATACATAAGCGATACGCACCTCGTTTTTTCCGAGTCCGGGAGTGGCATAGAATCCGGCTGCAGGAGCCATCATAACAGTTTGATCCCGGTATTCAAAATCGGTAAGCATCCATTTGGCAAATTTTTCCGTATCATTTACCGGTAACCGGACCGTAGTATAAAAAGCTCCTTTGGGTTTGGGACAAACTACTCCCGGAATGGCATTTAACGCCTCTACGAGATAGTCTCTCCGGGCGATGTAATCGTTTCTGACCGTTTCAAAATATTCGGGAGGAGTATCCATTGCTGCTTCGGCAGCGATTTGTCCGAGTCCGGGAGGACTCAGCCGGGCCTGAGCAAACTTTAATGTAGAGGCAATGATATCAGTATTTCGAGTGACAATAGCACCGACCCGGATTCCGCACATACTGAACCGTTTGGAAGTAGAATCAAACATTACGGTACGGTCATCGATTCCCTGAAGCTGGAGAACGGAATGATGGATTTCGCCATCATAGCAGAACTCACGGTACACCTCATCGGCAAACAGGTAGAGGTCATGCTTTAAAACGATTTGACGTAACTGTTCCAGTTCGTTGCGACTGTAAAGATATCCGGTGGGATTATTCGGATTACAGATGAGTATGGCTTTAGTGGCCGGAGTGATCAGCTTTTCGAATTCGGCGATAGGTGGCAGTGCAAAACTACGCTCGATACCGGAGGTCACCGGTACAATTTTAACTCCGGCAGCCACGGCAAAGCCATTGTAGTTGGCATAGAAGGGTTCGGGAATAATCACTTCGTCTCCGGGATTCATCGTAGCCATAAGGGTAAAGAGGATAGCCTCAGATCCGCCTGTGGTAACTATAATCTGCTGATGGTTAACCTCAATACCAATAGTACAATATCCTTCAGCCAGTTTTCTCCGGTAAGATTCATAACCTGCTGAATGGGAGTACTCCAGCACATTCTTATCCAATGTATGAATGGCATTTAGTGCAATTTCAGGTGTGGCAATATCGGGTTGCCCGATATTCAGGTGATAAATGATTCTGCCTCTCTTTTTGGCTTCTTCAGCAAAAGGAACAAGTTTACGGATTGGGGAGGGAGGGATCTCTACTCCCCTTTGACTTAGTTTGGGCATTTTTTTATTTAGTATAAAACCGGTAAGAGGTTAGTTAAAAACCGCCACCTTTTTCACCGGTAGTTTTTGTGTTAACTGTTTTGGCTTTCTGATGAAATTTTTTCTCGTAATTTGCTCTTCTGATATCGTTAATGCTTTTTCCCGGGGGCAGTTTCATGGCTTTGCCGCTTTTTTTAATAAAGGTAACGCCGGATGTTTTTCCGCCATTCTGGCCTGCCTGTATCTCTTCCTGATCCATTTTTTGCATAATCTTCGGATTCACGCCGGTCTTTTTGTAAGAGGGTTTCAGGTCACTGGGCTGCGCATTGACTTTGCCCATGATGATCAGTCTAACCGGGGAATTTTTAGCTGTTGAATATACCGTTACGGTTTTGTTGAAAGTGCCCGGGATCTTAGTATTGTAAACTACTTTCACCACACCTGTCTGCCCCGGTTTGATGGGTTCTTTTGACCAGGATGGTACCGTGCATCCGCAGGAAGATTTTACATCCGTAAGGGCTATGGTTTTTTTGCTGGTGTTTGTAAAGACAAAATCATAAGCACCATCAGCTCCATAGACCATTGATCCGTAATCATGCATGGTGTTATTAAATACCAGCTCATCTTTTTTGTTTTTTGACTGAGCCATGGCCAGGGTACCGGCCAGCAAAAGAGCAAGGGTGGAAAACAGAACTCTTTTCATGTTACATTGATTTAAAATTAACAGACCTCAAAATTATTAATTTAGTGAAAGAATAACGACAATCTGTGGGTTTTTGTTTTTTATTATTTTTACCAAACTTTTTTTGCAACCTTCGAAGAACATAAATAACGTAATGACGCGGTTAAATATTGCTATAAAGTATGATCCTTTACCAACTGAAGAGAAGTGGTACAAATTCTGGATGGATCAGGGATTTTTTCACTCCGAGCCTGATGACCGCGAGCCTTATACTGTAGTGATCCCGCCACCCAATGTTACCGGGGTGTTGCACATGGGTCACATGTTGAACAATACCATTCAGGATATTCTGGTCAGACGTGCCCGGATGCTGGGTAAAAATGTATGTTGGCTGCCCGGTACGGATCATGCCTCTATTGCAACCGAAGCGAGGGTGGTGGCCAAACTTGAGAAAGAAGGAATACGTAAAACGGATCTATCACGGGAAGAATTTCTGAAGCATGCCTGGGAATGGACCCACAAACATGGCGGGATCATTTTGGAACAGTTGAAAAAACTGGGTGCATCATGTGACTGGGAACGTACCCGTTTTACAATGGATACACAACTTTCGGAGTCTGTCATCAAAGTATTCGTGGATCTTTTTGAAAAGGGATATATCTACCGGGGTGTCAGGATGGTAAATTGGGATCCTCAGGCAAAGACGGCCATTTCGGATGAGGAGGTAAATCACAAAGAGGAACAATCGAAATTATATTATGTCAGATATCGTATTGAAGGAACTGAAGATGAGTATATCACTATAGCGACTACCCGCCCTGAGACCATTCTCGGGGATACTGCCGTATGTGTACACCCTGAAGATCCCAGGTATCAACACTTGCAGGGCAAGAGCGTGATTGTCCCCATGGTAAACCGTGTGGTACCGGTGATCCGGGATTCTTATGTGGATATTGAATTTGGTACCGGTGCACTGAAAATTACCCCTGCGCACGATGAGAATGACTATGAGATAGGGTTGCGACACAAATTGAAAGTGATTGATATTTTCAATGAAGACGGTACTTTGAGTCAGGCTGCCGGGCTTTTTACCGGGGTTGACCGGTTTGAAGCGCGAAAGCTGGCGGCAGAAAAGCTGAAGGAGCTGGGCGCTTTGGTTAAGGTTGAAGAGTATACCAATAAGGTGGGCTATTCTGAACGGACCGATGTAGTGATTGAACCGCGCTTATCCAAACAGTGGTTTTTAAAGATGGATGACCTGGCAGAACCGGCGTTACAACACATCTTGAACGGAGATATCAGGATATATCCTTCGAAATTCATTAATACGTACCGCCACTGGATGGAAAACATTCATGACTGGTGCATTTCAAGGCAGTTGTGGTGGGGGCACCGGATTCCGGCATGGTACCTGGATGATGACACGGTGATCGTAGCTGAGAATGCATCAATTGCGCTGGAGAAGGCTCGTTCGAGAACCGGTAATAAAGCTCTTACGCTTCAGGAGTTGCATCAGGATGAGGATGTGCTGGATACCTGGTTCTCATCCTGGTTGTGGCCTATTTCGGTATTTGACGGAATCCGGGACCCCGGCAACCGGGACATCAATTATTATTATCCGACCAATGATCTGGTGACTGCTCCCGATATCCTCTTTTTTTGGGTGGCCAGGATGATCATTGCCGGGTATGAATACCGCCGGGAGAAGCCCTTTGAGCATGTTTATTTAACCGGTACGGTCAGGGATCATCTTCGTCGAAAGATGTCAAAATCCCTGGGAAACTCACCCGACCCGCTGAAACTGATTGCTCAATACGGGGCTGACGGGGTGAGGGTGGGTATGCTGCTTTGTTCTCCGGCAGGGAATGATCTGTTGTTTGATGAATCTTTGACCGAACAGGGGCGGAATTTCGGGAATAAAATCTGGAATGCTTTCAGACTGGTTCAGGGTTGGCAGGTAGATGAAAAAGCCGGCCAATCAGAAATTGCCCGGATAGCGGTTCAGTGGTTCCGGTCGAGATTGAATAAAGTGGTTGGAGAGATCGATGATTATTTCAAAAAATACCGGTTGTCGGATGCGTTAATGGCCGTTTACCGTCTTTTCTGGGATGACTTTTCTTCATGGTATCTTGAATTGATAAAACCCCCTTACGGTGAACCGACAGATGCAATAACTTACCGGCAGACTATTGAATTTCTGGATCAACTAATGCGGCTGCTGCATCCATTTATGCCTTTTATTACCGAAGAGATCTGGCATCATCTGATGCCCGGGAGAGAGAACAAATCCGTGATGGTCTCGCAATGGCCGAAGGGGGGGGATTGGGATTCGTCCCTGATTGACCGTTTTGCACAGATGCAGGAGGCAGTAGTTTTTGTTCGTTCGGTACGGGCTGCCCGCAATATCCCGTTTAAAAATAAAATTAATCTTAAGATCCGGGTTCTGAAAGGCAGGTACGACCGTGAAATGGAACCTTTAATGGTTAAATTATTGAACCTGGATGAGATTATGGAAGTACAGGATCATCCAGAAGGTCTTATGGGCCAAGTGATTCGTACGGTAGCATATTATGTTGAAATTCACCAGGAGGTGAATCCGGATGAGGAGATTAAACGGATTACCAAAGAATTGAATTATTCCCGGGGATTTCTTCAGGCTACATTGAAAAAGTTACAAAATCAGCGCTTCATGGAACATGCGCCGGAAAGCGTAGTAGCAGCTGAGAAAAAAAAGAAGGTTGATGCCGAAACCAGGATCAAGGCATTGGAAGAACAATTAAAAAAAATAAATGATCATGGAGCCATCTGATTCGTTTTCACTGCATGCTCATCCCCTGGAGCAATTTCTCGGTAAGCCCAGTGAAGAGTTTACACGGAATGATTTAATCCGGTACATCCGTGAGAATGGTATCCGTATGGTGAATTTCAGGTATGTTGCGGGAGACGGAAAATTGAAAACCCTGAATTTCATTATCCATAGTGAATCCTATCTTGAGGAGATCCTGACATCCGGAGAGCGGGTGGATGGAAGCAGTCTCTTTGGTTATATTGAAGCAGAATCCAGCGATTTGTATGTAATTCCCCGTTACTCTACTGCTTTTTTAAATCCTTTTTCGGAAGTCCCGGCAGTGGATATTCTTTGCTCTTTTTATTCTTCTGAAGGGCATCCTTTAGATTCAGCTCCCGAACATATCCTGTTAAAAGCACATGAGTATTTCAGGACGCAGACCGGGTATACTTTCAAAGCAATGGGTGAGCTTGAATATTATGTGCAGGGGAAAAAAGAGGAGATGTATCCTGCTGAAGATCAGAAGGGATATCATTTATCTACGCCCTTCAGTAATTATGAGTCGTTCAGACTGGAAGCCATGAAGTTAATTGCCATGTGTGGGGGAAAGATCAAATATGGTCATAGTGAAGTAGGGAATTTCAATACGGATGCTGAAAGTTTTGAGCAGCATGAGATTGAATTCCTTCCGGTTGAAGTTCAAAAAGCGGCTGATCAGCTTGTAGTGGCTAAATGGGTGCTTCGAAACCTGGGTGACCGTCATGGTATAAATGTCAGTTTTGCACCCAAGATTACTGTTGGAAAGGCTGGATCAGGATTACATATTCATATGCTGCTTGAGAAGGATGGTCAAAATATAATGATTGAAGATGGTCACCTGAGTGATACGGCCCGTAAAATGATTGCCGGGGTGATGGATCTGGCTCCGGCCCTGACGGCTTTCGGCAATACTATTCCGACTTCTTACCTGCGGCTGGTTCCGGATCAGGAAGCACCTACCAGTGTCTGCTGGGGTGACAGGAACCGTTCGGCATTGATCCGGGTGCCTCTGGGATGGCTGCACGGGACCGGCATGATTCGGGAAGTAAACACACAAGATCGGGATACAATGCCTCAGGTAGGTACCAGACAAACGGTCGAACTTCGGAGCCCGGATGGTTCTGCGGATGTGTATCACTTATTGGCCGGACTGGTTATAGCGGTACAGCATGGTCTGGAGATGCCGGATGCGCTTGAACGTGCCGAAATGTATTATGTGGATGTCAATATTTTTAATAAAGAAAACGGTGCGAGGCTGAAACAACTCAAACGATTACCCGAATCATGCTGGGATTCTGCCGAGGCACTCAAAGAGGCCCGGGCATTATTTGAGAAAGACGGGATTTTTCCTTCCCGGACGATTGACAATTTTATCAGGACGTTACAATCTTATAATGACCGGGGATTAAGCCAGCGGTTGATGGGTCACACAGATGAGATCAGAAACCTGGTTTACCGTTATCTGCATCATATGTAAACAGATTGAACTTACTTTTTTCGGAATGCGGAAGGAGTTTGGACGCGGGCGTTTTTGATACTTACATTCAACTCAAAACCTATCAGCAGTACCAGGGAATTGATAAACAACCAGATCAACAATGCGATTAACGTTCCGATTGATCCGTATAATTTGTTCCAGTGTCCCAGGTTATTCACGTATGTAGACATTCCAACAGAAGTAAGCACGACAAACAGGGAGGCGAGTGAGCTGCCGGCGGTGAAAAACCGGAATTTTTGTTTACGGGCCGGAGCCAGGTAGTAGAGTGATGAGATACTTAAAAAGATACCTCCCAGAGTTATAGCCCATCGACCAATATTAAGCGCAGTAATAAGCAATTGGTTATTCAGTATTTCTTTGGATTCAAACAGGTTGATCAGGCGTCCGCTGAAAATGATCAGGATCACGGAGGTAGCTAAAAGAAAGCAAAAAATGAAAACAAGGAGAACAGCTACCAGTTGCTTATTCACCCATGAGCGTGTTTCAAGGTGATGATAACTGGCATTGAAAGAGGTAATCATGGCAGCAATACCACTTGCAGCAAATACGAGGGTGGAGAAAAAACCGATAGAAGTCAGGTCGAATCTTTTACGTGTAACAATTTCTTCAACAGTGCTTTGAATAGTCAGAAATACATTCTCGGGCAACAGATTATGAATTGAATTCAGTAGTTCAGCCTGAAAATTAGGGATTGGAATGTGCGGTATCAGGGTAAAAAAGAAAATTATGGCGGGAAAAATAGCGAGGAAGAAACTATAGGCGATGGCTGAAGCACGTACCGTAAGAGCTCCGTTTTTTATCCCCAGAAAAAAGAAACTGAATACATCATAAATCGGCACATGGTCAAAACCCGGCAGTGAAGCCTTTTTAATAAAAACAAAAAGCTTTCTGAACCAGCGAGGTCGTTTATCAAAGGATTTTTTCACTTAGATTTCAGCTTTTAAACTCATGTCCAGACTGTGAATCCGGTGCGTTAAAGCGCCTACCGAAATATAATCCACACCTGTTTCAGCATAGCTTCTGATGTTTTCAAGAGTAATACCACCCGAAGCTTCGGTTTCAATCTTGTGGTTGATCAGCGAAACAGCTTTGGTAACCACATCCGGAGGCATATTATCCAGAAGAATACGATGAATGCCCCGGGCCGACAGGATCTCTTCAACTTCCTGCAGGGTACGGGCTTCAACTTCAATTTTCAGCTTCAGATGATGTTGTTTCAGATAATCGGTGGTTTTGCGGATTGCTTTAACGGCGCCGCCGCAAAAATCGATATGGTTATCTTTTATCATGATCATATCGTAGAGTCCCATGCGGTGATTGAAACCTCCGCCGATTCTTACGGCTTCTTTTTCGAATATTCTGAAATTGGGTGTGGTTTTGCGGGTATCCAGAATTTTTACACCGGTATCCGAAATTTTTTTAACATATTCCTGGGTGATTGTGGCGATACCGCTCATTCTTTGTAAAAAATTGAGTGCAAGGCGTTCACATTGTAAAATGGATTGTGCCTTCCCGCGCAGTATAAAAGCCCTGTCGCCCGGAGATATCGGGGAACCATCCTGAATAAATATCTCTAATTTCAGTGCAGGATCGAAAATTTCAAACAGGGTCTGAACCACAGTGATCCCGGCCATAATTCCGGCCTGTTTTATTATCAAAGCCGCTGTTCCTGATGCATGGGCATCAATTGAAGCCCGGGTGGTGTAATCCCCAGGGCCGATATCTTCCTGTAGGGCCCATCTTATGTAAGATTGAAAGTCAGCTACTGCCATAAGCAGATTCGTTATTGGAGTCTAAAGATAATAGATAATCGGTTTTCAACCTTTACTGACTTAAACGATGTGGTAATTTACTAATTTTAGAGAAGTTTGGCGTGAATCTTGCTTGAAAGACCTGAAATCTATAACAGTTGACATGAACCTGAAGTCCCTGCTTACATCTACCCGGTTTTTATGGTTGGGATTGATTCTATTGATTGCTGCCATTTTACTGGAGCCTGAAAGGGAAGAAACCTCCCTGCAGGAAGTGAAACCGGCACACATCGAAAAAATTCTTGCACACCGGATCAGGGAGTTGGAAAACGAATCGAAAATACTGCTGGATTCATTGGCCGGTCACCAACCAGACCAGGTTTTTTTAGCTCATGACAAGGAGATTAGGCAGTTATGTGATGACGACCGGATCGCGCTGTTTCTTTTTCATCAGGATTCACTGATCATGTGGTCTGATCACTCTCTGGCACTGGAAGAGCACTGGCTAAGCCGGATGGTACCTAAAACCATGGTTAAGCTGCCCAATGCATGGGTATATACTGATGTTTTTACAAAGGGAGACTATCGGATAGTTGGAATGGTGCCTGTTAAAAGGATCTATCCGTACGAAAACAACTATATCCACAACCACTTTCTGTTTGACAGAGCAGTACCGTCGGTTTATGAGATAAGTACCATTCCCCGCAAGGGAGCATTACAAATTAACGGGCCCGGAGAGACTTTTTTATTTTACCTGATTCCGCATCCGGTGCATGACCGGTTATCATTTCTTTTCTGGCTCGACAGTATTCTGTATATCCTGAGCTTGTTTTTTTATCTGGCTCTTTTGGCCGATCTGCTTCGTAACGGGTACCGGTTGTACAAGAGCAACTGGTGGCTCATTGCCCTGTTGGCAGATTTGGTGTTAGTCAGGTGGATATTGTTCTATTTTAACATTCCCGGTATTCTTGTACATACCTCCCTTTTTAAACCCCTTAACACGCCGGTTTCCTTTTTGCACAGTCACGGAGATATTTTGCTGACCGTTGTTTTTATCTTGTTTTTCAGTTACCAGGTTTTTAAATTGTTGCGGATCTGGCCGGTTAACCCGGCTCGCCGCAGACAGCTTATGGATAACCGGAGGATAACCGATGCTATTGGAATTGGCGTATGGGTGGCAGTGCTCATGCTTTTTCTGGGTACGGAGTGGATAATCAATAATGTATTGACCGGTCATGACCATATGCTGGAAATATACCGTATCCTGACAATAGATAAATATGTGCTGGTGGATGTGGGTGCAGAGATCGTACTGCATGTTTCGATATTGCTGATTGTCATAAGGGTAGTCAGGCAGCTTTCTGAAGTCATGTCTACACGGCGTTTGCTCCGGGGGTTTGTTCCCGCTGTTACGGTAATTTATGGCGTAACCCGTTTTGCCGGATGGGGACCCGACTGGTTCAGCATTATATATCTGATTATTGTGGTGGTTATTTTGGTTCTGCTCATGCACCAACCCGGTAAAAAAATTACTCCGGTCTGGACAGTTGTACTATTGATGCTTCTTTCGGCTCATGCCGTACAGCACATCTATTTTGCAAACCAGACAAAAGAGTCAGGGATTCAAAAGAAGATTATACAGGATTTAGCTAATGAGCATGACCCTGTTGCAGAGATGTTACTGGCTGAAAGCAGCCCGGGAATTCAAAATGATACGATTCTTTCGAGAATGATTATTCGTCAGACCCCCAGGTCTGACCGGGTTACCGTAGAACAACATGTGACTGATTATTTGAGATCAAATTACTTTGATCATTACTGGACACGCTATCAGATCCAGGCAAACATTTGTGATTCGGTGAATCTGCTGATGTTGAGTCCGGATAATATAGAAGTGCCCTGTCTGAATCATTATACTCTGGATATCCTTAAACCGATGGGTCAAAAATTACCCGGGACTGATTTTTATTATATAGACAATTTTGACGGGTTGATTAATTATTTAGGAGTTTTCAGGATTTATACTCCTGACAGCACAGCGGTGTATCATCTTTTTATCAATATTGACACAAGGTTGATAACCAGGGAACTGGGATACCCGGATCTGTTAATTGCCGGGAAAAACAATGCTGATAGCATCACGGCCGTGTATGCATATGCCAAGTATAAGGATGGTATGTTAGCTTCACAATCAGGTGATTATGAGTATAGCTCTGATCTTGATATTTATCCGGGTAAAGGAATGCGGTGGTTTCGGTTCAGAAGGGAAGGATTTGATCATTTGATTTTCAGAATGGGGCCTGAAGATGCTGTTATATTGAGCCATCCTACCGTTCGTATGATGGATTATCTGGTTACGTTCAGTTATCTGTTCATTATTATTTATTTAGTCTGGATTATTTTATCTGCCCGCAGAACATTGCCAGGAGTTCGAAAATGGATATCGCTGACATTAAAACAGCGGATCCAAATCACCATGGTCGGGATTTTTGTAGTCTCTTTTTTATTCATCGGAGGCGGATTGGTTTATTATAATTTGAAGCAATACCGGAAAACAACCATTGCCAATATCCGTGAGAAAACCTATATGTTGTTGACTGAAATGCAGCATAAATTGGAAAAAGAGGAGGTGCTGCAGGCGGATTGGACAGATGCCAACTATTTCAGTCTGCAGGATTTGATGATTAAATTTTCTTATGTTTTTAATACTGATATCAATTTGTTCAGTCCTGCCGGAACTCTTATCACTTCATCCCGACCGGAGGTTTATGACCGGAATCTGACCGGCAGACGCATGGATCCCAGGGCTTATTACCAGATGCATTACAGGCGGTCAACCTCGCTGATTCACCGGGAGAAAATAGGGGAATTGGGCTTTTACTCATCCTACATCCCATTTTATAATATTGATAGTAAATTACTGGCATATATTAACTTGCCCTATTTTTCGAAGCAACAGGCCATCAGCCGGGAGATCACTACGTTTATTGTAGCCATACTCAATATTTTTCTCCTGTTGATTTTTTTCGCTACCATATTAACGGTGCTTTTATCCAATCAGGTTACCCGGCCGCTACGGTTGATCCAAGAGAAACTTTCAGTAGTCCGGCTCGGAGAGCAGAATCAGGGTATTGCCTATAACCGCGATGATGAAATCGGGAGCCTGGTCAGGGAGTACAACCGTATGGTTAATGAACTGCAGAAGAGTGCCGATAAACTGGCCCGGTCAGAGCGTGAAACAGCCTGGCGGGAGATGGCCCGTCAGATTGCTCACGAGATAAAAAATCCGTTGACTCCTATGAAGCTCAGTGTGCAGCACCTTCAGAAAGCTTTGAAAGAGGATCCGAAGCGGGGAGCTGTGGATATCGATAAGCTTTCCAGGACGCTTATAGATCAGATAGATACATTGTCGGCTATTGCCAGTGAGTTTTCAAGATTTGCCCAAATGCCCAGAGCAAAATTTGAAAGGATTGATCTGTTGGAAAAGGTACGAAATGCCATTACCCTGTTTAAAGATTCCTGCAGGATTAATCTGGAAGTTGACCGGGATACGCCGGGAAGGATCTGGATTAAAATGGATAAGGAGCACATCATGCAGGTGTTTAATAATTTGATTCGCAATGCCATACAATCAGTTCCGGAAGGTCGGGCCCCTGAAATAAGGGTGTCTGTTCAAAATCTGGGAGAACGGGTTTTAGTTACTGTATCCGATAACGGTGCCGGCATTCCGGAGGAGGTACAGCTGAGGATGTTTCAGCCAAATTTCACGACCAAAAGCAGTGGTACCGGATTAGGATTGGCGATTACGAAAAGGATCATTGAAGCAGCGGGTGGCCGTATCTGGTTTGAAACAATAGCACAAAAGGGGAGTACTTTCTTTATTGAACTTCCGGTTTATGACAACGGGGATCAGTGAAATATAATCAGGCTGCTGGTATCGATATTACTCCGGTTAAATGCCCGGTCATATACATAGAACTGATATTGCAAGGTGTCATAGGGTAATGGATTCATTTGGCTGAAAGGGTATTCAATTGTGATGGTGACGTTTGCAATAAGTGTTTTATTTTGTCCTTCCGGAGTCAGGTTCGGGATGCGGTATCTTTTCAATCCGCCGGGAGAGGTGATTTTCTGCAGGCTATCTTCCTCGGGATGGTACTCCTGGATAAAAAGATTATAATGAAAGGCGCTGTCGGGGTGGAAGGGGCCGCTCAGAAAAGTGCTGTCAAGACCAAAATCCCCGTTTCCGTCAATCAGGTGAAATGTCAACTCCACTTTTTTTATCGGATTATCCAGCACGTCGGTGCTGTCATGGATTTCAACCCGGGTAAAGTTGATTTGCGGTTCTTCAGGATAATTTACAATCGGTCTGCACGAAAACAGGAGCAGGAATAAAATAAAGACGACAGAGGCACGGCACACCGTGTATGAACGAAAAATATTACAGAGATTTTGAATCATGAGACTATTTTTTTCTGAAAAAGATCTGAATAGGTACGCCGGTAAGGTTGAAATTTTTTCTAAGCTGATTTTCAAGGTATCGTTTATAGGGATCTTTGATGTATTGTGGCAGGTTGCAAAAGAATGCGAATGAGGGTGTGGAGTTGGGTAGTTGTGTGGCGTATTTTATTTTAATATATTTCCCTTTTACGGAGGGTGGCGGGTAAGCCTCAATTGCTTCATGCACCATCTCGTTCAAGCGGGAAGTTGGGATCCGGGAGGCGCGGTTCTGGTATACTGTTACAGCAGATTCAAGAGCTTTCAGCACCCGTTGTCGGGTCAGGGCAGAGACAAAATGGATAGGTACATCGGTAAACGGGGCAATCCGTTCATGAATATTGCGTGTGAATTCTTTAATGGAATGGGTATTTTTTTCAATCAGGTCCCATTTATTAACCAGCAGTACGATTCCTTTATTATTTCTTTGGGCAATACCAAATATATTGATATCCTGTGATTTAATCCCTTCGGTTGCATCGATCATCAGGAGGCAGACATCACAATTCTCAATAGCTCTGATTGAGCGCATGGTAGAATAAAATTCGACATCCTCGTTGACTTTCGTTTTTTTTCGCAGTCCGGCTGTATCTACCAGGAAAAAATCGAGTCCGAATTTTTGATATCGGGTGAGGATTGAGTCACGGGTTGTGCCGGATACGGGTGTAACCAGATATCGCTCTTCTCCAAGTAATCCGTTGATTAATGATGATTTTCCCACATTAGGCCGTCCGACCACGGCAAACCGCGGGATATCGGGTTCATCCTGTTCTGGCTGGGGTTCCAGAACATTGACGACATAATCCAGCAGATCACCGGTTCCTGAGCCGTTCAGAGAGGAGACCGGAAAGAGTTCACCCAGTCCGAGCCGGAAAAAAACACCGGATTCAAATGTCCGCTGGTGGTTGTCACATTTATTTACGATGGTAGTAACCGGTTTATTACTTTTTCGCAGGATTTTAGCAACCATTTCATCCAGATCGGTGATACCCGATTCAACATCGGTGACCAGCAGGATATGATCAGCTTCGTCAATAGCAAGCAGTACCTGGTTGCGGATTCCCTCTTCAAAGAGATCATCCGAGTTTTCAATATATCCGCCGGTATCGATTAATGAGAACTCCTGTCCGTTCCAGAAAACTTTACCGTAATGGCGGTCACGTGTGACACCGCTTGATTCATGCACAATTGCTTTTCGCGACTGGGTCAACCGGTTGAAAAGAGTAGATTTGCCGACGTTAGGCCGCCCCACAATGGCTACGATATTACCCATTAATTCAATTGTTTACAGTTCATATCCAAATTGATGAAGAATTTGCTCGCGATTACGCCAGTCAGGAGTTACTTTAACCCGGAGATCCAGGTAAACTTTTTTTCCGAAAAATTTTTCCATCTCTTTTCTGGCTTCGGTACCGGTTTTTTTTAGTGCCCTGCCCTGGTGGCCGATCAGGATACCTTTTTGTGAGTTACGCTCCACATGAATGATAATCATGGTTTTTATCAGCCGCTCGTCCTCTTCAAAAGATTCTACTACCGGTTCTACTGCGTAAGGTATTTCCTGGGAATAATTATTCAGGATACTGCCACGGATGATTTCTGAAACAAAGAAACGTTGCGGCCGGTCGGTTAAGGCATCTTTATCGAAATAGGGAGGGGATTCGGGAAGTAATTCACGGATCCTGACCAGTAATTTATCTATATTAAAATTATGAAGTGCTGAAGCAGCCATAATTTCTGCACCTGGTAAAAGTTCATTCCACTGTTTGATCAGGTTCAGTACAGTGGTCTGGTCACTCAGGTCTATTTTATTGATTATCAGAATGAGGGGTACTTTAGGTTTGCGAACCAGTTCTAAGAAATTTTCATTTTTAGCCGGTGTTTCTTTGACATCGGTAACATAAATCAGAATGTCTGCGTCTTTGAGTGCTCTTCGGGAGGATCGAATCATAGCCTCCTGCAATTTGTATCCCGGCCGGATTACTCCCGGTGTGTCGGAATAGACGATTTGGAAGTCGGGGCCATTGACAATTCCGATTATCCGGTGCCTGGTGGTTTGGGATTTTGCCGTAATGACCGAGATCTGTTCTCCGACCAGGGTATTCATCAAGGTGGATTTCCCCACATTAGGATTTCCGACGATATTTACAAATCCGGCTTTATGTGGCATTTTTCATCATTTTTAACCATCCTATTTCGGCAGGATTTAATTTTCTCCATTTACCTCTGGGCAGGTTTTTTTTTGTCAGTCCGGCAAAAAAGACCCGGTCAAGTTTTACTACTTCATAACCCAGATGTTCAAAAATACGACGAACAATCCGGTTTTTACCCGAATGGATTTCAAGTCCGATAGTTTTGGGATTTGCCGGATCGGATAATCCCACCCGGTCAACTTTCATCATTCCGTCATCCAGCAGAATGCCGTCAGTTAGTTTCTTTAGATCTTTCGGGTTAATTTTACGGTTCAGGGTCACTTCATAGATTTTTTTTATCCGGTTTGACGGATGTGTAAGCCTGGCTGCCAACTCCCCGTCATTGGTCAGCAGGAGTACTCCCGTGGTATTACGATCCAGGCGTCCGACAGGATATACTCTTTCGCTGGTGGCGCCTTTGATACGGTCAAGAACAGTATTCCGGTGTTGTGGGTCATCAGTGGTAGTGATGGTATCTTTGGGTTTATTTAAAAGGATATAAACTTTTTTTGCATTCTGTATCAATTTGCCTCTGACTTTGACCTGATCCGAAGGTTTGACCAGTGTGCCCAGTTCGGTGATCTTTTTCCCGTTTATTTCAACCAGTCCTCTCCGGATCAGGTCGTCAGCATCTCTCCTGGAGCAGATCCCTGAGGAAGCAATGTAACGGTTAAGCCTGATTTGACCGGGAATACCGGTTTTTCGATTTGTCTTTTTTGGAATCATTATTTCGGAGTTAGGACAATCATTTTGAAAAATTATGAGTTATGTTGCAAAAGTATCAGGATTTCAGTTAATTTCGTAGTTCCTTACAGAATAGTATGGTAAATCCATTGCTTACATGACATTAATCGCATCAATTTCCGGTATCCGGGGTACTATTGGCGGCGGGCAGGGCGAATCACTCACGCCCCCTGATTTGGTTAAGTATACTGCTGCTTTTGCTTTCTGGTTGGTTAAAAAATATGGTTTTTCAGATACTGCAAAAAGCATTGTTGTAGGGCGGGATGCCCGGTTGTCAGGACGGATGGCCGAGCAGATAGTTTGTGGCACATTAAGAATGGCGGGATTTGATGTAATCCGGGCCGGTCTGGCTACTACACCTACCGTGGAGATGGCAGTTACGTATTCAGGGGCATCAGGCGGGATCATTATTACGGCAAGCCATAATCCGAGAGAGTGGAATGCATTAAAATTATTGGACCGGGACGGGGAGTTTTTAACGGCTGCCGATGGTCAGTCGGTATTGGAGATTGCCGATAGAAATCAAATTCAGTTTGCTTCTGTTGATGAGTTGGGAGATCAGCATGACACTGATTTTCTACCGTATCATATTAAGGAGATACTAAACATGAAAGCTGTTGATGCAGCAGCTATTCGTGCTGCAAAACTCAAAGTTGTGCTGGATCCTGTTCATTCTGTAGGGGCGGTTGCCATACCCGAATTGTTAAAAGCACTGGGTGTACAGGATATTATTATGATCAATGGAACAGCTGACGGGCGCTTTTCTCACCTGCCCGAGCCCTTACCTGAAAACCTGAAAGATTTGTCTGAAATGGTGGTGGATCACGGGGCTGATCTGGGTATTGCAGTAGATCCGGATGTAGACCGGCTTGCCCTGGTGAATGAAGACGGGAGTTTTTTCGGAGAGGAGTTTACCCTGGTAGCGGTGGCTGATTATATGCTTTCTCTTCATGCCGGAAATACCGTTTCAAACTTATCCTCATCAAGGGCACTCAAAGAAATTACCGAAAAATATGGAGGTACTTATTTTGCTTCTGCAGTGGGCGAAGTGAATGTAGTGGATATGATGAAAAAAGTAGATGCTGTGATTGGCGGGGAGGGCAACGGAGGTGTAATCGTACCTGAATTGCATTATGGCCGGGATGCTTTGGCAGGTGTGGCTCTTTTTTTAACCCACCTGGTTCGATCCGGTCAGACAATGAGTGAATTACGACAGCGGTATCCGGATTTGGTGATCACAAAGAAAAAAGTTTCTCTTCCTGCTGAAGTAAATCCTGATGAGATTTTAAAACAAGTCGCAAAAAAATATCAGGAATTCCCCCTGACTTTAATTGATGGTGTGAAAGTAGATTTTAAACAATATTGGGTTCATGTCCGTCGTTCTAATACCGAACCGGTCATCAGGGTTTATGCCGAGGCCCGGGACATACGTCAGGCAAATGCTGCGGCCGGGGAGTTTGTTAATGAAATCCTTGATATTGTTAAGAATTGTTAATAATCTCTAATTAATCCTACCTCCTTTTATCATATGCTTGCCAAACATTATGTTTGTGTTTTAATCGTGAAGAATTTCGAGAATTGTTTAAATAATCCGTTTGTGAGATGAAAAGACGCTGGTTTTTTATTGCCATAATTCTTGTTGTGCTGGCTGCTGTTTTTATTTACAGTATTGCCCGTAAAGATAAGAGTGTGGATGTTATTGTTAAAGTTGAACAGGGGCAGTTTGATGTATTGGTAAGTACTACCGGTGAATTGAGAGCACTGAACTCGGTCAGTATTCGGGGGCCGGAGAATATGAGGGATGCACGGGTGCACAATGTAAAAATCGTGGATTTGGTTCCTGAGGGAACCGTGGTAAAAAAGGGTGACTATGTGGCAACCCTTGACCGCACCGATGCAACCAGTTCACTGCAAAGTATGGAAGATCAGATTGAGCGGGATGAAGCCTCTTTTCTCCAGGTCAAACTGGACACGACCATGCAATTGAGGAATTACCGGAATACTATCAAAGATCTGGAATATGCGCTTGAAGAGCGCAGAATTATCCTTGACCAGTCAAAATATGAGCCTCCGGCCACTATCCGGCAGGCTGAAATGAACCTGGATAAGGCCAAACGGGCTTATGATCAAGCGGTTAAGAATTACAGCCTGAAAAAAGACCAGGCGGAAGCATCCATGACCAAAACCTCAATAGCTCTGAAAAGACAGTATGAACGGCGGGATAAACTGATTGAAGTATTGAATCATTTTGTGATTAAAGCACCTCAGGATGGTATGGTGATTTATAAAAGAGATTGGGGAGGGGGCAGGCGGAAAGTCGGTTCAACCATCTCACCATGGGATCCGGTCATTGCTACTTTGCCTGACCTGACCAAAATGATCTCTATCACTTATGTAAATGAGATTGATGTCAGTAAAGTTAAGGTTAACCAGCCGGTTACAGTGGGGGTGGATGCTTTTCCTGACCGGCAATATACCGGTGTGGTGACTGAAGTGGCTAATGTGGGGGAACAATTACCCAATTCTGATGCCAAAGTTTTTGAAGTGCGAATTCTGCTTAATGAGAGCGATACCACCCTGCGGCCGGCTATGACCACCATTAATCAGATCAAAACAAATTCTTTCGAAGATGTTTTGTATATACCTCTTGAAACAGTGCATAATACAGATTCAATGTCTTATGTGTACCGGGCCGATAAGAAAGTGAGACAGATAGTAGACCTTGGTCAAGCCAATGAAAATTATATTATCGTTCTGGATGGTCTTTCGGCGGGTGACAACATCTATCTGACGGTACCGGAAAAGGGGGATGAGTGGGATTTTGCAGGGATGGATGTATACGAGAAGGTTAAAAAAAGAAAGATTGAAGAAGAAAAACGCAGAAAGGAAGCAGCTAAACGTATGCACGAAATGCAACAGAAACGGATGGATGAGATGGGACGGATGAAAAGAGGTTCATTGCCAGCCGGGGTTGATCGTGCCAAGATACAACAGATGATGCGAAGCAGATCTTTATCCGGTAAGAGTGGGAACAGCCGTAGCGGACAGAGTGGATCAGTTAAAATTCGTATTCAACGATAAGCCTGTATCGATGTTTTTCAGAAAATATTTTCATGACATCATTATTGCTGTTGAGGCAATAATAGCCAATAAACTGAAATCCGTTCTGACGGCCCTGGGAATTATTTTTGGTGTGGGGGCGGTTATCAGCATGCTGGCTATTGGCACGGGGGCACAGAAAGAGATACTTGATCAGATCAAACTGGTCGGAGTTAATAATATCATCGTTGAACCGATCATAGATCAAACGGCAAATAGCGATCAGAAAGATGAAAAAAAGGAGACTAAAAAATTCTCCGGGGGGCTCAATCTTTTGGATGTGGCTGCAATAAAAGAGGTATTGCCCACTGTAAAACAGGTAAGTTCCGAGATTCAGCTAAACACTTTTGTCCAGCATAATCAAGTGCGTCGTCCTACGGTATTAATGGGGGTAGATCCCTCTTATTTTTCTTTGTTTAACCTAGAATTGGATAAAGGTATTCTGTTTAAACCGATCCATGAAGAGACCGGGCAAGCCGTAGCGGTTATCGGTTCTAACGTTGCCGCATTGTTATTTCCGGCAGAGAACCCTCTCGGTAAATTCATTAAAGCCGGACACAATTGGTTGCGTATCATCGGTATATTACGACCCAGGGAGGTTATGGTTTCTTCATCATCGGCCGGACTGGGGATCAGCAATACCAATGACCAGGTATTTATCCCTTCAAAAACAATGCTGATTCGCTACATGAACCGTGCTCTGGTAAATGTTAAACTACCCGAGATCACTTCAATGCGAATGTTTGGAAGGGGAAGGATCTCGGAAACAATCATTACGGGATCTGACCAGGGAACTGCCTCTGTATTAAACTATCATCAGTTGGATAAAGTTGTGGTGCAGGTATATGAAACCGATCAACTTCAACCCACTACGGAAATCCTCACCCGCATGATGTTGAGACGGCACAACGGAGTGGCTGATTTCAAGATCACGGTTCCTGAATTGTTGTTGAAACAGCAACAACGAACCAAAGATATTTTTAATATTGTACTTGGGGCCATTGCCAGCATCTCCCTGATTGTGGGAGGTATCGGTATTATGAATATCATGCTGGCTTCAGTCATGGAGCGGGTAAGAGAAATTGGCACCCGGCAGGCTATTGGTGCGACCCGAAAGGATATTATTTTTCAGTTTCTTGCCGAATCGATTCTGATCAGTATTGTGGGTGGTCTGATCGGGGTTGTGCTGGGATTTATTATGGCACGGTTGATTACTCATTTTGCAGGAATACTGACCATTATAACCCCGGTTTCGGTGCTGATTGCCTTTGGTGTATCTGCAGCGGTGGGGATCATTTTTGGCTATCTGCCGGCGAAACGCGCGGCAGATCAGGATCCGGTTGTTTCACTACGTTCTACATAAAGTTCAACATCAGATAAATAATTAAGAATCATGTTCAGACGACGATCTATTTTAATTGCAATTACTCTGATTTTTCCTCTTTGTCTCTTTAGTCAGGCTCCGTCGGTAAGAATACTGAAACTTAATGATGTTATTCAACTGGCTCATGAGAACTCTCTTGAAGCCCTGTTGGCCAAACATCGTTTCCGTCAGAATTACTGGGAATATCGTGCTTATAAAGCTAATTACCTGCCTTCCCTCTCACTGAATGCCGATTTGGTTGATCTGACCCGGGCCATCACTAAAGACGCAGTGTATGAAAATGGCCAATGGATTGAAAAATATGCCGAAACCAAACGATTGAATTCAAGCTTAAGTTTTTCGATCAATCAAAATGTGCCGTTTACGGGAGGCAGAATCTTTGTCAATTCAGAATTGGGGCGTCTGGATTTGCTGACCGGTGATCCGGCTTCACTCATGTCAACTCCCATCAGTATTGGTTTTAGTCAGCCTCTTTTTTCTTATAATGAATTTAAATGGGAGAAAAAAATCGAACCTTTAAAGTATGAAGAGGCAAAAAAAAATTATATCGAAGCCATGGAGAATGTCAACCTCCGGGCAGTGCAATATTTTTATGATCTGCTTGCCGCACAGATGGAAGTGACCAAACAGGAGTATAATCTGGCCAATAATGATACCCTGTATAAAATTGCGCAGGGGCGCTATGAACTGGGAATGATCGATAAGGGTGAGTTGCTTCAGATGGAGATCAACCAATTAACTTCGGCAGATGCATTAACAAAAAGCAGGTTGAATCTGGAGGTAAAAAAATCCAATATCCGCACCTTTCTTGGGTTCAATGATAAGATCGACTTAGAACTGAGCGCAACAATGGATATCCCTAATCTGGAAATCGACGTGGATCAGGCGATGCAACATGCCCGGGAGAATAACCCGCAGATGCTTTCAATGGAGCGGCAAATTCTGCAGGCCGAGCAGAGTATTGCTCGGGCAAGGGCCAATGCCCGGTTCAATGCCGATCTTTTTGCGGCTTACGGGCTCACCCAGCGAGGTAAGGATTTACGGGAGGCGTATCTGAATCCGCAACAATCGCAGCGTCTAACGATTGGGGTTAAGGTGCCGATTCTTGACTGGGGACGACGAAAGGGTATGCTGCGGATGGCCGAATCAAGCCGGGACGTAGTGGAATTGTCGGTTGAGCAACAAAAAATCGATTTCGACCAGAATATCTATTTGCAGGTCATGCAGTTCAATATGCAGGATGATCAGCTGATTTTGGCTGAAAAACGAAAATCCCTGTCACAGATACGCTATGACATCACCAAACAGAAATTTATGATCGGGTCTTTGGATGTACTGAAACTCAATGATGCGCTTCAAAGCAAGGACGAGACCATTAATTCTTATGTGCTTGCCATGAGAACCTATTGGAATTATTACTACAACATCAGAAAGACCACGCTTTGGGACTTTGAAAAAGATCAACCGCTGGAAGAGGATTTCAACACTTTACTGGATTAACGGGTTCCCCTGTTTTCAGGTGAAAGGCAACCGGTAGTGGTTGTCTTTTGTTTTAGCAATATTTAAATAAATTCCATATATTTGCGCGTTCAAAAACGAACAGATTTACGACGATTAAATTAAATCCTGAAACAAATGCGTAATAAAGGAGCAATCAGGCTTTTAGCAATAACTTTGGCATTGGTGTCCCTCTATCAGCTGTCATTTACTTTTGTAACATTCAGAATTGAAAAGAAGGCAAATGATTATGCGCAGGGAGATCCTCAAAAAAGGACTTTTTATAAAGATTCCATGGCCGGGGTACCGGTTTATAATTTTCTTGGCTTAAAAAAATACACCTACCGGGATTGCCAGGAGAGGGAGTTTAACCTGGGGCTTGACCTGAAAGGTGGAATGAACGTTACACTTGAAGTTTCTGTGGAGAATCTGATTCGTTCACTTGCGAATCATTCGAAAGATACTACTTTCAATAAGGCTCTTTTATTAGCCCGTCAGATGCAGAAAACCAGTCAGACTGATTTTGTAACGCTGTTCGGGCAGGCATTTCAGACAGTGGATCCTAACGGGCGTTTGGCAGCGATTTTTAATACCATGGAATTGCGCGACCAAATCTCTTATAACTCCACAAACGATGAGGTACTGAGTGTATTGAGTAAAGAGACCAACGCTGCCATTCAAAACAGTATAAAAATCCTGAGAGCCAGGATTGACCAGTTTGGTGTGGCCCAGCCCAGTTTTCAGGAGCTGGGGACTGCCGGTCGTGTGCTGATTGAGCTGCCGGGTATCAAAGAACCTGAAAGGGTCAGGAAATTGTTGCAGGTGGCTGCCAAACTCGAGTTCTGGGAGACTTATGAAAACCCTGAACTGGCGCAGTTTTTTCAGGATGCCAATGCGCGTCTGAAAGAGATCAACCAGGGATTGAAGCAGACCACTGACTCTATTGCCCAGAGTAAGGACCAAACTAAACCACAGAAAGATACTACACTAGCCAAGTCTGATACCACACGGCAGAGTCTGCTTGACAAACTGGAAAAAGATACTACTGCTGCTGATAAATCGTCAGACTTGGAACAATTTGCCGAGAATTATCCTTTGTGGGCCCTGTTAAAACCAAATTCAAACGGCACCCAGTTTTTCCCGGGTTCTATTGTGGGTTTTGCCCATTTCAGGGATACTGCACGGGTGAATACCATTTTGAATATGCCGCGAATACGGTCGATTTTCCCCTCTAACGTGCGGTTTTACTGGTCGGCCAAACCTTTGCCTAACAACCCGGAAACCTTTGCGTTGCATGCCATTAAAGTAACCAGCCGGGACGGTAAAGCTGCCCTGGACGGTTCTGTGGTTCAGCGGGCAAGGCAGGATTATGATATGTCAGGAAAACCTGAGGTGACCCTGTTGATGAATGCAGAGGGTGCCAGAACCTGGCAACGGTTGACCAAAGATAATGTGGGTCGTTCCATTGCCATCGTGCTTGACGGATACGTCCGGTCTTCACCTACCGTGCAGGGTGAGATCTCCGGAGGTCGCTCTTCAATTTCGGGAGGGAATATGACGGTGGAAGAGGCTCAGGACCTTGCAAATATTCTGAATGTGGGTAAGATGGATGCTCCGGCCGTAATTGTTCAGGAAAGTGTGGTTGGTCCGTCTCTGGGGCATGAATCCATTAATTCGGGTTTGATCTCTTTTCTGATCGCCTTCCTGATCGTTCTGGTGTATATGGTTTTCTATTACAACAAGGCTGGATTTGTGTCTGATGTAGCCCTTTTGGTTAACGTCTTTCTGATTATGGGGGTACTGGCCTCACTGGGAGCGGTACTCACCCTTCCGGGGATTGCCGGGATTATCCTGACCATCGGGATGTCTGTGGATGCCAACGTGATTATCTACGAGCGGATCAGGGAAGAGCTGCGCTTGGGTAAAGGTCTGAAACTGGCGGTTCGTGACGGATATAAAAATTCTTACTCTGCCATCATTGATGCAAACGTAACCACCATTCTGACCGGTATAATATTGTACCTGTTCGGAACCGGTCCGATCCGTGGTTTTGCCACCACTCTTGTGATCGGTATTTTTACTTCACTATTTACCGCCATCTTTATTACACGTCTGATTTATGAGCGTTGGTTTGAAAAGGAGCGATCGGTATCATTTGGTAATAAACTGACCCGTAATACCCTGAAAGATGCACATGTGAATTTTCTGGGTAAGCGTAAAATCTTTTACATCATATCAGGTACCCTGATTGCAATCTCACTGATATCACTCGCATTTAAGGGACTTAAATTAGGTGTGGACTTTTCGGGGGGGCGGACTTATGTAGTTCGCTTTGACCAGCCGGTAATCCCCGAGAATGTTTCAAAAGCGCTTACCGCTACTTTTGGAGATGCTCCCGAAGTAAAAACATTCGGACCATCAAATCAGGTTAAAATTACGACCAATTATCAGATTGACAGTAATGATCCTAAAGCTGACAGTATAGTGGAGCAGGCATTGTACCAGGGTTGTAAAGCTTTTATTCCTGATACTACTTCAGAGAGCACATTTTTGTCTGATCGTTACAGGCAAAGTAGCGAACTGGTCGGGCCAACCATTGCTTCTGACATTATCCGGGCGGCAATTTTAGCTATAACCCTGGCCCTTATCGTTATTTTCCTCTATATTCTGATACGGTTCAGAAACTGGCAGTACGGACTGGGTGCTGTGGCAGCATTATTCCATGATGTGATTATTACATTGGGTATTTACTCATTGTTTTACAGTATTATGCCCTTTTCCCTGGAGATTGACCAGGCGTTCGTGGCGGCCATACTGACCATCGTGGGGTACTCGATCAATGACACGGTAATTGTGTTTGACCGTGTAAGAGAATTCATCCATCTGTACCGAAAACGTGATCGAAAAGAGATCATTAATCAGGCTGTAAATGCTACCCTGAGCCGGACCATCAATACCTCAATGACGACCTTTGCGGTATTGCTGGCGATTTTTCTGTTTGGCGGAGCTTCCATTCGCGGATTTATTTTCGCGATGATGGTTGGAGTAGTTGTCGGAACATACTCTTCAGTTTTTGTAGCTACCCCTATTACCTATGACCTGGATTTTACGAGAAAGAAACGTAAATAAAAGTAATTCATGCACCCTCAGTTGTTGTTCATCAGCGGGCCTGAGATCATCATCGCTTTTCTGGCCGTGCTGTTACTGTTCGGTGCTGATAAAATTCCCGGGTTTGCCAGAGAACTAGGTAAGGGAATTAGAGAATTTCGCCGTGTTACCGGGGAGATCAAACGTGAATTTGAAGAATCAACCGAGGAGGTAAAAAAAGATATTGACGACATTCAATCCGATGTAAAAGAGACCACTGAAGAGATGACCGGTGAATTCAGAAGTTATATAGATGACTCTGATGTGGTACAGGATCTGAAAGACGTGAATAAAGACCTCAAAGGTTAAATCCCTTTACCGATCCTGTTTTTATATGAATATCCTGTTATTACTTGGTGGATTTATCGCCTTGCTGCTGTCGGGTGATTTACTGGTGCGGGGCGGTGTCTCCCTTGCCGGTCATTTCAGGGTGTCAAAACTGGTTATCGGGATGACCGTGGTGTCGCTTGGTACATCTGCTCCTGAACTTGTTGTTAGTTTGCAATCGGTATTTTCAGGTCATTCTGATATATCCATCGGTACTGTGATCGGATCCAATATGAGTAATATCGGATTTATTTTAGGGATGGCAGTAATGATACTACCCATGACCGTGAGCCGCATTACTGCCAGGCGGGATGCTCCGGTAATGTTTTTAGCGACCGTCATGTTGTTTGTATTTGTCCGGAACGGGTTACTTGATCGATCAGAAGGCATTGTGTTTGTGATTTTATTGGTAGGATACCTGGTTTTTTCTATCGGGGATTCCCGCCGGATACACCGGAAAGAGCCTCAAAACCAAATAATCCCCCATTATGTTCTTTGGAAAAGTATTTTACTGGTTTTGGCAGCCATAATTGGTTTGCGGTATGGTGCGCAATGGCTGGTCAATGGAGCAACCGGTATCGCCCGGCAGATAGGAATCAGTGAATATGCCGTCTCACTGACTGTGGTGGCTGTAGGTACCAGTTTGCCGGAATTGGCTACTTCGTTGGTAGCAGCCATAAAAAAAGAAAACGATATCTCAATCGGCAATATTATTGGTTCCAATCTTTTTAATATCTGGGGGATTTTAGGGATTACCGCGTCATTTAGACCAATAAATATTAACGCCAGGGTGAGCCATATTGATATTTACTGGCTTCTGGCCATTTCGGCTTTGCTTTTGCTCTTCATGCTGCTGAAAAAACGGATCAAAATCAACCGGGTTGAAGGGGCAGTACTATTTACCGGTTATCTTCTTTATCTCGTTTTTGTATTTGTCTGAATCCGGTTAGAATGCCTTAACTTTTTTTAACAAAACAACCGGTTGAACCGCTATTTAAGAGCTGTAATCCCGATTAAATAATCCTTACATTTGCGGCAAAAGAGAAGGTATGATAAAGTTTTCAGTTTGGATGTTGCTGGGTTTGTTTCTGGCCAATAATTTGATGGCTTCGGATGTAAAACGGCAACTTTCAGCTATTCGCACTCAATCACATATTAAAGTGGATGGCAGGTTAGATGAACCGGAGTGGAAAGATGCTCCGGCAGCTACCGATTTTACAACTTACTCTCCTACCATGGGCATGCCGGCTGCGCAGCGATCTGAAGTCCGGGTAATTTACAATGACAATGCCATATATATCGGAGCGTATCTGTATGATGATCCCGATAGTATTATGACAGAATTCACCAAAAGAGACGGGCTCTGGGGAGGAAATTCAGACCGGTTTAAAGTGACCCTGAATCCATACAACGATGGACAGAATCTATTCCAGTTTGAAGTGAGTACGGCAAATGTGCAGGCTGACAGCAAGAAATCTGTCAGCAATGGAAAACATGACAGAATGATGCGTTTTGGCGACTATTCCTGGGATGCGGTATGGAGCAGCAAAGTGCGGATTGCCGATGACGGTTGGGTGGTTGAGATCGAGATTCCTTATGCAGCCATTCGTTTTCCCAAAGAGAAGGTACAAACCTGGGGAATCAATTTCTGGAGGGATGTTCGCCGTACGCGTGAAACATCCGTTTGGAATCCGGTTGACCGTTCTTATGCCGAGGAGAGTCAAACCGGAGAACTGGTCGGGATCAATTCGATTAAAGCACCGCTTCGTCTGGAACTCTATCCGTTTGCCGCGGGATACTATCAATTCAGTCCGGATGGGAAAGGGGCCAGTTACGCGGCCGGGATGGATTTGAAATACGGTCTCAATGAAGCATTTACGCTTGATATGACATTGATCCCCGATTTTGGGCAGCGGAAATCGGACCAGGTAGTGCTTAATCTGACTCCCTATGAAGTTAAATACAGGGAAAACCGTGCTTTCTTTACAGAGGGAGTGGAGTTGTTTAATAAAGCCGGATTATTCTATTCACGACGAATCGGACAGCGCCCCGAAGGATATTATAATGTGTACGATCAGATGAATGAAGATGAAGAGATTGTTAAAAACCCTAATGAAGCCCGTTTGATCAATGCAACAAAAATATCAGGAAGAAACAGCCGGAATCTGGGTATCGGGGTTTTTAATGCCATGACGGCCAATACCTATGCCACAGTTGCCAATGCCGAAGGTGAAACCCGGAAAATCCTGACGGATCCTTTCAGAAATTATAACATGGTTGTGCTCGACCAGATTATCGGGCGTCACTCTTTTGTAAACCTGACCAACACCAACGTTTTGACACCTTCAAGCACCCGGATGGCTAATGTTACCGGACTGACATTCAGGATGATGGATAAGAATAACCTGTACGGTTTCAAAGGGCAGGGGGTATTGAGTATGAAATTTGATTCGCTCAGTATGCAACCTGTGACGGGATACTCGAGTAATTTTGGTTTTGGTAAATATGGTGGGGCGTTAACGGTCAATTATGACCTGAACATGATTTCAGATACCTATGATCCGAGTGATATGGGCTATCTCAGGACCAACAACCAGATTACTCATGACGTAGTTTTGTCATACCGGATATTACAACCATTCTCTGTTTTTAACTCCATCTCCAATACCTTGATGATAGGATATGACTGGTTTTATAATCCCTATCGATTTATGCGGATCGGTGGACGGTTAATGACCCGTGCCACGTTTAAAAATTTCTGGGATTTAAACCTCAGTCTGGTTACCGACCCTGTACAACGGCATGACTATTATGAACCCCGCGTGCCCGGGTGGTATGTGATCCGGCCTGCCTATTACCGGATTGACGTGGGCGGAAGCACCGATTACCGGAAAAAAGTGGCTCTGCAATTGAGTTATCGTCATACGTGGACAACCACCGATGAACGGGGTTGGGAAATTTCTTTCATGCCTCGTGTACGATTCAATGATAAATTATCTGTTTACCCGCGTGTTCAGGTTGAAAAAAACAGCCATGAGATCGGTTACGCAGGTTACTTGAATGAGGATTCAATTTTATTTGGTAAAAGAGATGTAATCCGGGTAACCAGTTCGTTAATGGGATCTTATGTGTTCAACAACAAAGCGGTGATCAGTTTGTCAGTAAGACATTACTGGTCTGCAGTCAATTACCTGCAATATTTCCTGCTCCAGACTGATGGTACGGTTAATCCATATTCTGACTATGACGGTAACAGTGATTACAACTTCAATATTTTTACCGTGGATTTGGAATATGCCTGGAACTTTGCTCCCGGCAGTTATTTGACGGCAGTGTGGAAAAATAATATTTACAATTCAGGATCAGTGGAAGCCAATCAATTTCTGGGGTATTGGGACAATCTGACCGGTACGGTTGTGTCACCGCAAACCAACTCGTTTTCAATAAAAGTTACTTATTATTTGGATTATCACCGATTTGTACGAAAGTTTGCACCGTGATGGAGGTTAAAAATATTACCAAATTTTTCGGTTCGCTACAGGTGCTGAAAGGGATTTCACTCCAGGTGAAACAGGGAGAGATCCTGACTATTATGGGCCCGAGCGGTGCAGGGAAAACCACCCTGTTACAGGTAATGGGAACACTCAGCCGGCCTGACTCGGGTGCAATACTTTTTCAAGGTGAATCTGTTACGGGTTTGGATGATCGTGCTCTTGCTATTTTCAGGAACAGGCAACTCGGTTTTGTTTTTCAATTTCATCACCTGTTGCCGGAGTTTACCGCTCTGGAAAATGTTTGTATGCCGGCCTTTATTGCCGGAGTTTCCAAAAGTGAAGCCGAAGAGAGGGGAAAAGAATTATTGGATTTTCTTAATCTGACCGAACGGATTCATCACAAACCAGGAGAATTGTCAGGTGGCGAACGTCAGCGGGTTGCGGTAGCGAGGGCTTTAATGAATCAACCCGGGTTGATTCTGGCGGATGAACCTTCAGGCAATCTGGATTCGGAGAATCAGCGGGAACTTCATAAATTATTTTTCCGTCTGAGGGATGAACTGGGGCAGACTTTTGTGATTGTGACACATGATGCAAATCTGGCACAATTATCAGATCGTGTGTTAACACTTCGTGACGGGTTGATTATCCACGATTCAGCCAGCTAATGTCGAATGACTGGTTTCAATTCAAGCAATTTTTAATCAGGCAGGACCATACTGCCATGAAGGTAGGAACGGATGGAGTACTATTAGGGGTCTGG
>Ga0190359_1000220_pt1 | contig 39119 bp, 36 predicted proteins | sample 48721823_MG_FD_161269 | JGI IMG/M metagenome (GOLD analysis project Ga0190359, IMG submission 161269) | Hydrothermal vent microbial mat bacterial communities from Southern Trench, Guaymas Basin, Mexico - 4872-18-2-3_MG | ecosystem: Environmental > Aquatic > Marine > Hydrothermal vents >...
TAGACTTTTTGCATGGAAAGGCTTTTTCCCACAATCTGAAAATCTTCAGAAAACGCTTCCATTCCCTCTCTTGGAATGCTTTCTGTATGAATCATACCCGTCCGCTCTAATTTAGATAACGAAAATAGATGTACATTTTCTCACTCCTGATTTTTTCTGCGGGCACAAACGGAATAAAAAAGTGTAAAAAAGTGTAAAAAGGAAATGTAAAAAGTGGGACGGGCCCAGCTATTTGCTTTATTTTCAATGATATAGCATAAGATTTCCACAGATATTACTCCCTTATACGAGATTTTTATAGGTAAAAATCATCTTCATGCCACGATCAAAACGTTCTTATGTCAGGATATGTATAAAAGATCGGAACAAGGAAACATATAAACCGACGTTATCGCAGCTGGGAGTTTGCAGAAAGATCCAAACAAGATTTAGGTCTAAAAGCTCAGCATAAAATGATTAAGATTACAGGAGCAAACCAGAATAGTTATCAGGTTGAAGAGGGTAAAATTTTGTTTTTGGCCTCAAAAAGTTATCATGCTAAGGGAGAGGTTATGTGGAAATCTGAGCTAACTATATGAAAATAGGGCAAATAGCTGGGCCCGACCCCACGCTATGTTTTCTTTTTTATTTTGTTTATCTTTTCCTTTACTTTTCTATAATCTTTATTCCACTGTTTTACTTCTTTATACAGACCCAGGGCTTTCTTAAATTCACCTAAATCCTCATAAACCGAAGCGATCTCATATTTAAGGGAATAGGCCGGTTCTTTGTCTTTTTCAACCAAATCAAGAGCCTTTTGCAGCCATTTGAGAGCTTCCTTAAAATCTTCTTTCTTACGGAAACAGGAGCTGATGACATGAAAACTATCCGCTGCCATGTTTTTGTCTTTAGAAGCGATCTTAGCTTCCTCGACAGCTTCATCAAACAATCCCTGTTCCATAAAGGCTACGGCAAGATTATAATGACTATCAAAGTCTTCTTTCCCGACCTTTTCATCCAGGGCCTTGCGGAAATCAGATACAATATCTGAGAGGGCTTTCTCCACAATCGTTGTGTCCCCCCTTAACTGGTAATTATAGATATCTTTAATAGCCTCTATCTCTTCGTCCGGTCTTCCGGCAAGGTCATAATACTTTTTTTCACCGTCTTGTTTTGAGATAATCGGAATAATATCTGTTTCAGCGAAAATATCAGCAGCGGTTAATTTTTCCTCAGAATCAGGCTTTAAGGAAGCGGGTTCAGAAGGAAGGGGAGGCTGCTTGTGTTCTCCGAATAATTCTGTTTCTCTCTTCTTCACTTCGCCCAAACGTGACGGGATATCTTCAACGTGAATTTCTGAAGCGATAGCTTCCAGCTCTTTTATTTTTTCATTTATTTTTTCATCATCCGGATACTTGATATTTAGGTTTTGAAGAATTCTCCTTGCGTTCTTGATAAGACCCTGTTCAATATACAAATCCACTTTAGCAAGAGTGGTCTCTATGACTTCTTCAACCTCACTGACACTCAAAGAGGCCTCTTCATCTTCTTCGAACAGGCCAAGCTCCTTTTTTGTTTTCTTGTATTCGTTGAAATATTCTTCTTTTTCTGGAAAGAGATTCAGCAGCTCTCCCAGAACCGAGAGCATTTTTTCTTTTTCCTGCCTTTTTCTGTACTCTCTTAAAATAAGTCTGTTCACAATTTCAAGATTGACTTTGTTTCCTTTTGACCTGTAAAGATCGGCCAGTTTCTCAAGGGTTCTTATATGAGGCTTTCTGCCTAATAATATAAGGCCTAAAAGACCTATGGCCTTGTCTTCCTTTTTCTTCCTTGCCAATAAATCGACAACCGGCTCGTAATATTCAAATGCCCTATCAAGATCCCCCTCTTCTATGAACAGCTTTCCCAGTTTTACTCTTGCATCAATATCCTTTGGACTTTCGGCTGTGATTCGCAGGAAAACTTCTTTTGCTTTGTCATTGTTTTTATCTTCTAAATAAAGCTTGCCTAAAATATAAAGCGCTTTTAAGTTTTTCTCATCCTTGTTAAGAATCTCACTGATAAGTTTGAAAGCTTCCTTTCTTTTGTCTTCTTTCTTGTATATCTCAATGATATTGGTTATAGTACGGGGATAATCTTCTCTCAGGTCCCTTGCTTTTTGTAATACTTTATGTGCATCCTTCAGCTCTTCTTTACTGATCTTATATTCTGCCACCTCATTCAATTTTTCTATAGCACTATCAATTTTCCCTTCCTTTTCATACAACTCCGCCAAAATCTCTCTAGATTCCATGTCATCTTCATTGAGTTTGAGCACTGCTTCATACATTTCTATGGCTTCTTTGTTCTTCTTGCTTTTCTTTAACTCCTTTGCCAGTTTCGAATATTCAGCAATAGCTTCGGACTTGAATCCCCGGCTTTTATAAAGGTCTGCAAGCCTTCTGGATACACCAAGGTTCTCCGGCTCTATCCTGGCAACCCTTTTAAGGGTGGCTATGGACTTGGAGTAAATGCCTTTTTCTTCATATAAACTGGCGATTTTTTCAAACTCAGCGACTGCCTTTTTTCTCTGCCCTGATTTTACATACAGGTCTCCCATTATATTCCTAATAGGAATATCCTGTTCGCCTCCGGTCAATAATTTTTTATATTCTGTGACAGCTTCCTCATTCTTCCCCCTTTTGACCAGTTTTCTGGCTCTGGCTTCTATTTGCTGCCTTTCTTCTATATCAGTCATCTTTTCCACACTTCAATCTAAAGGAAGACCTATGAAAAACAGTAGGCCCGAGTTCTGCTAATGCTCTGTAATGCTCCCTGGTCCCATACCCCTTGTTTTTCTCCAGCAAATATCCCTCAAACACCCGGCTCATCCTGACTATCATCTGATCCCTTAGAACCTTTGCCACTATTGATGCCGCTGCAATCGAAATACTCTTCCGGTCTCCTTTATAAACTCTCTTCTGATAACAATTTACATTATCAAGCTCTAATCCGTCAACTAAAAGAAAATCAGCTTTCTCTGCCATGTTTTCAACAGCTCTTTTCATGGACTCTTTTGAAGCCCATAAAATATTATTTCTGTCAATTTCTACGTTTGTGGCAGCCCCGATTCCAACGGAAGAGGCATTCTTTAATATCAAATGTGATAGCCTTCTTCTTTTTTTTTCAGAAAGAAGCTTTGAATCATTGATTTCCTTTAACCACCCCTCAGGAGTACTGTATATATAAGAGGGAGAAAACATAACAGCCGCTGATACGACCGGCCCAAACAGAGCTCCTCTTCCAACTTCGTCTATTCCAGCAATATTTTTAAACCCTCTTTTTGCTATTTGCCTTTCTATATGAAAATCAGCCACTTTTCCTTTATCATAACATAAAGATGAATCCTCAACCACAGCAAACAATAAACTACCTGGATTCTTTTATATTGGCCGCTTTACCCTTCAAATCACGTAAATAATATAATTTAGCCCTTCTTACTCTACCTTTTCTGACAACTTTTATTTTTTTTATGCTTTTGGAATAAAGCGGAAATATTCTCTCTACTCCTATGCCAAAAGAGAGCTTCCTGACAGTAAACATCTTTTTTGCACCCGAGCCTCTTTTCGAAATCACATTACCTTTAAACACCTGGACTCTCTCTTTGTCTCCTTCCCTTATTATCACATGAACCTCAACCGTATCCCCTACATTAAAATTATCCCTGTCTTCCTTTATGTTGTCTTTCTCTACTAAATCAATGAGATTCATTGTTCCCGCCTTTCATTTCATTTCTTAACTCTTCAATAAGGGCTTTATCTTGTTCAGAAAGCTCAAGGCCCTTTAAAAGATCAGGCCTGAGATCCATGGTTTTCTCAAGGGCTTTTTTCCGTCTCCAGCGTTCAATTTTTTCGTGATTCCCCGAAAACAAGACCTCGGGGGCTTTAAACCCTCTGAAAGATCTGGGCCTTGTGAACTGAGGATAACCCAGCAAGCCCGATGAGAATGAATCCTGCTTCACCGATTCTGACCTTCCTACCACCCCAGGGAAAAATCTTGATACACTGTCAACGATGACCATAGCGGCCAGTTCTCCTCCGGTCAAAACAAAATCTCCTATGGAAATCTCATCTGTAGCCAGGTTTTGAGCCACCCTTTCATCTACTCCTTCATAGCGCCCGCAAACAAGTATTATCTGAGAGCATTCAGAAAATCTTTCTGCCATTTTCGAGTCAAAGCATTTTCCCTTCGGACTCAGCAGGCATATCAATGCATCTTTTTCCTTTTTAACTGCTTCTACAGCAAGAAATACCGGTTCAGGCTTGAAAACCATTCCCTTGCTTCCTCCGAAAGGTCGGTCATCCACCTGATGATGTTTATCTTGTGCATAATCTCTCAGGTTGTGGATGTTGATCTCGAACAAGCCTTTTTTCAGAGCTTTCTCTAGGATTCCCTTTGAAAAATAACTCTCAAATATTTCTGGGAATATTGTGATTATATCAAACCTCATCCCGCCCTTAAAATCCTTTAAAATAATGACACTTAATTATTTGCGGAATCCAATCTTTTTGTTATGCAGAAGTATTTCCCCCTGCCCACATTCTTTTCTGAGAACTGCTTATAAAGCCTTTTCTTTTAAAACAAATACGACAAAGGCTCTCTCATCCCGCTTAAGTATCTTTTTTCTCTGAGCCTTCCTTTTTCCTCCTTTGAATTCTCACTGCTTTAAGGCTTCTGATCGATACTTTACTTCTCAATTATTTCCAGATTGAATCTTCTTTTTAGTTTCATACCCGCTGCACCAAGTATGACTCTGATAGCTCTTGCAGTTCTTCCCTGTTTTCCAATGACTTTACCTAAATCCTCCGGAGCAACTTTAAGTTCAAGAATTGTGGTCTGTTCCCCCTCTAATTGGGAAACCACCACTTTGTCCGGATTGTCAACCAATGACTTAGCAATCATTTCAACTAGTTCTTGCACTGTAACCTCCTTTAGGCTTGTTTTTCTGTTTGTTTCTCTGATATAGAAATTTTATTTAAAAGAGACCGTACTGTATTAGAAGCTTGAGCTCCTTTACTTATCCAATATCTCGCTCTTTCTAAATCAATGCTAATCTCAGGAGGGTCTTGTAAAGGATTGTAATATCCTATTGTCTCCTTTGCTATGCTTTCTCGCGGTCTTCTGGAATCCATGACAACGATCCGGTAAAAGGGCCGCTTCTTCGCTCCGTGTCTTCTTAATCTGATTGCAACCATCTAATACACTCTACTCCATATTATGATTTGTTTTGAGATGATAGCTAAATTTTGACCATAAGTCAACCTTTTTTACCTGGATTATTCACAAGTCGAGGTTTTAAACCTTATGAAATTCAGGTGTGGACGTGGCGACATTGAAGATTTAGCCTTCGGATGCAAGCGCCGAGAAAAACGAAAAAATGCTTATCGCCATTTTTTTATGAATAGGTCAGGTTTAATGAGATAAAGGAAAGGAAGACATCATTTTCTTGAAAACCGACTTCTTCATCATCTTCTTCATATCAAAAAATTGTTTGAGCAGCTGGTTGACTTCAGCGACAGGCCTTCCGCTTCCCCTAGCGATCCGTGCCCTTCTGCTCCCGTTTATTATTTTCGGATTGTTTCTTTCCGCAGAAGTCATAGAATTGATAACCGCCTCAAAATAATTGACCTTCTTGTCATCTATATTCATTTTATTGATATTCTTAAAAACTCCTCCTGAAGGAAGCGCCTGTAAAATCTGAGATAATGAACCCATTTTTTTGATTTGCTCAAGCTGTTTCCTGAAATCCTCAAGTGTAAACTCCTCCCTCCGCATCCTTTTTGCCAGCTCTTCTGCTTGTTTCATATCTGTTTCTTTTTCTGCTTTCTCTATAAAAGTCAGCATATCCCCCATTCCAATAATCCGAGAAGCCATTCTGTCAGGATGGAATACTTCCAGTTTGTCAAATTTTTCACCCACGCCAATAAACTTAATGGGTTTCCCTGTGACGGCAGCAATAGACAAGGCAGCCCCTCCTCTGGCATCTCCATCGAGTTTTGTCAGAATAATGGAGGTCAATCCGATTTTTTCTTCAAAAACAGACGCGCTTTTAACAGCATCCTGTCCCGTCATAGAATCTCCGATATAAATAACTTCATCAGGATTCAATTTGTCTCTAACGAACTTCAGCTCGTCCATAAGCTCATCATCTACATGCAGTCTCCCGGCTGTATCCACAATAAGAGGAGTATGGTTGTTTTTTTCAGCATAGGCGACCGTCTCTTCTAATGCCTTATGAGGAGAGTCCATCTGTTTTATTGAGAACTCAAAAAAAGACGAATGAATAGCCTTGGCTATTGTTTTTAACTGCTCCTGTGCCGCTGGCCTTTTGAGATCAAAGGAAACCATCAGCGGATTATGGTTGAGCCCCATCTCCCTCAGGGCAAGCTTCCCGCATGTGGTGGTCTTTCCTGTGCCCTGAAGCCCTACCAGCATAAACACGGAAGGGGGAGCATCCGCATAATTCATGTCTTGCTCTTTCTGCCCCAGCATTACTGTCAGTTCATCCCTGACGATCTTAATGACTTGCTGAGCCGGAGAAAGACTCGACAGCACTTTCTGGTCCAGCGCTTTCTCTTTGACCCTGACCTCAAAATCTTTGACGACTTTGTAATTGACATCCGCTTCAAGAAAAGCCATTCTCATCATCTTTAAGGCTTCCTGCATGTTCTTTTCAGTGATTTTTCCCTCCCCGCGGAGGTATCTCATGACGTTTTGAAGACGTTCGGATATTTGTTCTAACATAGGTCCTCTCTTTTCGGCCTGGAATCTTAATGAAACGTACAGCTTTTTTCATTATATCATAACGAGCGGGATTGGGGTTATTACTTCCTCTTGACATTTACATCCATAGCGATTAATTTAATACTACTTTTCTCAAAGCGAGAATGGTTTCGGCTTTTTAGGGAGATACGCAATGAAATCAAAGATCGATTATAAGGAAATATCAAAACTTATAGATCTGCTTGAAAAAAGGAATCTCCTCGACTTTGAACTTGAGACGGAGGGTTTCAAAATAAAAATAAGCAGAGAACACAAGCTGCCAGAGGTCAAAGAAGCGACTGTCACAACCGAGCACCTCAAGTCTGACCAGAAAAATGAAAAAAAAGAAACAATAGAAGAAAAAAAAGACAAATCAACAGATAACAATCTCCACTTTATCACCTCTCCGATGGTAGGGACTTTCTACAGAGCGCCTGACCCTTCCTCTCCTCCATTTGTAGAAATCGGGGAAGACATAAAGAAAAACCAGACCCTGTGCATCATAGAAGCCATGAAACTGATGAACGAAATCGAATCAGATATAGACGGCATCATAGAGGATATATACGTCAAAAATGGGAACCCGGTCGAGTACGGACAAAAACTTTTTTCAGTGAAAAAGAAATAAATGTTCTCAAAACTATTGATAGCTAACAGGGGAGAAATAGCTCTCCGGATAATGCGGGCAGCTCATGAACTTGGAATCAAAACCGTAGCCGTCTTTTCAGAAGCAGATAAAGAATCTCTTCACGTGCTCCTTGCGGACGAAAAAATATGCATAGGCCCGGCAAAAGCGATCGACAGCTATCTCAACATCCCCAATATAATCAGCGCTGCTCTCATCACTAAAGCTGAGGCCATCCACCCGGGATACGGATTTCTGGCTGAAAATCCCCGTTTTGCTGAAATATGCAATCAGGAAGGACTGGTTTTCATAGGTCCCTCAGCTTCAAATATGAGAATGATGGGAGATAAAAACAGAGCAAGGCAGGAAATGAAAAAAGCAAAGCTTCCCATCCTTCCGGGATCAGATGAGATAGTGAATGATTTTAACTCCGCTGCAAAAACCGCGAAAAAAACCGGATTTCCTATTATGCTCAAAGCAGCGGCCGGAGGAGGTGGAAAGGGAATGCGTATAGTCCACTCCCCTTCCAATCTCGAGGAACAGTACATTATTGCGCAAAATGAGTCGAATTCTGCTTTTGGCAATCCTGACCTGTATATTGAGAAATACATAGAAAACGCCCGGCACATAGAGATCCAGGTGATTAGAGATGGCAACGGTCAAGTCATGGCTTTCGGAGAAAGAGAATGCTCTCTTCAGAGAAAACACCAAAAAATATTAGAAGAAACCCCTTCCACATTCATAGATGAAAAAACACGAAAAAAAATAATAAGGGCTGTAGAGACAGCCACAGAATACATAGACTATCACAGTCTGGGCACTTTTGAATTTCTTGTTGACAGCAGAAAAAATTTCTATTTTATGGAGGCAAATACCAGAATTCAAGTCGAACATCCCATAACTGAAATGGTCTATGGAATCGATCTGATAAAAGAGCAGATCAAGATCGCAGCCGGGGAAAAACTTGACCTCAAAAACGACCTGTATCTCAACGGCCACAGCATTGAATGCCGAATCAATGCCGAAGATCCCACTTCATTTGCACCATCCCCCGGAAAAATTGAATTCCTTGTTTTCCCCGGAGGAGAAGGAATTCGAATTGACTCAGCCGCATACCAAGGATGGAATATTCCCCCGTTTTATGACTCCTTAATCGCTAAGGTCATATCCCATGCTCTGACCAGGGAAGAAGCCATAAGGAAAATAAAAACAGCCCTGGAAATGACCACTGTCGTTGGAATTAAGACAAACATACCGCTGCATCTGAATATTTTATCCAACTCGGATTTCTTAAAAGGCAAGTACGATACCCAATTTCTGGAAAGATTAATCTCTAAAAAAACCAGCCGCTAGAACCGTTTGTCAGCCAAGTACATTCTGACCTGGAAGGTCCCTTCATTATCTTCCACTACAAGTTCATTGATTCCCAGCTGCAGCTCCCCCCCAATTGGCATGGCGATCTCTGTTTCTCCGCCAATATAAAATTCCTTTATGATCTCATTTCTTATTTCTTCCCCTGTCTCTTCATCTTCTTCAATAGAAATAAGCAGAACGACCCTTCCGATAAGGGAGCCGATGTTTTCCTCCACAATCGGCTGCTGCATTGTTTTCAAGTTATATCCATTCGGATCACAGTATGCTTTTGGATTTCCTTTTTGAAGGGAAATGGTCCCATCCGCCGTGAAATGAATGACTTCTCCGCGCTTAACATCAAAACCAGTGCTCACCCAATGGCGGTCTGCCGGTACTCCCATTCTATAAATTCTGTTGTTTTCCAGCCTTGGCCGTTTTATATCCTGACCTTGAACCAGATAAACACAAAAGGCACTACATAAAAAAACAAAAGAAAAACGAAAAATGAAATAACGCCTTCTCTTTTTTATCATATTTTCCCCAGTTTTAAAACCTCAAGCATCTGTTTGTGGATCTTTCCATTTGAGGCCAGCACCTGTTTTTTACCGGAATGGAATCTTTGGTTATGGAAATCAGTAACACACCCCCCGGCTTCTTTGACAATGAGAGCCCCAGCCGCTGTATCCCATGGAGAAAGTTTCATCTCCCAAAAACCATCCGCCCGTCCGCATGCCACATAACAAAGGTCAAGAGCTGCCGATCCACAGCGCCGGATGGCCTGGCACCTTACGGCAAAATTTGAAAAATGGTCAAGATTATTCAATTCACTCTCCCTGATGTCATAGGGAAAGCCAGTTGTAAGAAGGCTTTTATCAAGTTCATCAATGTCAGACACATGAATCTTTTTTTTATTAAGGCAGGCTCCTTCCCCTCTTTTTGCCGTAAACAACTCATCCCGCACAGGATCTAAAACAATGCCCACCAAAGTCTCCCCTTCTCTTTCAACGGCTATAGAAATACAAAATACTGGAAATCCATGGACATAGTTTGTGGTTCCATCTATGGGATCCACTATCCATTTAAAATCAGAGCCTTCTTCTTTTTTTAGGCCCTCTTCTGATATGATGTCGTGGTCAGGGAAAACGCTTAATAAAGAATCATGAATGATTTCCTGAGACTGCTTGTCAAAGTTGGTTACGAGATTGACCTCGCCCTTAAATGATATCTCTCTGTTTGACCTTATGTTTTGAATGAGCATAAGGCCTGCTTTTTTTGCTGCCCTTTCCGCAGCCTTCAAGTACTTATCTAAATCCATTGAACCAACCTGAATCAATCACAAATTAAATCTTACTTTTTACAAAAAACTATATTACCAGCAATACATATCCAGAGCAATATATGTTTTTCATAACGCTAAAAACTCTTTGCTAAAAAATACGTACTATATTATGATAAAATCGAAAAAGAGAAATCAAATGAATGAACAAAAAAAGCCAAAAAAAAGCAAGAAAAAAGTTTTAATCATAAGTGCCGTAATCATACTGATAGCCATTATCATATTTATCAATCTCCAGGCTCAACGCGAGAAAAGCATCGCAATCACAGTAGAAAAAGTCAAAAAGGAAAACCTTATATCCAAAATTTCCGCTTCCGGAGAAGTCAAACCCAAAAAAAGCGTGAATATCAGTGCCCTTATAGCCGGGAGAATAATAAAAATCGCCGTAGAAGAGGGCCAGATAGTCAACAAAAATGACCTTCTCCTCAAACTTGAATCCACTCAATATGAAGCAAGCGCTGATAGAGACAGGGCTTATATCCGTTCTTTGCAGGCTGAAAAAATCAAGGCGGAAGCTCAGCTCGAAAATGACAAAAGAAACTTTCAAAGGAAAGAATCTCTATTTAAAAAAGAATTGATATCCAGTGAAGAATTAGAATCCGCTCAAGCACAGTACCGTATTTCAAAAGCCAACTATGACTCGATAGGGTATCAGATCAAACAAGCCCAGGCCTCTTTGAGAAGCACTCTCGATAACTTGGAAAAAACCGTCTATAATTCCCCCATAGACGGAGTCATAACAAGTCTTAATGTGGAGGAAGGAGAAATCGCTCTGGTGGGGACAATGAACAATCCGGGAACAGTGCTTCTGACCATCGCTGACCTTTCTGTAATGGAAGTGGATGTGGACGTTGACGAAACCGATGTGATTGGAGTGGAACTCGGACAGACTTCGGAAGTCCGGGTGGATGCCTTCCCTGATCTGGTCATTAAAGGAAAAGTCACAGAGATCGGCAGCTCTGCTATCCAGACTATTGCCGGCTCTGAAGAATCAAAGGATTTTAAAGTCGTTATAACACTGGAGGATCCTCCGAAAAATTTAAAACCGGGGCTTTCTGCCTCTGCAGATATCATAACTGCAGAAAAATCTGATGTACTCACGGTTCCCATCTCTGCTCTTGTCCTTAAAGAATCAGAGAAAGAGACGGAAACTGCCGGGAAGAAACAGGAAGAAGGCGTGTTTGTCATCAAAGATGACAGAGCCCAATTCCGTCCTGTTGAAAAAGGAATCATGGGAGAACTTAATATTGAGATCGTATCAGGGCTTGAACAAGGCGAAGATATCGCTGTGGGGCCTTACAGCGCTTTACGCCAGCTTAAAGATGATATGCTTGTCAAAGCTGAAAAAAAGGAAGAGAGCTCCTGATGGAAAGCGGCAACAATATCATCATCTCTGCTGAGGATCTCTGGAAGATCTATAAACTCGGCAAACAGGAAGTCAGAGCTCTCTGCGGCGTAACCTTTTCCGTAACAAAAAACGAATTCCTTGCTATAATGGGCCCTTCAGGTTCAGGAAAATCAACTATAATGAACCTTTTAGGCTGCCTCGATACTCCTTCCAAAGGAAAATATTATTTGAACCATAAGCTTGTCAGTTCCTTGGATGATAATGAACTCGCGTTCATCAGGAACAAGGAAATCGGTTTTGTGTTTCAGGTGTTCAATCTTCTCTCCAGAGCTTCCGCATTCCACAATGTCGAGCTTCCTTTGATTTACAGGGGAGAAAACAAAAAAACAAGAAAGGAAAAAGCTGAAAGGGCTCTGGAAATGGTGGAGATCCTGCATAGAAAAGACCATCGTCCGTCAGAACTGTCCGGAGGCGAAAGGCAGAGAGTGGCTATTGCCCGGGCTTTGGTGAATGACCCTTCTATTCTTTTAGCTGACGAACCCACCGGCAATCTTGATTCAAAAACCGGTCAAGAGATTCTCAAGCTCTTTAACAAGATCCACTCTCAAGGAAACACCATCATCATGGTCACGCATGACCCAGATATCGCAAAGCATGCCCACAGGATCATTTATATAAAAGACGGAATGATTGAAAAAGAGGAAAAAAGGGGAGAATAATCATGAATTTTTTTATCCGGCTTCAAGGGGTCTTTTTTAATCCCAAAGAGATATTCACATCCATTGCCGAGAAGAAACCTTGGAAAGATGCTCTTGTTGTTTTGCTTATTGTCATTGCTGTTTTTACGTATCTTATCCAACCTATTTCTCAACAGGACAGTATCAACACTTTTAAAAATAATATTGAACTCAAAGACCGGATCGGAGAGGAGCGGTTCAATAAAATGCTTGACCAGATGCAGAATCCATCTAAAGTTCAGAAAATAATCCAATCCTTTGTGATGACTCCTGTTGTTGTTTTGCTGGGTCTTCTGCTATCCGCTGCTGTGATCATGGTCATGGGACGTATGACCTCAACGGAAGGGAAATATGTTCAGATCTTTTCTTCTTACATCCATGCGGGCTTTATTGACAAGATCCTTGGGGGGGTCGTCAGGCTCATTATGATTTTTACAAGCAAAACATCTTTGGGTACCACCACAAGCCTTGCCTTGTTTTTTCCAAAACTGGAGGCTTTGTCTTTGAAGTTCATCATATTAAGTCAGTTCGATTTCTTCCAGCTGTGGATGTTCTGGGTCCTGGGTTACGCTCTGTCTTCCATATTCAAGATAACGTTCAAAAAAGCTCTCTTCATATCTTACGGATTCTGGGTCCTCAAAAGTCTGCTGAACATAGGCATCGGTCTTTTAAGTTTGAGTTTTATGGGGTGATCTCTCCTTTTTCTTAACTCATCCGGATAATCCGTTTGACATATTTTTTGTTCATTTATAAAGTATATCTATGGAAAAAGTTTGGCTTAATGGAAATTTCTCAGACTCCCCTTTTCCTTATCTGCTGTTCCGAGTATGGAACTATAAAAGGACAGGCCGGCTGGAAATCAAAAAAGACACCACCTCTAAAAACATAGATTTCTTTGATGGAGATATCATAGCAAACGCTTCATCCCTTGATCACATAAATTTTTTCTCATTCCTGCAAAAAGAAAAACATCTCCACTCATCCAGCATGAAAAAGTGTGAAAAATTTGCAAAAGTGAATAAAATTTCTCAATTCAAAGCCATTACCGAGCTTGACATACTTCCGCCTCTAGTGCTGTGGGAATCTCTCAAAAGATTTCTCATAGAAGACCTTCTCCCTTTGTTTGATTGGACCGAGGCAGATTATTTTTTTGACCCGGCGCAGGAAGTGAATAAATCAGAAATATTGATCTCCGTTCCCGCATTGGAAATCATCCGCAAAGGCATCTATCAAATGAAAAATCAGGAAATAATCAATTCTCATATACCTTCATCTGATAAATGTATCCATACCCATGCAAATAAGTCTTTTATGAATACAGACCTCAAGCCCAATGAGCTTTATCTTCTCAACATTATCGGAGACAAAATCAAAATAAGTGAATTATACGACCTCAGTGAAATAGGGAAAAAGCAAACAAACAGACTGATTTACCTCTTCTCATGCCTCCGGATAGCTGGCCCTCTTCATAAGAACACGGTTCCTGTTGCAAAGGAAATCTCCAAATTCGAGCTCTTCAATATTCTCGAATCCTTTAATAAAAAATGCGTATATATATACAAATATATCTCAAAGGAAATCGGCCCCGTTGCTTTGAGCGTCCTGGAAAAATGCATTAAAGACATAAAACCGCATCTTCCCCCTCAACTCCAGAACATCAGGATATCCCAAAGCGGAGAAGTGAACATAAGTTCCACACCGTCAACCCATCCCAGCCTCCCGGGAGAGATCAAACTAGATGAGTTTCTGGCCGCCCTTAACGAAATACTCGTTTCAGAGCTTCTTACAGTGAAAAAAACCTTAGGAGATGAGCATGAATCTAAAGTCGCAAAAAACTTAAAAACCATAGGAAAATGGAATACAAAAAAAACCAAATCTTAGGCTTTTTAGTCCTTATCACAGTACTGGCAATACTGCTTGTAATCAAAATTGTACTATAAAACCAAAAATCTTCTCGTTATTTTAGGCCCCACATGCGTGGGCAAAAGTGAAACAGCGCTCAAGTGCGCCCGCCGTTTTAACGGTGAAATCATTAACTGCGACTCCATGCAGGTATATAAAGGCTTTGACATAGGAACCGACAAACTGCCTTCTGAAAAAAGAAACGATATTCCGCACCATCTGATCAGTATAGTCAACCCCTCAGCACAGTTTACAGCAGCTGATTTTGTTAAACTCTCTTTAAAAGCCATTGAAGAAATCACAAACAAAAAGAAACTCCCCATTATAACCGGAGGCACAGGGCTCTATATCAAAGCTCTTCTAAACGGCTTGTTCCCGGAAAAACAGAAGCATGCCTCCATACGCAGACAGCTTGAGAAAGAAGCGGATGCGCACGGGCTTGAAAAACTCAGGGAGGAACTCAAAGAAGTCGATCCTTCCTACTTTAACAAAATCGGCAGGAATGACAGATTAAGGATAATCAGGGCTTTAGAGGTACACCGCGCCACAAACATACCGATATCCGAACATTTTTCAAAGACCCAATCATTTGTCAAGGACTTTAATATCATAAAAATAGGCCTCATCATTGACAGAAAATCTCTTTACAAAAGAATCGAGGCCAGAGTTGACAGAATGTTTAAAAAAGGTATAGTTGAAGAGGCTCAATATTTACTGGAGTCAGGGGTTAAAGAAAATTCCCCTCCTTTTAGAGCCATAGGATATAAAAACATACTCAAGTACATAAAAAATGAAATTTCTTTAGAAGAAGCAATAGATTCTGCAAAAAAAGACACCCGCCATTATGCAAAACGGCAGATCACATGGTTTAAAAAGATGGAAGGAATAAACTGGTTTTCCCCTTATGATTATGAATCCATAATAAAATGCATATCAGACAGCTTGAGAAAATGGAAAAAGCAATAATCATCAATATATCAACAAACAAAAGAGAAAAATTGTTCGCTGAGGAATCTCTGGAAGAGCTCAATGGATTGGTCCTTGCAGCTGGAGCAAAGACGATAGACAAGCAGTTCCAGTACAGGCAGAAAATCAGCCCTAAATTCCTCATAGGGGAAGGAAAAGTCGAAGAACTTAAAGAAATCAAAAGCAAGTCCAGTGCTGACCTTATTGTGTTTGATCAGGCTTTATCTCCGGCACAGCAGCATGCCCTTGAGGAAAAAATACAATGTAAAGTCATTGACAGAACCCAGCTTATCCTTGACATATTCGCACAGCGGGCTCACAGTAATGAAGGAAAGCTCCAGGTTGAACTGGCGCAGCTCAATTACATGCTTCCCAGGCTTACCGGAAAAGGCACTGCACTGTCCCGGTTAGGAGGGGGCATTGGAACCAGGGGCCCTGGAGAAAAAAAACTTGAAGAGGACCGCCGCAGAATACAGGACAGAATATCAAAAATAAGAAAAGACATCCGTAAAATTCAAAACCGCCGCTTGAACCAAAGAAAAAAACGGGGAAGAGGACCTGTCCCTTTGGTGTCTATCGTAGGATATACCAATGCGGGGAAATCAACCTTGTTTAACACGCTCACCAAAGAGAATAAATTTGTTTCCTCCCAGCTTTTTGCCACACTTGACCCTGTAATCCGCCGTGTAAACCTTCCGGACGGAAGTTTTTTCTTTTTAAGCGATACCGTAGGTTTTATTCGAAACCTCCCCGTTGAGCTAAGAACGGCATTCCAGGCCACTCTAGAGGAAGTAAAGGAAGCTGACTGCATATGCCATGTGATTGATTTTATATCAGACCGGTCAATCAACCAAATAAAGGCCGTGGAAAAAACCTTATCTGAAATCGGAGTGCAAGATATTCCCGTCATTAAAGTGTATAATAAAACCGATCTTCTGGATAACAGAGAAGAAATTTTAAAAAAGAACAATGACTTGAATGAAGATTCTGTATACATTTCTGCCAAATATGAGATGGGGATTAAAAGCCTCAAACAAAAAATCAGCTCTGTTGTTTTCAAAGACTTTGAAACATTTGATCTTTGTATCCCTATATCCAGAAAAAATTTAATTCGTTCTTTTCCTAAATGGTCAATTGTGTTAAAAAAGAGAGAAAACAGTGATAGTTATTTGTTAAAAATTTTAGCTGAACCCGAAAAGATGATAAGCTTTTTACCCTTTATGCACAAAGGAGAAAAAAAGTGGTGAAAAAGAAAATTTTTGTTTCTCTGTGTATTCTATTTCTTATGTGGTCCTGCCAGATCGAACAAATACCAAGCCCCCGAATATACACCGGAAATCTCCCACAGTCTCAGGTATCCGGACTATCACTTGACGAAAGAATAATCATTGAAGAGGCTTGGGATGAGATCAGAAATGGAAACGGCAGAAGGGCTCTGAGCCAAATTTCAAAACTCAGCCCGGAAAATCCTTTTTACTATATAGTTACGGCCTATTCTTATTATTTATTAAACGACTTCCAATCCGCGGAACACTACTTTAAAACAGCCATTGAAAAAAATCCGGAAATCACCATCTCTCACCTCGGATTAGCCCAGCTTTACCAAAAAACCATGAGAGACGACCTTGCGTTCCTGGAATACAGGGAAGTGTTGAAAAAAGAACCCGAAAATACCTGGGCAAAACCCAGATACGAAGAAATCAAAGCAGATAAAACAAAAAATATTCTTCAGACAGCACAGACTCTTATGAAACAAGGAGATATCTCAGCCGGTGAAAAAACATATCTTAAGGCTCTGTATTATTCCCCTGAATCCATACAAGCTCACACCGCTCTCGCCAATATCTATCTGGAACAGAACAAATATGAAAGAGCCATCATTCATTTAAAAATCTTACAGTCTTCCCGACCTGAAAACATACAGTTCCTCAAATCCTATGCGGAAGCCCTCTTCCAGAATGAAGAGTTTAAAAAAAGCTATGAGGCGTATAAAGAACTAGAAAAACGGGAACCTGAAGACCCGGACATAGAAAAACGTATCGAACAGCTTAAAAACAGGCTCGGAATCTTTGAACTGCCCAGCCAATACAACTCCATTCCTTCCCGGGAGGCCATAACCAGAGAAGACATGGCAGCCATCCTAGGGATAGAATTCCAGAAGCATCTCCAGGCTCCAAACAAAGAACCGCCTATAATCATTGATATTTCAACCTCTTGGGCTTCAGAGTATATCCTAAAGCTGACATCCATGGACATCCTTGATATCTATCCCAACCATACTTTCAAACCAAAAAAAATCGTCACCAGAGCTCAACTGGCGGAAATCATTTACCGGCTCATCAACTACCTCAAACAAAACAGATACACTCTCATCCAGCAAATCCCGCCTCAATCAATAGATCTATCGGATGTCCCTCCGAACAATTTTTATTACAGGCCCATTATTATGGTTGTGTCATACGGAGTCCTCAATACATCCATGGGAAGAAACTTCAATCCTGAAGATCCGGTATCAGGTCAAGAAGCTCTCAAAGCAATTAATATACTTCTCTCGCTGATCAAATGACCCAGGTTAAATAAAAACATATCTAAAATTGATTGAAAAAGCAAAAAAAAAGCGCAAAGATGCCATCATTACGATCCCCAATATCATATCCCTATCCCGCCTTATTTTGAGCCCTGTACTCTTATACTTAATTCTATCAAAAAAAACACAGGCGGCCTTCATAACCTTTCTCATTGCTATCTCTACTGATTTTTTTGACGGAGCTGTAGCAAGGATGTTCAAGCAGAAATCAAATCTTGGAGCCTTGCTTGATCCTTTGGGAGACAAAGTCTTAATGACAACATCCTTTGTTGCTCTTTCTCTCCCTTCGATCAGTCATCCGAATTCAATCCCGGTCTGGTTGACAGCAGCCGTTATAGGCCGTGACATATATATCCTTCTCGGTGCTTGGGCGGCTTTTAAACTTATAGGCCAAAAAAAATTCCCTCCTACTGTAACCGGCAAAGCAAGCACAGCGCTTCAGATGACAACCCCTCTATCTGTCCTCTTTCTCAATATGATAAACAAGGAAAGTTATCTCTTGCTGTTCCTCTTTATTCTTACTTTGATAATGACTGTCTTATCCGGAATCCATTACACAATCATTGGTTTGAAATGGCTTGACAAGGCCGAATGCCAAAACAGAAAACAAACACATTAAGCTTGACAAAATATCAAGCTCTTCTATCTATAAATCCTCTGCGGACTGTCTTCCATAGAATTTTTAAATCAAGAAGTAATGACCAGTTTTGAATGTAATAAAAATCATATTCAAGCCGTTTTTCAAAATCAGTATTCTGCCTTAATCCATGGACCTGAGCCCATCCCGTCATCCCCGATTTGACCTTATGCCTTAACATATATTTAGGCATCTTCTCCCGGAATTTTTCCACAAACACTTCTCTCTCGGGCCTGGGTCCTATGAGGCTCATCTCACCCAGCAATACATTTACTATCTGAGGAAGCTCGTCTATACTGAATTTTCTTAAATACCTTCCGATTCCGGTTATTCTTGGATCACCTGGCTTACTCATGACCGGACCTGTTTTCCTCTCTGCACCTGAGATCATCGTTCTGAATTTATGCATCATAAATTTCCTGCCGTCCAGGCCCACTCTTTCCTGATGGAACAGGATAGGGCCTTTTGAATCCAGCCTGATTATAAGAGCTGTGAGGGCCAACAGGGGAGTCAGCAAAACCAGCAGAATGAATGATGCTAAGACATCTATCGTTCTTTTCACAAAAAGCATGAATCCTCTCATCGGAGGCTCATCTATACTTATGACAGGAAACCCATCCAGATCCTCTATCCTGGCTTTTAATGTCAAAAGCTGGAACATGTCCGGTATCAACCTGACATTGACCACATATTTATTGACTATCTTAAGTATTTCGATGATTTTCGGATAATTATTCAAATCAAGGGCCACATAGACATCTGAAATATTTTTTCCCTCGATCACATCCGCCAGGTCCCTGATGGGTCCTAAAACCCTGAAGCCCTCTCCCTCAGGGATGATTTCCCCTTTTTTCATTTCATCATCCAGAAATCCTTTCACCTCAAATCCCAGGTCCTTGTATTTAACCAGTTTCTGGGCAATGGCTCTTCCCATCTTTCCAGCACCGACAATCACAACGCTCTGGAGATCCAATCCCCTGGCATACCGCCTTTTCATAAAATAATATATCTGGTTTCTTAAAAAAGAGAGGACAAATATAACGCTAATAAAATAAATCCCTAAAAAAGCATGGGAAAGCTTGAAGTCGATCTTAAACAAGGGTGCCGGCCCCCCGCTGTATGCATTGAGGTAATTCAAGAATCCCATGACAACAATGATGGTAAAAATCGTGTTCAACGTGATAAGGAAAAAATCTTCGATTCCGGTCCTTTTCAGGCGTGTCCTGTAAAACCCCTGAAAGAAAAACAGGGACATATGAATAACAAGAAAAAGGGGAAAGATAAACACATACGATTTTATGGATGGAATGCCTTTTTCGGGATTTACAGGAATGATATATCCGTAAAAACGGAACCCATAAGAATAAAAATAAGATATCAATATCCCGATAATATCACTGAGGATATAAAGACTGATGAGTTTGGTCCTATACTTCTTTATCATTTTCTATCTTGAAATTCATTCCATTTCTCTTTGATAAAAGAAAAAATCCTTTCTTTGAATTTTTCCCTTGAGTATCTCAAGGCATTCTTTCTTATTTCAGTTTTATTAAATGGTAACTTTTTAGACTTGTCAAGAGCACTTATGAGGCTGTTTGCACTTAATTTTCTAAAAAACAAACCGCTTGATCCGGATATGACTGTTTCTGCAGCCCCACCGCGGCCAAAAGCTATAACAGGAACACCGCATGCCTGGGATTCCAGTGAATTGATTCCGAAATCCTCTTCCCCCGGCATAATGAGGGCCCGGGCTCCTTGATACACTTTGAGAAGGTCCTCTGAATGGAGAGAACCAAGAAATATCACATTCCTCTTTGCCTCTTTTTTCAGCCTTTTAAAGTCCGGCCCGGTCCCAACAATTTTCAGCGTATCTCCTGTTCTGTTAAACGCTTCTATGGCGAGGTCAATTCTTTTATATGGAACAAGAGCGGAAACAATAAGATAATAATGATCCGCCTGTTTTCCCGGCCTGAAAAAATGAACATCGACCGGGGGATTGATCACATCCGCTGTTCTTCGATAATACGTGTGTATTCTATCAGCTACAGTTTTTGAGTTAGCAATGAAGTGATCAACTCTCCGGGAAGATGATTCATCCCAGACTCTCAGCCAATGGATCACAGGAGGAATCAAAATTCTTGAAATAATATTCAATCTCTGTCTAGAGAAATAAGAAAAATACTGGTTCCATGCATATCTCATGGGAGAATGAATATAACTGATATGCAGAGAACCAGGCCTGGGGATGACTCCTTTAGCGACACAGTGAGAACTCGAAAGAACCAGATCATAATCTTGAAGGTTAAAAAGCTCTGCTGCAAGTGGAAACAGAGGGAGATAAGACCTGTACCTCTTCTTTTTAAAAGGCATCCCCTGGATAAAACTCGTGATGATTTTTTTCGCTTCGATGTTCTTTATCTGGCTTCCAGAAAAATGAAAAAGAGTAAAAATGGGAGCCTCAGGAAACAATTCTGATAAAACTTCCAGGACCTTTTCCCCCCCTCTTCTCCCGGTAAGCCAATCATGAATTAAAGCGACTTTGATGTTATCCATTGAAATTGATTATAAGTAGGGTCCATAAGATTGTCAACGAATCTGATGCCCTCATTAGGCTTCAGCGTTTTTCCATTTCCCGGAATAATTCTACATAAAGATTTTGAATCTTATTGACCATTATTGAGATTGAGTACCTCTCTTTGAGACTCCTGCACAAATCAGAACCGAATTTTTGTGCAAGAGGCCTGTTGTTCAAGAACTTTAAGGCGGCGCCCGCCAGTTCATCCGGTTTATCCGGGGGTACAAGTATACCGGTCCTATCGTTCTCTATCATCTCTTTTATTCCATCCACATCTGTCGCTATGACAGGTCTTTCAAGTGCCGCGGCCTCCAGCAATACATACGGAAGCCCCTCCCACAAAGAAGGAAGGACAAAGATATCAAACCCAGACATGAGCTCAGCCGCATCTTCTCTTTCTCCAAGAAAAAAAACGATATCAGCCGTCCCCAGCTTTTTATTCAGCCTCTCTAATTTTTCCTGAAGCGGCCCCCCTCCTACCACAAAAATTTTCACTCCCGGACAATGCTTTTTTATTCTTACGCCTGCTGAAAGCAGAAGAGGTATGTTTTTCTGCCGGTGAAGCCTGGCTATGGTCCCTATCACGGGGTCTTTCCTGATCTCATCACCAGCGCTCTCTTTCATTCCTGTGCGTTTGAATGTTGAAAAATCAATCCCGTTTTCTATGAGTTTTATTTTTTCACTGGATGCCAGCCTTAATTTTTTGCCTTTTTCCCTGTCCGCCCGGGAAACAAATATGACCGCATGGGTAAACCTTGAAAAAAATCTTTCCAACCATATATATGCATACTTAAGAAAAATATTCCTGTAGTAGAGATAATGGACTCCATGCAAAGTATGAATAACAGCTAAATCTCTGTGTTTTCGTGCAGCCCATCTCCCGTAAAAACCCGCTACCCCTCCGTGAGTGTGTATGATGTCAAATCCGTGTTTTATCAGCAGCGCCTCAATGGCTCTTACGGGCTCCCTCCTGAAGCACTTGCTCATTGATACCGGAAAATGGGGGATATTATTTCTTTTTACTTCATCCACCAGATGCCCTTCGGGATTGGAACAAACAGAAATCTCAAACCTGTCTTTATCCAGATTTTCAGCCAGGCTGAGGAGGTTTTTCTGGCCTCCTCCAAGAAATGTTTTGTCTATGACTTCCAGGACTTTAATTTTTCTCATCCCTGTTTTCCTAATAACCCGAAAAATCTGATTCTGTCTTTCAGGACACTGCTCTTTTTAAAAAAACCCAGCAGAAGAACAAAAACAAATTCGATACTCAGAAAGACTTTTAGAAGAAAAAGAGAAAAAGGGCTGCAGTGTTTTTTATAAAAATAAAGCTGACTCTTTCTGTAATGAAACCGGCTGTTCAGCTTGCTCTGCCTTGTGCTCGCTCCCCCTGTATGGAATACCCTGGCCTCAGGCAAATAGACCAGCTTCCATCCTTTTTCTCTAATTCTCATACAGAGGTCTATGTCCTCGAAATACAGAAAGAATTGTTCATCGAACATCCCTGTTCTCTCAAGAATATCCTTTCGGGTCAAAAAACATGCGGCACTCAACCATTCGACATATCTTTTTTCCCGGTTCTTTCTAAGCCTGTTACTGTATATTCGGTTCAAAAATGTTTTTTTGGCTGCCTCAGAAAAAAAATTGACCTTCCCCCCGAATGATACTTGATAATCATTTTTCCCTGTAAGTAAAGCCGGCCCAACTCCTCCTCTATCAGGATGCTTCTGCATCTCTTCTATCATTTTTTTTATAGAATTCGGATACACCAATGTATCTGTGTTAATAATGAGCACATAAAGTCCCCTGCTGACTTTTAAACCCTGATTGTTCGCTCTTGAAAACCCCGCATTCTCATGGTTGCGCAGCAGACGGATAGAGGGATATTTTTTTTGTAAAATATCCACACTTCCGTCAGTCGAATGGTTATCGATCACAATAATCTCGCTTTTTATGCCTTCCAAATTTTTCTTTATTGAATCAAGGCAGTCTTCAATACAGCCCTTCCCGTTGCGGTTAACCAGTATGACTGACAAAACCACTTCATTCTTTTGGGGAGAATAATCCCTATGCCGACTACTTTCCATGCAGCACCTCATCCATAGCCGCACTGAATTCTCCGGCAACCCGGCCCCACGAAAAATACGATCTCTTCTTCTTGAAGGCGCGCATAAGGGTATCCATCCTGTCCTGATCTTTCAGCGCCCTCTTTAAATGATATTGGATCTCCTCCGCATCCGGATTCTCAGCCATAAGAGAAAACTCTGAGTAAACCTCTGCCAAGGCGCCTTTCTTCAGTAAAACAGGGACCGTGCCGCAGGAGAGAGCTTCAAGAGGCGGAAGCCCGAAACCTTCATACTCAGAAAGGTAAGCAAAAACATCCAAAGAAGAGAAATAGAGCGGAAGTTCGGACTCTTGAATGCTTTCTTCCCAGAGAATCCATTCCTCATTTAAGATCCGTCTCATATTTTGAGGGGGATAGGTCAGGTCTTTTCCCACTATGTAGAGCATTATTTCAGGGAATTCTGTCCTTAAATGCCTCACAGCCTCTACCAAGTGAGGAACATTCCTCCTATTAAAAATCGAACCCAGAAATCCTATGACCTTACGGCCTTTTATCCCTTTTTTCTCTTTCCATCTCGAAACCTCTGTTTCTGCAGCCGGCATGAAATTCTCTCCCGCTCCCAGATAAAGAACCTTGATTTTACCGGGAGATACAGAGTAGTGTCTTATTATCTCCTGTTTGGACACTTCAGATAAGGTTAAAATCAAGGAGGCCTTACGAAGACTCCTTTTTACAAAATACTTCCTTTTCAATACCTCTTTTTTTGGAAACCACTCCGGATGCGATGCGAACGACACATCATGCTCAAAAACAATTGACTTTGTTCTGACGAAAAAAGGAAGAGTGTAATTCGGGGCTATGAGAAGCTCCGGGTGACACTCTTTGACCCCCCTAAAAAAAGAACCGTTCTGCCATCTGAAATACCCTTTATCCTCAGGGAGCACATACTGCTTTATATTCCTGCATTTCGAATAATCTTTGACTTCCTGGCGGGAAAAAACATGAAATTCATATCTGCCTTGCTCTCTGCACAAGGAAAGCAATATATTGTGTATGACCCGTCCTACACCGGTCAGTTCTTTAGTGACTTCATAACAATCGACCGCTATTCTCAATCTCTTTTTCGCACCTCCCACTCTTTCTTTTATTCCCCTCTATATACGACGCTATGGTAAAAATCCAAGGTGCTTTCCGCTGTTTTTCCCCATTCGAATTCCTTTGCCCTTTTTCTGCCTGACTCAATATATTTCCTTCTGAGGTCCCCGTCGCCAAGCAGCTCTAAAATCCTGAAGGCTATTTCTTCCGGCTTTTCGGGATCGAAATAGAGAGCCGCATTTCCTGCGATTTCAGGCAGGGCTGTCCTCTCAGACGCAGCAATCGGCATCCCGCTGGCCATGGCTTCGAGAAGGGGAAGCCCGAAACCTTCACACAAAGAAGGAAATACGAAAAGTGTACCGGCCCTGTACAGACGTTTGAGGTCCCGTGAAGAAAGATAATCCAGGATTTTTACCCGGGCATGCAGCCTGTTTTTATCTATGTTCTTTTTCAATAAAGGATAGGCACTTCCCCTTCTGCCCGCAATGACAAGGGATACATCCGGCTCCTTACTATGAACGATGCGAAAGGCTTTCACAAGATTTAATAGATTCTTTCTTGGTTCCATGGCCCCAACAAACACGATACTTCTTAAAGGCAGAGAATGAGACGCACGAAAATTCTTTATCTCCTCCAAAGAGATATCCGAACTGAATTCCTGGTCCACTCCGTGATAAATCACCTTAACTTTTTCCTCATCTATCTGAAATCTTTCCAGGAGTTGTTTTTTAATGAAATGTGAGACCGCTATGACTCCATGTGACAACTGAAGGGACCGGTGGATATTTTTCAAAAAAAACTTCCTGGCTTCCCTGTTTGCCATATAAGGGAAATCCATAAAAAAAAGGTCATGGACGGTTACGATGGCTTTGCCATTTGTGGGACAAATCAAAGGAGTCGGAGAGTGAGTAAGGTCAAGCCTTGTCTTAAAAAAGGCATCTATAGTTGGCCATCCCAACCTGTACCATGCAAAATTCAACAGCTTCACCGGCCAATGAAAATCACGAAAATGCATTTTATTGAAAATAGGAATTTTAGAAGGCGAAAATCTTTGCTTTAAGGAAGATGAGAAAAGATAATAATCATTTTCCATATCTCTATCGGACAGAGAAAATATCAAGTTTTTGATGTATGTGCCAACCCCAGTTTCAAATCTAAGAAAAGGCCTCAAATCTATACCTATCTTCATTTTGGCTAAATGTAGTCTCTCACGCCCTAAATGTCAAGCTGGCCGGAACCGGAAAAAGACTTTTCATCAAGGAGGTTTTCATCTCCCTTGGATAAGGAAGCCATCCTGCTTGTCTTGCTTCTTTAATAAAGGGGTGCTATTATTTGGAGCATTAGAAAAAACATGACTGAACTGGAAAAAATCGCAAGAAGAATAGATTCATACCGTAATGAAATGGTCGATATACAGATCAAGTTGAGCTCGCTTCCCGCCATATCTCCTGTTAATGGTGGTGAGGGAGAAGCAAAAAAAGCCGAGATGATTTTAGACATTTTGAAAAACATTGAATTCAAGGATGTAAAGGTCATCAAAGCCCCGGACATAGACGCTACTTCCTCTTATAGGCCCAATATAATCGCCCTTTATAAAGGAGAAAACTCTTCGAAAACCATATGGATGATGACTCATATGGATGTTGTCCCGCCCGGCGAACTTGCCCTGTGGAAAGGGGATCCTTTCAAAGCCTATGTCGAAGCCGGAAAAATATACGGCAGAGGGCTGGAAGATAATCAACAGGATCTGCTGGCTTCCATATACGCATTGAAAGCGTTCCAACAAGAAGGCATAAACCCAAAATATGATGTGGGCTTGATCTTTGTTTCTGATGAAGAAACAGGCAATAAAAAGGGGATCGAATACGTAATGAAGATCTCCAATCCTTTCAAAAAGCAGGATTTGATCATTGTCCCGGGTGTGGGAAACAAATACGGGACAATGATCGACATTGCAGAAAAAAGCATATACTGGTTAAAGATAAAGACCTTGGGCAAACAGACTCAAGGCTCCACTCCTGAAAAAGGGATAAACAGTCTTAAGGCAACAGCCTTTCTCATAACAGAACTCACACGACTTTATAAGATCTTTTCTGAAAAAAATTCTACCTATTCTCCCCCGATATCAACATTTGAACCCACCAAAAAAGAAGCAAATGTGCCCAATATAAACACTATTCCCGGAGAGGATATTTTTTATATGGACTGCCGTCTCATTCCTGAGCACAACATAGATATGGTCAAAAAAGAAATCCAAAAAATGGCCAAAAAAACAGAAAAAAAATACCGTGTCCATATTATACTGGAAGACGTTCAGAGGGATTCTTCCCACGCAGAAACATCTCCTAAAGCTCCTGTGGTTCAGGCTCTGCAGAATGCGGTCAAAGCCATATACGGGAAAAAAGCAAAGCCTACTGGGATAGCAGTGAGGACTGCTGCCGCCTTTTTACGGAAATCCGGTTATCAAGTTGCCTGCTGGTCTAAAATAGAAGAAACAGCCCACCATCCCGATGAATACTGCGTCATAGACAACATGATTGGGGACACAAAGGTTTTTTCCCATATATTACTTCAAGATTCCTAACCTGGATTATTCACGAGTCAAGCCTGCTGCAGATGCGAGGCACAAGGCATGAAGGTGTGGTCCTTCACTGCGAATGCCTTGTAATAAAGCAGATGCAGTAAGATCGTCTCGCCTCAAAGGTAAAAAAATGGCGATTGAAAATAAAAATCATAACAAGAAAAATGTGCAGAGATTGCTTCTTGATAAAATCTTGTATATCGCTGAAACAAAATGAATAATATAAACATCGCTATTTTTTTATGAATAGGTCAGGCTAAAATCTTTCTCCTCGAATAACGTTTGTAAATCTTTCTTGCTGTCATTATAGTATTCAAATGAATGGAAACAACATCATTGATATCAACAGTATATCCGCCGGCAAACAATATGACCAGAGGACAGTCTCTTCTCCGGGCGTTTTCTATGACTATTTGATCTCTTTTTTCAAGGCCCCTCAACGTCAAGTCCAAATCACCCAGCTTGTCTTTTTTATATGGATCAGCCCCGGCAAGATAATAAATCAGATCAGGATCAAATTCTTCATAAATACGGGGAATGTGCTGTCTTAATATGTCAATGTATTTTTCATCCCCGTCTCCTGACCATAAACCGGCATCCAGAGAACTAACCGCCTTCTCGGCAGGATAAATATCCATTTGATGGATGGAAAAAGTGAACGCATAATCTTTATTCTTCAGAATAGATGCGGTTCCATTACCCTGGTGGACATCGCAGTCTATGACCATGGCTCTTTGTATTTTTTTCTCTGCTTTCATTTTTTCCAAGGCCACTGCCACATCATTTATTATACAAAAACCTTCACCATGGTCTGCAAAAGCATGATGAAACCCACCTCCTATATGCACACATATCCCGTCTTTGAGCGCTGCCTCTGATGCCTGTATCGTGCCTCCTGCGGTAAGAAAAAAAAAGTCTATGGCTTTCCTGTAAAACGGAAGTTCAAGGGCCGTAAGTTCTGAAGAGGACAGCTGGCCGGTCTTTATCTTTTTTATGTATTTAGATAAGTGGGCCCTTAAGATGTCCATCTCGTCAGGAATAGCAGGTTCAATGAAATTATCTTTAACCGCTCCTTTTTTCAGCAGGTTCTCATATACTAATCTGTACTTATTAACAGGAAAAACATGATTTTTGAAATCCACCATCCAGTAAGAATCACTGTAAACGAATTTGAAGGGGAATTTATCTTTTTTCAAACTCTTAAGAATATTTTTAAGTCCTGCCATTAACCTGACCTATTCATAAAAAAACGGCGATGTGTTTATTATTCATTTTGTTCCAGCGATATGCAAGATTATTTCAAGAACGACGATAGCAGCTCTTTTCCTGGTTAAGTATTTAAAATCGCCATTTTTTTACCATATAGGCGAGCCGATCTCACAGCATCTGCTTTGTTGCAGGGTATTTGCGGTGAAGGACCACAGCTTCATACCCTGCGCCTCGCATCTGCTGCAACCTCGACTCGTGAATAACCAGGATCGACTTCCTGCATCCGAAGGCTAAATCTTCAATGTCGCTGCGTCCACACCTGAATTTCAGTATGCCTTCTTCAACCTCGACTCGTTCATCATCCAGGTTAATAAAAAAACGGCGATGTGTTTATTATTCATTTTGTTCCAGCGATATGCAATTTTCTCTTTTCCTTAAGTGTGGCCTGGGCCGCAGCTAATCTTGCAATAGGTATCTGATATGCGGAACAGCTCACATAGTTCAGCCCTATTTTGTGGCAGAAAAAAATAGACCGCGGATCTCCGCCATGCACACCGCATATTCCCACCTTTAAATCAGGTCTTACGGCCCGACCCTTATCAACAGCCCATCTCATCAATTCGCCTACTCCTTCAATATCTATCGAAGTAAAGGGGTCATCTTTCCAAATGCCCTTGGCCAAATATTGGTTGATAAATGAAGCCCCGTCATCCCTTGATATGCCAAAGGTAGTCTGGGTGAGGTCGTTTGTGCCAAAAGAAAAGAACTCTGCCTCTTTGGCTACTTCATCTGCTGTTATGGCCGCTCTTGGAATCTCTATCATCGTACCGACCGTATAGTCAAATTTGACATTATATTTCTTTATCAATTTTTCTGCCACATCAATAATGATTTTCTTCTGATCCGCCAGCTCATTTACCGAGCCTATCAAAGGAACCATGATCTCTGGAAAAACATCCTCTCCCTCACTCGATAACTGACAGGCAGCCTCAAAAATCGCTGAGGTCTGCATTTCTATGATTTCAGGGAAGGTGACTCCGATACGGCATCCTCTGTGGCCGAGCATAGGATTAAACTCAGACAGAGCTTTGACCCGTTCCAGCAACTTTTCTTTTTCTTTGACCTTCTCGCTGCTTGCTTTTCCCGAATGTTTCAACTCAGCAATCTCCAGCATCAAATCTTCTTTTTTCGGCAAGAACTCGTGAAGAGGGGGATCCAGAGTTCTGATAGTCACAGGATTCCCACCCATTGCTTTAAACAGGTCATAAAAATCCTGCCTCTGGAAAGGCAGCAGCTTATCTAAATACATGCGTCTGTCTTTTTCCGTTTCAGATAAAATCATATTTTTTATAAAAGGCAGCCTTTCCTTCTCAAAAAACATATGTTCTGTTCTGGCTAATCCTATACCTTCAGCTCCAAAGGCAAAGGCAATTTTGGCATCTTCCGGCGTATCCGCGTTCGCTCTCACATTCATCCTCCTCACTCCATCAGCCCAACCAAGGAATTTTACAAAATATTGATATATTTCAGAATCTTCAGGCCTTATATTTCCTCTGATAACCTGAATGATCTCAGGGGGTTTGGTTTCGATTTCTCCCAACATGACTTCACCAGAAGTGCCATCGATCGAAATCGACTCTCCCTCTTTCACTGTAATTCCTTTGACATTAAATTGCCTTCCCTCTTCATTAAGCACAATGTCACCGCATCCGACAACAGCCGGCTTTCCCATCTGCCTCCCTACCACTGCTGCATGTGAGGTCATTCCTCCTGTGGCCGTGAGAATTCCCTGGGAAGCGCTCATCCCGTGTATATCATCAGGAGACGTTTCATCCCTTACAAGGACAATCATCTTCCCCTTTGCTTTCCATTCCACGGCCTCCTCTGAGGAGAAGACAACCTGACCGGCAGCTGCCCCTGGTGAAGCGGCAAGTCCCTTGGCAAGAACTTTGTGTTTTTCTTTTTCCTCAGGGTCAAAAACAGGATGGAGAAGCTGATCCAGTGCCTCAGGCTCCACCATCATCAAAGCTTCCTCTTTGGATGCAATACCTTCTTCGACCATATCAACCGCTATCTTTACAGCCGCCTGTCCTGTCCTCTTCCCATCTCTCGTTTGAAGCATATAAAGCTTCTTCTCTTGAATGGTAAATTCGAAATCCTGGACATTGCGGTAATGCTTCTCAAGATGACTGGTCACTTGAACAAGCTGCTTAAAGACTTCGGGCATATCCTGTTCAAGCTCTTTTAACTGAGACGGGGTTCTTACGCCAGCAACAACATCTTCCCCCTGAGCGTTAATCAGGTATTCTCCATATACCTCTTTTTCACCGGTGGCGGGATTTCTTGTGAAACCCACTCCTGTCGCAGAAGTATCTCCGAAATTACCGAAAACCATAAGCTGTATATTTACGGCTGTGCCTAAATCATCCGGGATATGATTGATATTCCTATAGGTGACCGCACGGGGATTATCCCAGGAACTGAATACCGCAGATATGGCTAAAAACAGTTGTTCCCTGACATCCTGAGGAAACTCTCTCCCGGTATTCTCTTTAATAATCTTTTTATATTTACTGAGTATTTCTTCTAAATCCTCTTCCGGAAGCTGTGAGTCAACCTTGATATCCTTCTCTTCCTTTTTAGCTTTCAGGACCTCTTCGAAATTTTTCTTGGGAATTTCTAGAACGACATCTCCAAACATCTGCATCAATCTCCGATAGCAGTCTAAAGCAAACCGTCTGTCTCTGCTTTTTTGAGCCAATCCTTCCACTGTTTCATCATTCAATCCCAGGTTTAATATGGTATCCATCATTCCGGGCATGGAGAACTTGGCTCCTGAACGGACAGAGACCAGCAAAGGATTCTTTTTGTCACCGAACTTCTGTCCCGCTGTTTTTTCTAATCTCTCTAAATTGACAAGGATTTCCTTCTTCACCTCATCCGGAAGTTTGTTCCCTTTTTTCAGAAACAAAGCACATACATCCGTAGATACCGTAAATCCCGGAGGGACCGGAAGCCCTATCCCCGCCATCTCTGCCAGGTTAGCTCCCTTGCCTCCAAGCAAGCCTTTCATATCTTTATTGCCTTCCGCATTATCCTTTCTAAAAAAATATACATACTGCTTTGTCACTTTGACCTCCTTTTTATCATCATAACCAATGATATGAGCTTCGATCCCGAGCTCTCTTTGAAAAACAATTCATACCTTGCTGAAAATCATATCATTAGAATATGATATCATTCTCTCTGCAGGCACTTAAGCTCCTGTTAAAATAAGAACCAGGGAAAAAATTCAGTAATTTGTAATTTTAAAACAGTCTTGATACAAGGTCAAATAATTAATCCGAATCACTCAGGCTAAAACAGTGACCTGTATTTTTTAAGTCCTGCCTTAAAAACCTTGATAGCTCTTTTTAAATTCTCTTCCTTAAGAACATACGCAATTCTCACTTCATCCATCCCCTTCCCAGGAGTACAGTAAAATCCCTGAGCAGGAGCCACCATGACCGTTTCATTCTCAAATCTGAAATCCGTTAACATCCACCGCACAAAATGTTCACTGTCTTTTATGGGAAGCCTCACAATGATATAGAATGCGCCCTGGGGCTTGTGCATGACGATGCCGGGAAAGTCCTTTAATCCCTCAAACAGGATGTCTCTCCTCTTTTGATACTCTTTTCTCACAGATTCAAAATAACCGACTCCCATTCTATAAGCCTCTAAGGCCGCCTTCTGCTCAAGAGTTGGAGGGCAAAGCCTGGCCTGGGCAAATTTGAGGATTCCATTATAAACTTCAGGGTTCCTGGTTATGACAGCCCCTATCCTTGCCCCGCAGCAGCTAAAACGTTTGGAGATGCTGTCCACAACAATAGCTCTGTCTTTGATCTCTTCATACTCCAGTATGCTTTTATGGCTGTATCCATCATAAACAAATTCTTTGTAAACCTCATCCGCAATGAGAAACAGGTCATGTTTCTTTACAACATCGATCACTCTCTCCAGCTCTTCCGCTGTATAAACCGTCCCCGTAGGATTATTCGGAGAACACAGTAGAATAGCTCTTGTTTTTGATGTTATTGTCTGTTCTATATCCTTCTTAGGAGGAAGTCTGAACCCATTTTTTACATCAAGAGTGAGGGGCGCTATTTTTACATTTGCAAAAGCAGCATATCCATTGTAATTGGTATAAAAGGGCTCAGGAATGATAATCTCCTCACCATTGTCAGCCACTGCAGAGAAAGAAAAATGAATGGCTTCAGATCCCCCGATTGTGATAATCACATTCTCATGGGTCACTGGAATATTGTATAAATTAAAATAGCCGGCAATAGACTTTCTTAAATCCAGAATCCCCTGAGCAGGACCGTACTCGAGAACCTCTTCCTTTCCCTTCTTAAAAGCATTCCATACAGGATCCGGTGTTTTAATGTCAGGCTGTCCGATATTAATAAAATAGACCCGGACCCCTTCTGAAATTGCCTGGTCCGCATATGGTTTTAACTTTCTGATGGGAGATGCTTGTATATCCTGGGCACGTTTGGAAATATGCATTTGTATTACCTCCCGTAATCAGCCTGGATTTTCATCGAGCGCTCCACCCTTCCGGCTCGTGAACAATCCAGGTCATTCATGAAGATTTTGATTATTTCAAAAACACTTGTTTATGTCAAAGTTTTTATTGCTCTCAAAAATAGATTCTGGTATTTTAAGTTCGACGCAACAGAAGTTCGTTTATGTTAAAAAATCAGAGAGCCGTAATCGCCGGGAAAAAAAGTTGGGGAAACGATTATTTTCTATTCTCTCTGGAGGCTCCTGTAATCTCCAGGAAATCAAAACCGGGGCAGTTCTTGATGGTGAAAATTACCGATAATCCTTATCCACTTCTCCGCCGCCCCTTCAGCATCCATGCCCGAAACAAGCACAATATAGAAATATTTTTTCAGAATACAGGCGTAGGCACTTCCATGCTCAGTCAAAAACAAAGAGGAGATAAAATCGAAATACTCGGGCCTCTGGGTAACGGCTTTCATATTGGAGAGAGATCCGAATCAAAAAAGGCAAGCCTTATCGGAGGAGGAAGGGGAGCCGCGCCTCTCTATTTTCTTGCCTGCGAGCTCGTGAAAAAAAATATAAATGTAACGGTCTTCTACGGAGGGAAATCCTCTGAAGACCTGCCTATCGCATCCAAATTCAAAAAAGAAAATATAAGAACGCTCTGTTCAACGGAGGATGGTTCTTCAGGATTCAAAGGCCTGGTCACAGATCTCCTTGAAACAGAATTAAAAACAGATACTCCTTCTCTTATTTATGCCTGCGGGCCAGAGGGAATGCTGAAAAGCTTATCAAAGATATCGAAAAAACACCAGATCCCTGCTGAACTGTCCCTTGAATCTATTATGGGATGCGGATTTGGCGCTTGCTGGGGATGTGTAAAAAAAATAAAAAAAGGCAATACAGCTGAATGGCACAAAGTCTGTGAGGACGGTCCTGTTTTTTCTGCAGGAGATATCATATGGGATTGACATAAAGATGGTTGATATTTCAGTCGATCTGGGATTTCTAAAACTAAAAAACCCTGTCATTGCTGCCAGCGGAACCTTTGGATACGGCATTGAGTTTTCCCCGTTTATTGATTTGAATCAAATCGGCGGATTCGTTGTCAAAGGATTGTATCTTTCCCCCAAACAAGGAAATCCTCCTCCAAGGCTTGCAGAGACAGCCTGCGGCCTCATGAATTCAATAGGGCTTCAGGGGATCGGTGTGGAACGGTTTTCAAAAGAAGTTCTTCCCCAGATTAAAGGCCTGCGGTCAGCTTTGATCATCAATATCTGCGGAGATACGAATGAAGAATATGCCCGTATTGCCGAGTACCTTGATAAATATGAAGAAATATCTGCATACGAACTGAACATCTCCTGTCCCAATGTAAAAAAAGAAGGGCTTTGTCCGGCTCAAGATCCCGATGACACCTATGAAATCGTAAAACTGGTGAAAAAATCCTGTTCTACTCCTGTTATCACTAAGCTGTCCCCAAATGTCACTGATATTTCCGAGATAGCTCTCAGTGCCGAGGAAGGGGGTTCGGATGCGGTCTCTCTAGTGAATACTTTTCTTGCAATGGGAATAGACCCGGAAACAAGAAAACCGAGACTCGGGAACTTTTTCGGAGGCTTGAGCGGCCCGGCCATAAAGCCCATTGCACTGAGAATGGTTTATCAAGCAGCCAGCGCTGTTCAAATACCCGTTATCGGAATCGGAGGTATCGCAAGCGGAAGGGATGCGATTGAGTTCATAATAGCAGGAGCCAAAGCTGTCCAGGTGGGAACAGCAAATTTTACAGATCCTGACTCCACCCTGAGAATAATTGATGAGATAACAGCCTTCTGCAAGGAAAAAAAGATCAAGCGGCTTCAAGACCTTTCAGGGGCTGTGGATCTCAATCCTTAAATGGAAAGGATGTTTTATGGAACCAAAAAAAGAACTCGCTGAAAAAATAATAGTGGCCCTGGATGTCAGGACAAAAGACAGAGCTTTAGACCTTGTAAAACAATTAAAAAATGTCCAGACTTTTAAAGTAGGACTGGAACTTTTTACTTCAGAAGGGACTTTGCTCATTCAAGAACTTCACAGGCTAGGGAAAAATATTTTTCTGGATCTGAAAATGCACGATATACCTAATACGGTCGCAGGAGCTGTCCGGTCAGGATTCATACACAAAGTCAGTATAATGACGCTCCATGCTTTCGGGGGAGTGGAGATGATGAGGAGAGCTGCGGCAGAAGCCAAAAATCTCTCGGAAGAAACAGGTGAGGCAAAACCGCTTCTTCTTGCCGTAACTATACTCACAAGCCTAAAAGGTGATGACCTCAGGCAGTTGGGAATAAAAACCAAGCTCGATGACCAGGTCCTCAAACTTGCCTTCCTGGCTAAAAAAGCGGGAATGGACGGACTCGTCTGCTCCCCAAGGGAAACAAAGATGATAAAGAAAGAAGTCGGAAAAGACTTGCTTATCGTCAATCCCGGGATCCGGCCCTCATGGGCTTCAAGCGATGATCAAAAAAGAGTGACGACTCCGGCACAGGCAGTTAAAAACGGTGCGGACCTTCTCGTCATAGGGCGGCCTGTAACTCAAGCTTCTGATCCTGAAGAAGCCTTCTTGAGAATATGCCGGGAATTAGATAGCCCCTAATCCTCCGCTTACTGCAAAAACAGCTCCCAGAACCGTCCATATTATGGCGTAGAGAACAATGGATACGATTATGGTCACTATGAAATAACCCACCACTTTTTCTTTAGGAGTCTCCATTATGGAAGAAGAGAAGCCAAGGTAGAAAATATAAATACCGTACAGAGAAGCTAACAGAACAAGGATCGATAACTGGGGAATAATATAAAGAATTCCCGCAACCCAGGCAGGCGTCATGCTGAAGACCGCAAGGTTCATGGCTTTTTCCTGGTTCTGTTTGGAGCCAAAGGAAGGAGCCAGAGCATTGATGATGATTCCTAAAAGATAAACCGAGGCTGCCGTCAATACATAATAAAAAATGCCTTGAAGCAGTGCTCTCCCGATACCAGCTCTTACCCATCCCACAAACGGTACACTGTAGCCTATCAGGCCGCGTCCTATAATCTGGGCAATGGCGGGGACTGCCACAAGAATCAATACGTACTTCATGAACAAATCAGATACGCTTGAAGGCTGTTGCTTGATTTTTCCCCATTCCTCCTTGGGTTTGAGTATTATTCCCTGTATTCGCGGAATTAATTCCATACTTATTCTCCTTCTTTCATTATTGACTTGTTAAAATATATAGTTTTCACCCCTGCGTGTCAACAAGCTATATCGGGTTTTTTCTTAAAGCTCATTTGTTTTTCCTGTTCCCATTCCGGACAGGTTGACAGCTATCGCTCTTTCTGGTAATTTAGCTCTGTTCTCTTTGCGATGATTGAATACGAAGAGCGGGCGTAGTTCAGTGGTAGAACGTCTGCTTGCCAAGCAGAAGGTCGTGGGTTCAAATCCCATCGTCCGCTCCAGATATATTCCAGGAACAAATCTTTCAGAACAAAAGAGAAAAAAGAGAAGCGGAGTGGCGCGGTACCCAAGAGGCTTAAGGGAGGGGTTTGCAAAACCTCGATTCGTCGGTTCGAATCCGACCCGCGCCTCTAAGACGCATCCTGCCTCTCTAAGGAACCATAAAAAACGAGACTCTTCGTAAAAATGAGCACCTGATTATAAAAAAGATGAATCAAAGAAGATTGATGGAGCGGCGTGTCTCCGGACGCATCGGAAGGGTACGGCTACTTCACCTTTTCCGGACGCAACATCACATTGTCACCGATTCTCAACGCATCTCTGCAAGATAAGACTTTTATGGTGGATGTCTCTTCCTGCACATCGATCACGATACTATTCCCGAAAATCTGTACAGGGGCATCTTCCTCAATTATTCTATATAAAACAAGCTGCTCTCCGAAAGTAATGCCGGCCTGCCGGCCGATATTGATAAGAGCCCAGTGACCTGTTCCTATCTGATTAAAATCAGTATCCAGGAAGAGGACCTCGCCCTTTAAACCTTCTGTCTCAAATGGAGGAATATCATAGCCGAGGTCTTTTCCTACTATCCCTTCCTCCGGCTGAAAAGGCACCACGTAATGGCCTTCCCTTATCCAGCCGCAGGCCCTCTCAATTCGTGCTGTTGACTTATTATCTTCCAGTTCCTGTATCCGAACCCTGCCTCTTTTGAATGCAACAGGACCGACTCCGGGTATGTCTTTTCTGATTTCTATTACCATAAAAATCTGCCCCTCATTCAATCCCTGTATTCTGCCCTGATTCAAATACACGATATCTCCGTCGCTGAACATATCTCTCTCATAAGCTCTCTCCGCACCGATGATCTTAAGGTCCGGCATTTCGCCATCAAGGACATAAAAGGAACCGTATAGATCAGATTCTGTTACCAGCTGGTATTCGTCCTCATATATCCTTGCCTTCTTAATTCCCTTCTGCTGGAACCCATACGCAATGATAGCCGCGGAAATTAAAATTAAAACCAAACACAATGCTAATTTCCCACCTGTCTTATGATTTTTATTCACTTTAGCACCTCTTGCTACAATTGTTTCATGAGTTATCTTTATCTATTATATTTTGTCGTTACACCTGTGTCAAATGTTAAAATTAACCTGACCTATTCATAAAAAAATGGCGATGTTCCTTTTTTTGTTTTGCTTTCAAGGATACACATGTTTTCTACCAAAAAGACAACTGAAATGTCTTTGCCTGTTTGTACTTTCATTCTAATCGCCATTTTTTTACCTTACAGGCAAGCCGATATGAAATTCAGATATGGTCTGTGCTCCCTTCAGATTTTTAACGCCATTCTTCTTCGTTTTTCTCGGCTCCTGCGTAACTCCCCCCGTCCGTGGGTCAGACATACTCGTCGTCCGGCTTAGCCGGATGCCCTCGAAAAGCCTCATCCGAAGGCTAAATCTTCAATGTCGCTACGACCACACCTGAATTTCAGTAAGTTTAAGCAACCTCGACTTGTGAATAATCCAGGTAAATATAATCCATCCCTTCAGTCAATAATAGCAGGAAGGAAAGTTCAGGCTGAGATCCCCGATAAACTTAATAAATAATAGAAATGTCAACAGAGATTCCAAGAATTTGTTCTGTAATCAAGACCTCACGACTTAATATGGGATAATATACTTAAAATTGAATAGGGTGGTACCTAATGGGACGTCCCCTAATATTACTTGCCTAAATAAAATCATTCTTTTATTATGACTTTTAAAAGTGGTTTTAATATTTTTTTAAAAAAGCAGAAGATGAAAAAATATCATATTTTTTTTCTCACTATCTTTTTATTGTCTCTTTGTGCAGCGGCCATAATCTTTTTTCCGTTATTAGATAGGGAATATTCTGATTTCGATAAAAATCTCAACATAATATTAATAACTGTAGATGCTTTAAGGTCCGATAGTATGAGTTGCTATGGATACAAATATGAAACCTGTCCCAATATAGACAAACTTTCAAAAAAATCATTATTGTTTAAAAACGTATATTGCACCATTCCAAAAACGTCAGCATCTTTTGCCTCAATAATGACAGGACTTCATCCATATATTCATAAAACAAAACCCACCCAAGGTCCTTTAGCTTCAAAAAACATCACCATAGCTGAAGCATTAAGGATGAAAGGCTATTATAATTATGCCGTCGTAGACAATGCAAATTTATCAAAGGCTTTTCAATTCAACCAGGGGTTCAATGAATATATTGAAGTGTGGGAAGACATAGACAAAAAAGAAGAGTCAACTCGATATATAACGGAAAAAGGAATCAAATTTTTAGAAAAGAAAAGGAACACTCCATTTTTTTTATGGCTTCACTATATGGAAACACATACACCGTATATGCCCCCTGAAAAATATATAGAGCATAGATATAATGGAAGAGACATAACAAAAATGAAAAATAAGATTGTGGCTGGAACCATACATGAACGCACACTTTTAAAGAATCATCCCTTTGAAGGATACTTCACTTCTTTATATGAAGGAGCAATAAAATACGTAGATGAGGAAATAGGCAAAATAATTGACTTGTTCTATAGAAAGAATTGGCATAAGAACACTGTATTAATTATATCTTCAGATCATGGTGAAGACTTAGGTGAATATAATTTTTTCTTTAATCATGGCATGCTCACTTTTAATCCTAGTATTAAAGTCCCCTTAATCGTTTATATTCCTGATTTTAAACCACGAGTCATAACAAGACCTATAAGCCTTATGGATATCTATCCAACAATACTACATATAGTTGGATTGAAACCCCATCAAGATATTCAAGGAATCTCTCTTTTCCACAAATACAAAAATAGGCTGTTATACATAATCGGTTCTGGAAGTTTTTCTGTAATTACCAGAAATGGATATCATTTTACATATCTAACTCCAGAAACCTGTGAAAAATTAAAAACTCAAAGTCGATATCTTTTCAATTTCTATGAAGATCCACATGAAAAAAACAACATAATAACAAAGCACAAAATTTTATCTGAAGGATTGGAAAAAAAGTATAATGGATATAGGTTAAGTCATAATTACCTAAATAGCCATGAAAAAACAGAAGAAGTTAAAAAATTATCAGAAGAAGCATTGAAAAACTTAAAGACTCTTGGATATATTAAATGATATAAATTTTTTATCATCAGAAACTATTCACTTGCTTGAACAAGTTCATTCTTTTATTATCAACGTATATAATCATAAAGCGGGAGGAGAATCTTAGAACAAATCAAATTCATTATCA
>Ga0190359_1000224_pt1 | contig 38830 bp, 35 predicted proteins | sample 48721823_MG_FD_161269 | JGI IMG/M metagenome (GOLD analysis project Ga0190359, IMG submission 161269) | Hydrothermal vent microbial mat bacterial communities from Southern Trench, Guaymas Basin, Mexico - 4872-18-2-3_MG | ecosystem: Environmental > Aquatic > Marine > Hydrothermal vents >...
CGCGTCGTTATATCCCGTGGACCGGCAAAACCGGCGTTCAAGCCGATTTGTAACAAGAAACATGCCGAAGGGCTTCAGATCCTGAGCCATTCGGGTCCAAAGAGAGTGTGAATTTCTCCTAACTATTTGTATTTAAACGGTATTAACAAACGACAGGAGTTGATAAGCGAAGCGTTGAAAAATCAATACCGATGAAGCATCCCGGAGGAAATCCGCCCATAGGCTATTAAAAATTTTAACGGGGCTTAACTATTTTTATACCTTATATGTGGCTACGCGTCGATTTCCCAGAAACTTTCCGGAAGCCTTCAGACGTTCGGCATGCCTCCCCCGGGTCCGTGCCCTGGGTGAGTGCTGTGATTGCGCTGTAACAGCACGGTGAGAGTCCGGGCCGGGGGAAGCCCCCCCGTAGCCGAAGGTAACTGCATTCACTGCGAGGTGGGGTGGGTTTTTTTGTGCCCAAATCGCTCAGTCTATGTTTCCTTTACTTACCCCTCACCTTTCTATCACTACAGTTGGTTTGTGATGTTTCCCGGTGATGATGGTCGTGAGCCTCTGTATCATGTTCAGGGTAGTCGAGGTCGTGATAACGACTGGGTATATGATTGTGTTTTTGATTATCGCCCGGATGGCGATGAGTGAAACGGTGACTGTGTTCATGTAAGTGCTCATGAAGATGTTCGTGTTCAATCTCTTCATGTCGATGCACGTGTGTATGCAGGTGTCGGTGCAAATGACGGTGTTCATGTTCATGCTGCAATGAGCGGATAACATGGCTGCTCTGCCGCCGAAAAGAAAAGGCCAGACCGTTGAGGCTGCTCAGGCTTTCATCGCGCATAAAATCACGAGTGTCCAAATCCTGGATAACCTGTCCCTGATGCATAATCAGCGTTCGATTTGTCAGTTCATTCACCAGAAACATATCATGACTTACCAGCAGAAGTGTTGTTTTGAGATTTTTTAGAATTTTCAAAAACAGCGCCTGCCCTTGTGGGTCGAGTCCCGCCGTTGGTTCGTCCAGTATAAGCAGTTCGGGTTCCATGGCAAGCACACAAGCCAACGCCAGGCGCTTGCGCTCCCCTCCGGACAAATGCAGGGGAACACGGTTTTCGAAGCCTTCCAGTCGAACCATCGAAAGGACTTCGTCGATCCGTCCTTGTATTGCAGACCGGGAGCAACCGACCCGGCGCAGTCCGAATGCGATTTCTTCCTTTACGCTTGAATTGAAAAGCTGGTCCGCGCAGTCCTGGAAGACTATTCCAACTTGACGCCAAAGCCGTTTGCGCCGCTTTTTCATTACAGGCTTGCCGGCAAAAAAATAGTCCCCTTCCCCCTGCAGCAAACCGCTCAGACATAACAACAGCGTCGTTTTGCCCGCACCGTTCTCGCCCACCATCGCAATCCGCTCGCCGGATTGAATAAGTAGATTCATCCCCTGTAACGCGTATGTGCCGTCCGGATAACGATAGGTATAGTTGTGCATCCAAGCCAGCGGCGGCGCGCCCTTCTTACCTAAGGCTGGAATCTGATTTTCCCGGGAAGAAGTCGATCTGGGTGCTTCCGAATCGGATTCTGTGGGCGTAACAGCTAGGCGGAAGGAAAAATCGAGACCGTGCTCCCGTAAAGATTTGCGCTGCGAAACGAGATCTTGCATGGCATAATCATGATGGATGCGTCCACGATCAACAACTACGGCTCGTTGGCAGATGTTGTATAGGAAGATCAGATCATGGCTGACACAAATCAGCGTGCCGTCGAAGTGCTTCAGCAAATTCAGAAGCATCTCTTCCTGGCTGGGATCCAGGTTGGCAGTCGGCTCGTCGAGCAGCATTATCTCCGGGCGCATGGCAAGGATTCCGGCCAGCGCCGCACGCTTTTTCTGGCCAAAGCTTAGACGGTGCGGTTCCTTGTAGGCTAGATTCTCTAAATTTACCTGTCGTAGGGCCTCCATCGCCTTGCCATGGGCATCTTCCCGAGACAATCCATGATTCCGGAGGCCGAAAGCGACGTCCTCCACCACTGTGTGGCCGAAGAGTTGGTCATCCGGGTCTTGAAAAAGTACACCAATTTCCAGCCGGGAACGATTATAGTATTCGGCAACCAGCGTTTGTCCTTTATAGCTGACATTCCCGTCAGTCGGGGCAATAAGTCCGCATAGTACTTTGATCAATGTGGTTTTCCCGGAGCCATTCTGGCCGACAAGGGCAATCCTGTCCCCCCGAGCAATCTTCAGATCGATGCCGGACAACGCCTGGACACCATCCGGATAGCGGTAACAAAGCCCTTGGGCGCTCAAGAGGATTCTATCGCGAAGTTCCTGTGAAGCAGGCTCCTGGATCATCTCATGCATAGTGGCTATCCCTGTAAGCCTACACGGTCAAAAAAAAGCAAGGCTATCCCGACAGATAGTATGATAATCCCCCCATAAACATCGGCAAATCTGATATGCAGTTCGGTCGGCGCATGGAACAGGCCATTGTATCCCCGGGCGCGCATCGCGTCGAAAACCCGCTCGGTTCTCTCGAAACTGCGCACGAAAAGCATCCCGAGAAAGTTCGCTATGGCTCGCATGGTTTCCAGGTCTGTCTTCAATGAAAACCCCCGCACCTGCATCCCCGCAGCCATTCGTCGGGCTTCATGACGAAAAACGTGCACGTAACGGTGGCTGAGCAATACCATCTGGGCCACCATATCCGGCGCGCCCAAGCGGGAAAGCCCGTGCAGTGTGACCGGCAGAGGCGCCGTGGACACAAGGGGCTCCATCAACAGGGCAATGGCCACGGCTTTTGCAATTATCGTCGCCGCCAGAATCAAGCCCCGCATGTTTAGACCGAACTGATCCATGCCGCCAAAGACCACAATCGTGTCGCCGGCATGGGTCGCGACGGTAAAGGGCATAACGACCAGAAACATCCCCAGAAAACCGGCGAGCGCCGTCAGCCGGAACAATACCCGGCTTAAAGGGATCTTCGCGATGATTGAAACGACAACCGATATGCAGACAGCAGCGCACGCCGGTACAGGATGCCGCAGGGAGGCGATCATAAAGCTGTACCCCAGCAGTGTTAGAATCTTGCAGCGTACATCCCAGCGGTGAACCGGAGATCCCTTGCCGTCATCGGCCAAAGGGGGAACCGACCAGTCGCGCTCCTCCTCGGCGACGGTCCGTTTGTGAACCATGCGCCGTAGCCAGAGGATCATGACCGCCAGCACCGCTAACGGCAGCAACACTAGTAGGGGGAGCTGCCACCAGGGCATTTGGATGTAAACCACATCAGCCATGGGCCACCCCGGTCGGGCGCAGAAACGACGGCTGCAGCAGGGACGGTTTGACCCGGGCCAGAAAACCGATGGTAAAGGCACTCACGACACCCTCGATAATGATGACCGGCACATGGGCCAGCAAGGCGATTTTGGCCACGCCAAAAAAATCTTCCCCGCCGGTCGCCAAGAAAATGGCCAGTATCACTGCCGCCAACGCCGTGCCGGATGCGCCTGCCAAGCCGCCGATGACGGCCTGCCGCGACTGCGTACGACCTTTATATTTTTGGAAAAACCACCCGCACGCCATGGCGGGCAACCCCATCATCAGGGCATTGGCGCCTAAAGCGGTCAAACCACCGAATTGAAACAGCAGGCTCTGCAATAAGAGCCCAAGTCCGATGGATAAAAAGGCCACCGGCCCCAGCAATGCCCCCGTCAGGCCCGGTATTAGCAGATGAACGCTGGTCGGCCCAAGGGGCACATGAATCAGCGACGCAACAAAAAAGGCCGCCGTGACCACTGCGACTTTAGGCAGATCTTCACTGCTGGTGCGGCGAGCGCTCCAGGCCGCCAGCCCGGCGCTGGCTACATACCCGCCGATTGTTACCGTGAGGGGCAAAACACCGTCGGAGATATGCATAGTTTACTCCTTTCGTCGCGCGGCAACAAAAGCGGCTACGCCAAACAGGCCGAAGATGTAGCCGACGCCGGCGAAAAGCTCCTTGAGGCCCGGCTTGTCAATGTCCGCGCGCAGGGCTGCAATCTCCCGCTGAATCCGCCTGAGATCGCCGGATAATTTTGTGTTTTGCTCTTTCAAAAGAAGGATGACCTCATTGACATTTCCATCCGGAGGATTCTGCGCCCAAAGTAGACCAGGAAGACCCGCCAGACAAAGGCAAAAGACGCTCATCGCGAGGCAATTTTGAATCTTTGTCATTTCCCGGCCTCCACATCGGATTTCTTCAGCTTGAAGCGGTTCCTGTGCCCCATGGTTGCATCAATCACGATGTTCAAATCATCGATCTTCGGGATATCAAAGCTGAACAACCCTTCTTTGTCGGTCACGCCTTCCAAAAGCAGCTTGTTCTGGCTGTCATAAACCAGCACCTTACCGCTCTCAACCGGTTTGCCGTCTGGAAAATAGCTTTCGGTATAAATTTTTCCCCCCTCGGCATAAGCGAACAGGTTCACCTTGTGCGCCAGCGCGGTTCCGCTGCCAAGTAGCAACACAACAGTGACGATAAGAATAATATTTGTGATTCGCATAATCGGCTCCCTTAGGACTGAATACTTTTTATGGTGGGAAAATCAAGCGCCCCCAGCCCGTGAGGGGGCGCTTGATGGGCCATCAATAAACCTAATAACCATTATTTCATATCACGAGTATAAACCCAGTAAACAGCGCCGATTTCCACGCTCTTTTCCTGGCCCTCGTGCTTGAGTTTCCAATCGGCTTCGCTCAGCGCCGCGAAGCCCCACCAGCCGGCCTTCGGCATGGCGTAGCTGAATACACCATTGGAATCGGCCTTGACCACCTGGGTGACGTAGGGGCCTGCCGGAGGCCGGACCACGTTGATATTGCCGGGCGACTCGTTCAGATACTCGACCTCCACCTCGGCAAAAGGCACCGGCTTGCCTTTGAGCAGTACCTGACCGGTGAACAGGTTGCCGGTCCAAAGCCCATAAGGCCTTGTAAAAGGAATGATTTCGGTTTCCAGGCCGACATGGTCGTCCCACCCCTTTTCTAACCCCAGTGCATTTACGCAGACCTTGGTGTAATGCACAATAAAGCAATCCTCGGCCGGCTCCCAGTAAGGCTTGGGTTCGATAAAAAAGGTGTAATCACCAGGCCTGCGGATCTGATAGTTGGCGGTCCAAAAGGTAAATTCTTGGTTTTGGTCCGGACTTTTCCCTTTGGCTGCCTCAAGCTTGCCAAGCAAATCGCTCTTTTTGCCATCGTGCATGACTCCGAATTGCTTGGGCTTGACCAGTTCCATGTAATGCCCTTCCAAGGGGTGGATAAACTTGATTTGAATATTCAGGTTCTTGTCATCGTCCTGGGTCACAATGTCATCCGATGGTATGATCGTGCCGAAATGCGCCCACGCAGGGGCCGCCGCCAGCGCCATGAAAGTTGCCATCACGACAGACAAAATAGCATGTTTTGTACGCATAACCTTTTCTCCTTTGTTTTTATTTTTTTGAGAAATGATCAACTGATTTAAATATAGCGTTGGCCGTTAAAACTCAATTGCAAGCTGGGCGATAAAAGAATCCGTTTCCTGGGCGTCGTCCTCGAATTCTCCGTGCAGATATTCCAGGGCCAGGTTGGTGTTTTCAAATATACCCCAGTTCACTACCGCACCATACTGGGTTTCCGGTAAAAAATCCGCTCCACCGTCATCCGACCCTCCATAGCGGGCTGCAATTTCAACGTTTTCGATGATCGCTGCGCCTATCTCTATGTTCCAGGCTGCGGGCTGCCGTTTGTTGCCGTCCGCCGCGTCATAGATTTCGCCGGCCTCGAATTCGTCGAGTGCGCCGACATATTCACCGATAATTTTGAAACGCTCCAGGAACTCGTAGCTGACAAAGGCACTCCAACCGCCCACCAACGAATCAAGGTTGTCGGGATCGACAACCTCTTCGTTAAAGCTGTCAGAGCCGGCCAGGTTCGAGGTATACGATGCGCCAAACATCAGGCCTTCCATGGGATTGACCGCCACACTGGCGACAAAACTGTCTATCATATCATCATCGCCGGTTTCCTGGGCGCAACCATTGAAAGCCCCCAGTGAAATATCGATCATCTCACCTCCGAATCGATAACCGGCCACAACCGCCCCTTCGTTTGTTTCGCCCAACACCAATGTGGGCGGATCGGTTACAAAAAAGCTGTCAAAATTGCCAAAAGGGATGTACTGTCGCCCGGCGATCAAATAGGCTGGAAACGCCTCCGTGCCGGTCAGGGTGATGAAGCCTTCATCCACAAAAACGTCATCCTCCTCGTACTTAAACAACACATGGCCTTCAACATGGTCGACAATTTTGGCGTCCACTGCCAGCTCAACTGTTGCCAGGTCAACGTCGCTGTTTTTTTCATCTTCCTCGGCGGGGTCCTCGAAATCTATTTTTTCGTACCCGGCTTCGACTTCAATAAGTCCGCTGATTTGAATGCGGTCATACCATTTGTCTCCCAGAACTTCGCGCCCGATGGACTCTTCCAGTTTTTTTATACGGTCTTCTATACTTGTAACGCCACCGGCTCTAACGGCGCCTTGATCTGTTGTTGATTCCGCCGCCATGGCGAAACCAGCCATGCAAAACAAAAATAAAAATTGCAACGCCAGAATTCTCTTCATCAGGCTACTCTCCTTTCCTTTTTGAAGTTGAACATATCCCTGTAACAGAATTTTCCTATCCTTCCTGGCGCTTTTAATGCCAAATGAAAAAGGCCACGAAGGCGCATCCCATTTTTGGGGTGCATGGACCTTCGTGGCCTATTAATCTTATTTACATGTCCTTCAGGTATTTGATCAGGACGGCTTCGATGCCCCCTGCCCATCAATCAAAAAAACGTTTAGACATTCCGTAACCTGCAATTTTGGCACTTACTTTTTCAATCCAAGAATTTTCAAACATTCAAATTTTTAAAAAAAGTTACATCGCTTGCATCAAAAAAGGCCACGAACACCGGGCGTTTATTGTAAGCCCCAGCCTTCGTGGCCTGATCTACTGTTCATCCACAAATGGTCTTTTTGCCCAATCTCTGCCTTCTGCTCAAAAAATAATCCTCAGCATATCAACCATATGCCTGCGGTTATTTTTTTCGCGTGCCTTGATCTGGAACAAAAATCCTTATTTCTGGATAGACACGAGTAATAAAATAATAGGAAAAAATTAACAGCATCTTCATGATGCTTTAATAGGGGCATATAAAGACATGCATCGGCCAAAATGTCAAGAATTTTTTTATAGCGTCATTTTATAGTGTCAACAAACTCATGGCCGTCATGCGCGATAAATTCACAGCTCAAAACGAGGACATATCGTCTTATCCAACGGATCTTCTCTGGTCAAGAACCGTTCAAGTTTGTTGCGCGATGAGCCCGCCGAGCCGGTCTCGACGCAAGTCTTCGCTGGCAACACGGCAGATCTGGAGACCTTCGGTGCACAGGTAAGGAAGGTGACGGAGCTGTTCGCCTGACCGATGTGCAAAGCCGATACCTGGCCGAGCATCCGCGGGTCGATCAGCACAAGGCCCGGATGAAGGTTGTGGAGAAGGCTGAGCGTTTGGCGATGGTAACGATAAGGCCGCCGATCGGCACATCGAGGTGGAGGTCGATACCGAGTACATCGCCGGACTGGCCGAGCTTGACGGTTGTTATGCCTTAGCGCGTCAACCGCCCGTAAATTCGCAGCAGGCGGTCGGGCAGCTCGCGCACCTCGCCAATGAGGGTGTGATGGACGGCGCCGTACAGGTCATCCAGGCGCGCCTCGGCGGGCAGGTTCACCGTGATGGCATGGACGTGAATCCCCTTGGCGCGGGCTTCGCCGATGGCCTGGCGGGTGTCGGCCACCGCGTAGTCTCCCTTGTAGTCCATGTCGTTGGGAAAACCGTCGCCCAGGACGATCAGCAGGCGCACCCGGGCCGGCTGGGCCGCCAACAGTCCGGCGGCGTGGCGGATGGCCGCTCCCATGCGCGTGGCCCGCTGGGGGGCGATGGCGGCGATGCGCCGGCGCAGGGGCTCGTCCGGCGCCTGGTCGAAGTCCTTGATGTGGAAATAATCCACCCCCAGGCGGCCGTTGCCGGAAAAGCCGGCCAGGGCGAAACGGTCGCCCACCACGCTCAAGGCTTCGCAGAACAGGACGATGGCCTCCTTTTCCACTTCCACCACGGTTTGCCGGCTGCCGCGGACGCGGTTCCCCGTGCTGCGGGACAGGTCCACCAGCAGCAGCACCGCCACGTCGCGCAGGCGCTTGATCCGCTTGATGTAGAGGCGCTCGGAAGGGGTGGCGCCGGCCCGGCGGTCCACTTCGTAGTCGATCAGGGCCCGGTAGTCGAATTCGTCCCCCTCGATCCAGGGGCGCAGCGTGGCCAGCGCCTCCGGGCGCAGCAGTTCGAAGGCCCGCTGCATCCGCTTGACCAGCCCATTGAATCGGGCCAGCACCCGGCAGTAAAAATCCGATCCGCCATCGCCCATCCAGCGGTCCACGACGCGGACATGGTCGGCCAGGTAGCCGGCGGCGCGATGGTCCCATTCCGGATACCAGGATGCCGGGCCAGTGTCCGGGGCGGGCGGTGGCGTCAAGGCCGGATCCGCGCCAAGCAGGGCTTGCAGTTCTGCCAGGCTCAGGGGGGGAGCGTCGGTAGACGGCGCATCGCCGTCGTTCGGCCGGATCAGGACCAGCAAATCGGCGGTGTCGATCTTTCCCCTCTTCTCCAGCAGGCACCGCACCAGGTCCCCGCGGTGCACCCGGGCGCCGAGGGATTCCAACGCCTGCTTGAGGCGGCTGGCCGTTTTCAACGCCCCCCGGTGGGCATCGCCGAAGAACCGGGCCCGCACGCGCCATCCAAAAGGCGTCCACAGCCGCACGCCGCCATCGCTGCAAAACGGCGCCACTGACGGGTAGGCGATTCTGGTCCAGGCGGCCGAGGCCTCAACAGGGGCGCTCGGCACCAGGAGCGCTTCGGCGTTTTCGAACAGGGCGGTCATGTCAAGAGACGGCGGCGCGGGGAAGGGGGGCGGGGACTCGAGCACCATGTGGGCGTAGAGCCAATCCAGGACCGATGGCTCGGTATCGGCCCAGGTCGCCGCCGCCTCTGCCAGAAGCCGGGGCCGGCTGCGGCGCCACAGCCCGGGAGACGTGGTTTGCCAGGCCCGACGCAGGCGGGTCTGCTCGGCGATGGTAAACAGGTCTTCGGCCAGTGCCGGATCTTCGAAGGAGGCCAAAAAGTGCTCCAGGTCGCTCAGGGCCGAGTCCGCCGCCGATGTCGCTGCGGTCGATTCATCGAGCTTTCCCAGGTCGAAATCGTAGGTGCCGTACTCCCAGTAGCCGGCCTCGATGCGTACCAGTAGCTTGAACAGTTCAACGTTGGCGCTATAGGTTGATTCGAGATCGATTTCTTCCGGCAGGTAAAGCCAAAGCCCGTCGCTGCAGGCCATCGGCGGGGTGGGCAGGGCGCTTCGCCGCGCCTCTGAAAGCTCGTCCAGGGACCGCACAGCCAGGCGCGTGCCGGTACGGGCCGCCAGGTAGCGGTTGAGGGCGGAACGGATTTCGGACAGGGCCGCCGCCCGCTGCAAGGCCCGACGGGCCTTTCGGGCGGCCTGGGTCTTGAGGGCCAGCATGCGCCGGCCGAAGCCGGGATGACGGCGCCACTTGGCCAGCGCCTGGGTTACGAACCGGTCCAGGGCCGGAGGATCGAGAACCCCCAGCCCGTCGGCCAGGCCGTCGAGAAAATCATCCGCCAGGCGAAAATCGGCTTCCACCACCCGGCAAAGCTGTCGGATCTGGGCGGGACGCCGGACCGCTGGCAGTTGCAGGACTGCCGTGGGCAGCAGATGGCTCAGGTGAAGGCTCTGGTTGTAGGTCAGGTCCCGGTCGAAGGCCGTGTTGAGCAGGTTCAGGAAGGCGTTGGCCGCCGGGTGCTCGCCGCGGCGCAGCAGGGCGGCTGTCGCCTCCAGGGGGCGTTTTAGCGTGTAGATCCCCTTGCCGCGCAGAATCGAAATGGTGGCTTTCAGGCGGTGGAGAAAATCCGGCGGCGCGAAACGGATCGCCGGGACGAGAAATTCCGCTGTCAGTTGCCCCAGCTCGGGGCCATGGACCGCGGCCTCGTGCACCTCGGCCCAGTAACGCTCCAGGCCTTCGCTAGGTGCATGAGCCAGCAGCTCGGCGCCGCCCAGGGCCACCGCCCGGCCCAGGGGGACGGAAAGGGAAACGGCCCGGAAGATTTCCTCCACCAGCCGCTGAAGCTGATGTGGATCCGGCGGCGCGGTGCCCTCGGCGAGCTTGTCGGCCACCAGCCGGGCCAGCTCGGGGTCCAAAACGGCCAGGTGTTCAAGAGGTGTTTCCGAGGCATGCATGCAGCGGTGAACGCTTTCGCCGGCGCCGAAGGCCAACGCCTTCGGTGCCATCCGGATTAAAAACTGTCGGCGATCAGGTCGTTGAGGGTTTCCAGGAGCCGGTCGTCGTCGGTGAGGGGTTGGCTGATGGCCATGCGGCAAGCCTCGGCCGGTGCAATCCCCCCCGCCATGAGACGGGCCGCGTAGATCAGCAGCCGGGTGCTGGCGCCTTCGGCCAGGCCGTGCTCGCGGATGCTGCGGATCCGGGTGCCCAGGTCGACCAGTTGACGGGCGATATCCGGCCCGACGGCGCCTTCCCGGGCCACGATGCGCGCCTCCCGCTCCGGGTCGGGATAATCGAAGTCCAGGGCCACGAAGCGTTGCCGCGTGCTCTGTTTCAGATCCTTGAGCACCGACTGGTACCCGGGGTTGTAGGAGATCACCATCATGAAATCCGGGTGAGCCGGGACGATTTCGCCCTTCTTGTCGATGGTGAGCAGCCGGCGGTCGTCGGTGAGGGGATGGATCACCACGGTGGTGTCCTTGCGGGCCTCGACGATCTCGTCCAGGTAGCAGATGGCACCCATGCGCACCGCCCGGCTCAGGGGGCCGTCGTTCCAGACGGTCTGCCCGTCTCTCAAGAGGTAGCGGCCCACCAGGTCCGAGGCGAACAGGTCTTCGTGGCAGGCCACCGTCACCAGGGGCAGTCCGAGGCGCCAGGCCATGTGGCGCACGAAGCGGGTCTTGCCGCAGCCGGTGGGGCCCTTGAGCATCACCGGCAGGCGGGCGCCGTAGGCCGCTTCGAAAAGCGCCACCTCGCGGCCGGAGGCCAGGTAGAAGGGTTCGCTGTGGATCCGATACGGCTCGGCTTCGATACCGTGAAAATGGGTCATGGTCAGGGCGCCTCCCCGACGCCTCGGGCGCTTAGCTTAAATTTGACGCGTCAACCTGTCAATCCGGATTTGCATACTTGACATATATTGCAGATATACTGTATTCAGAGGCAGATCTACGACACTGGCTAGAGCGCCTGAATCGTTCCCTCAAACCCCACAGGTGTAGAATCCCGCGAATGGCCAAATCCGGTTCCACGCCCAAGCGCCTGCTCTGCGACGTCGCTTTCGAAGAAATCTACCGGCGCATCATCACCTTGCACTATGGCCAGGGGCAGGCGCTCCACGAAAAACAGCTCATGGAGGAGCTGGGCATCGGGCGCACCCCCATTCGCGAAGCCCTGCCGCGGCTGGCGGCCTGCGGCATCCTCGATTCCCATGTCAACGGGGCCTGGACGGTGCGCCCCATCACCTTGCAGCATATCAAGGCCATTTTCGAAGCCTTGGAAATCATGGAAATGGGGGTGATCGGGCTGGCCATGCGCCATGATCCGACTTCCCATTTAAAACAGATGCAGGCGGCCCAGCGCGAGATGGACGCCGCCATCGCCGCAGGCGATACGTTGGCCCTGGTCGAAGCCAATCACCGCTTTCACATGCGCTTTTACGATACGGCGCACAACGAGTACCTCATCCACGGCCTGTGTCGCATCCGCTTCGAGACCAAGCGCCTGGCCTACATCTCCTACGGGCAGCTGCCGGTGGACAGCGACCTGGCGGCGCACTACGAGGCGGTGGGGCGCGAACACGCGGCCATGATGCAGCAATTGGCGGCCAAGGACGAAGCGGGGCTGCGCCACACCTGCCGCGTGCACATCGCGGCCTTTCGCGAACGGATCATCCGCTACCTGAGCTCCTGATGGCGCTCCCGGTGGAAAAGGAATTCGGCCCATGCCCCACGGCCATACTGGAAAAATGCTCTGGGTCGACCTGACGGCCGGCCGGTGGCGCATCGAGGCGCAGGATCCCGACCCGAATTTTTTCGGGGGCCGCGGCCTCAACCAGCGGCGTCTCTTCGAGCTGCAACCCGAGGGCAAGGACGGCCTGGATCCCCAAAGCCCGATCCTGCTGTCCGCCGGGCCGTTGGTGGGGACCCTCGTGCCGGGGGCCTGCCGGCTGGCGGTGGACTTTCGCAACCTGGTCACCGGGGGCGTCGGCTCGGCCAACCTGGGCGGGCATTTCGCTGCCGAGATGAAGTTTGCCGGGTTCGACCAGATCGTGATCCAGGGGCGATCCCCCCGGCCGGTCTATCTGCTGGTCACCCCGGAGACGGTTGTCTTGCGGGATGCCGCCGGTTTGTGGGGGGTGGACACCTGGGAGACCGAAAACCGGATCAAGCGACTGGAAAACGATCCGCGCATCAAGACCTTGAGCATCGGGCCGGCCGGGGAAAACGGGGTGCGTTTCGCCTGTCTCATCGGCGACCGGGGCCGGGCCGCTGGATACGGCGGCTGCGGGGCTGTTTTCGGCGCCAAGCGGCTCAAGGCCATCGCGGTGCGCGGGGGACTGCCCGTTACGGCGGCCCATCCGGAGGCCCTGCTGGACGAGGTGGTGCGCTTCAACCGCGAGGTGATCGAAAAAAGCGATTTCGTGAAGGTCCACCGCGGCGGCGGAACCCTGGCCGCCTACCTGTTGCCCGGTGAAAACCGGCCTCACGCGGTGGGCAACATGAGCGGCGAGTTCTGGGACAACGCTTCCATCGGCAAGGTGGACCGGGCCGTCTTTGACCGGCGCTACCTGGTGCGACGCCACGCCTGCTTTGCCTGCCCGGTTTACTGCAGCAGCGTGTACCGGGTGGGAGACCTGGTCTGCGAGGGGCTCCAGGCCAATTCCTGGCGGGCCTTCGCCTCCAACCTGGGCATCACCGACCCGGAGATGGTGATGCGGCTGCACGCCCTGGCCAACCGATATGGCCTGGACGGGGACCACGCCTCGGCGGTGATGGCCTGGGCGGTGGAATGCTTTCAGCACGGGATAATTGATCGAGAGGAAACCGGTGGGCTGGAATTGCGATGGAATGACGGGCCGACGATGCTGCGGCTGCTGGAGCAGATCGTTGCCGGCACCGGCCTGGGGGCGGTTCTGGCCAAGGGGCTTGACGCCGCGGCTGCCGAGGTCGGCCGTGGCAGCCGGCGCCTGGCGGTCACGGCCCACGGCAACGCCCTGATGGAAGCGGCCATGCGCTCGCACAAGGCCTGGGCCCTGGGCATCGTCACCAGCAGCAAGGGGGGCGGCCACCTGCGCGGGGCCCCGGCGGTGGAAGCCCGGCGCATTTCGCCGGAGCTGAGCCGGGCCTGCTTCGGCATCGACGATATCCAGGACCCCACCGCCTACGAGAACAAGGGAAAGCTGGTTGCCTGGTACGAAAACTACAAGGGCGTGGTGGACATGATGGGCCTGTGCTACCTGCCCTCGATGTGGATGGAGCTGGGGCTGTTCACGCCGGATCAGATCGCCCGCTTTCATCACCTGGTCACCGGGGCGGATGGGGACGCGGCGACGTTGATGCATGCCGGGGCGCGGCTTCAGACCCTGGAGCACCTGTTCAACATCCTGCACGCCGGATTTGGCCGCAAGGACGCCCGGGTGCCGGAAAAATTGGCTCGCATTCCGGTGGACCGGGGGCCTTTCGCCGGCCAGCGCCTCGATGCGGAAGGCTGGGAGCAGATGCTCGACGATTACTACATCGCCCGCGGTTACGATCCGGCCAGCGGTTGGCCGACCCGGGAGCGGATGAAAGCCCTCGGGCTTGAAGAAGCCGGGCGGCGCCTGGCGGCGGCGGGCCTTCCCATGCCTTCCGCGGAGGCGGCTGGCATGATGGGGGATGTCGCATGCCCGTGACGGTCGATACCACGCGCTGCGTCGGATGCCGGCTCTGCGAGCTGGCGTGCTCTTTTTCGCGGCATGGCCAGTTCAACCCGTCGCTGGCCGCCATTGCCGTCTGCTTTCAAGACGACGGGACACTGGCGGTAGCCATCAGCGAAGATTGCGCCGCTTGCCGCCGGCCTCTTTGCGCCGATTTTTGTCCGGTGGGCGCCATCACCTCGGGAAAGGATCAGGCGTCGGCGGCGCGGTCGTGAGAACAGCGGCCGGCCCGGCGGCCGGTCGCGGATTATTCCATCACTCGAAAAAGAAAGGGTCGATCATGAAAAAAATGCTTGCAATGACAGTAGCGGTAATGGTGCTGGCGGTTTTTACCGTCGCTCCCTGCACGGCCAAGACCACCTGGAACGCCAACTCGGTCTGGCCGCCCAACAACCACCACAGCATCGGGCTGGAAGAGTTCGCCGCCAAGGTCAAGGAGGCCACCAACGGTGAATTGGAAATCATCGTCAACTCCGGCGGCGCCCTGGGCTACAAGGGGCCCGAGCTGCTCAAGGTGGTGCGCGACGGCCTCGTGCCCCTTTCCGACATGCTTGTTTCCGGGGTGGCCGGCGACGAGAAACTCTTTCAGCTTGTCACGCTGCCGTTTCTCGTGATGGATTTCCAGGAGGCCAAGCTGCTCAACGAAGCCGTCCGGCCCTATTTCGACAAGGCGGCGGAAAAATGGGGGCAGAAGATCCTCTACATCGCTCCCTGGCCCGGCGCCGGGTTGTGGACCAAGCGCAAGATCACAAGCGTCGAGGACATGCAGGGGCTCAAGACCCGCACCTATGACAAGAACGGCGCCCTGGTGGTGGAAGCCACCGGCGGCACACCGTATGCCCTGCCGTTTTCGGAGGTCTACTCATCCTTGGCCACCGGCCTGATCGACTCGGTGATCACCTCCACGCCCACCGGCGTGGACGGCAAGTTCTGGGAAGTGCTTCAGTATTACCACCCCCTGAACATCACCGTGGCCACCAACATGGTCAACGTCAATCTCAAGGCCTTCAACAAGCTCGACAAGAAGACCCAGGACATCCTGGTCCAGCTCGGCAAGGAGATGGAAGCGGCCATGTGGAAGAAGGTGGCCGAGATCGACAAGGAAAAGGAGGCCATCTGCAACAAGAACGGCATCGAGACCGTTCCGCCGTCAAAGGAGCTGCTCAAGGCCCTGGCCGACATCACCGAGTCGATCCGCGCTGACTGGCTCAAGGACGCTCCGGCGGACGCCAAGGCGGCCTATGCCGAGTTCATGAAGAAAGTCAATCGCTAAAACCAAGAAGAAGCCACCGCTTGCCTCGGATGCGCCGAGGCAAGCGGACGCGTGATGGGCTTGCCTGTTTTGGCCAATGAAACGGGCAAGCCAAAAACATCATGGACTGAACTTTCGGCGCACCTGGTGCAGCGCCACGGCGTCCTTGCATCGAGGTCCACCAGAAAAACCGAAGGTTGAACGATGGGGCTTTGCCCGGATTGTGCGGATCGCAGGGCCTCGGGAGCGCAGTAATGAAAATCCTGGTCAGATGGATCGACCGCCTCTCCGCCGCTGGAGGGGTGTTGGCAGCGGTGATGTTGTGCGCGGGGCTTGCGCTGATCGTGGCGGAAATCGTTACCCGCAGTTTCTTCGACTACACGCTGTACGTCACCGAAGAGTATGCCGGTTACCTCATGTGCGGCCTGACTTTTTGCGCCCTGGCCTACACCCTGCGCGACAAGGGGCACATCCGCATGACCTTTCTGCTCAAGGTGGTCAAGGGAAGGCCGCGGATTTACCTGGACCTGGCCTGTTTTGTCATCGGCCTGGCGTTCTGCGCGCTTTTGACCTGGTTCACGGGGCTGTTTTTCTGGGATTCGGTCGTCAGCCGGTCCCAGTCGATGCAGATCTCGGAGACCTACCTGGCCATTCCCCAGTTTTTCATGCCACTGGGCGCTTTGCTTATGACTCTCCAGTTTTTCGGCGAAATCTTGCGCGCCATCATGCTGCTCCAGGACGGCGTGGACGAAGCGGCGCTGCGCGCAGAATCCGACGCCCTGGGACGGTAGCCTTTTATGGGGCCAAGGGCGGGGTTTGGCCCCGGCCGGCCATAGGAGTTCAAAACGTGGAACTTGCCAGTGTTTCCCTGACCCTGTTCGCCTTGCTGGTCGTTTTCATGGGCGGTACCGTGTGGATCGGCATCTCCCTGTTTCTGGTCGGTCTGGGCGGATTCATCTTCTTTACCGAGATTCCCTTCGGTACGATTTTGAGCAACGTCGCCTGGAACAATACCAGCGGTTCGGCCATGATGGCCTTGCCGATGTTCGTCTGGATGGGCGAGATCCTTTTTCGCAGCAAGATTTCCCAGAACCTCTTCAACGGGCTGACGCCCTGGATGGACCGCATCCCGGGGCGCCTGTTGCATGTGAACATCTTCGCCTGCACCTTCTTTGCCGCCGTCAGCGGGTCTTCGGCCGCCACCACCGCCACCGTGGGAAAGATCACGGTCCCTGAGCTCAAGGCGCGCAACTACGACCAGCGCCTGGCAGTGGGGTCCCTGGCCGGCGCCGGCACCCTGGGGTTTCTCATTCCCCCGAGCATGATGATGCTCGTTTACGGCATCATCGGCGACGTGAGCATCGGCAAGCTGTTCATCGCCGGGTTCCTGCCCGGCCTGCTCATTACCGGGCTCTTCAGCGGCTACATCATGCTGCGCTGCATCATCCGTCCGCAATTGGCCCCCGCCGGCGCCGATCACCACACCTGGGCCCAGCGCATCCGCGCCATCCCGGAGATTGCCCCGGTGCTGGTGCTCATTATCGTGGTGCTTGGCAGCCTCTACGCCGGGTGGGCCACCCCCACCGAGGCCGGAGCCGTGGGCGTGGTGGGGGCCCTGGGCTTCGCTTTGGCCACCCGGAGCCTCAACTGGGAAATCTTTTCCGCCAGCCTGATGGGGGCGGTGAAGACAAGCTGCATGATCATGCTCATCGTCATGGGGGCCAGCTACCTGTCGGTGGTGGTGGGATACCTGGGCATCACGCGCAAGCTCACCATGCTGGTGACCGAAATGGGGTTGTCGCCCTACCTGTTGATCCTGATTCTGTCCTTTCTCTACATCATTCTCGGCTGCCTGGTGGACGGATTTTCCATGATCGTGATGACCACTCCCATCGTCTTGCCCCTGGTCACCGTGTCCGGCTTCGATCCGGTGTGGTTCGGCATCTACCTGGTGCTGATGATCGAACTGGCCCAGATCACGCCCCCGGTGGGATTCAACCTGTTTGTCATCAGCAGCCTCAACAACGACGACATCCTGACCATCGCCCGGGCGGCATTTCCCTTTTTCGCCCTCATGGCCCTGGCCACGGCCATGGTCACCGTTTTCCCGGATATCGTCCTGGTGCTGCCCAACATGATGAAGTAGAAGCTTGTGGAGAAATCGGATGAAGCGCATCGACTTGAACTGCGACATGGGGGAGAGCTTCGGCGCCTACCGCCTGGGGCGCGATGAAGAAGTCATCCAGTTTATCACCTCGGCCAACATCGCCTGCGGGTTTCACGCCGGCGACCCGATGGTGCTCAGCCGCACCGTGGCCCTGGCGGCGGCCCGCAACGTGGGCGTGGGCGCCCATCCGGGATTTCCCGATCTCAAGGGGTTCGGGCGCCGCAGCATGGACTGCACGCCGGAGGAAATCACTGCCGACATCGTTTACCAGATCGGCGCCATCCAGGCCTTCTGCGCGGCGCACCAGGTCCGCTTGCAGCATGTCAAGCCCCATGGCGCCCTTTACAACATGGCGGTGGGCAACGAGCCGCTGGCACGGGCCGTCGCCCGGGCGGTGGCCGCCGTCGATCCATCTTTGCTCCTGGTGACCCTGGCCGGCAGCGAGGCGGAAATGATGGCCCGCATCGGCCGCGAGGAAGGGGTGCGGGTGGTCTTCGAGGCCTTTCCCGATCGGGCCTATACGCCCGATGGCCGGCTCGTGTCGCGCCGGCTGCCCGGGGCGGTGATCACCGATGCCGCCCTGGCGGCCGAACGGGCGGTGCGCATGGCCACCGAGGGCCGCATCGTGGCCAGCGACGGCAGCGTTCTGGAGATGGAGATCGACACCCTCTGCGTTCACGGCGACACCCCAACCGCCCTGGCGCTGGTGCAAGAGATCCGCGGCGGGCTGGAGAAGGCCGGGGTGGCCCTGGCACCCATGGGCGCCGATGGCGCGCCATGAGAGAGGCGTTCTACGATAGGCCACGGTTTCGCGCCTGTGGAGACCGGGCCCTGCTGGCCGAATACGGGACGGGCATCGACCTGGCGGTCAACCGCAAGGTGCATGCCGTGGCCGCGGCCCTGCGTGAGCGTTCGCTGGCGGGCATCGAGGCAGTGATCCCGGCTTATCGCAACCTGGCGGTGATTTACGATCCAATCGTGGTTTCCTTCGAAAACCTCACCGCGGCCCTCACCGCGCTGGAGTCCGACCTGGAGACCGCCGAGCCGGCCGAGCCGCGCACGGTGGACATCCCGGTGTGCTACGGCGGCCGCTTCGGACCGGACCTGGCCTTCGTGGCCGAGCACAACCAACTGACGGTCGAAGAAGTGGTCCGGATCCATTCCCAGGCGCTGTATCCCATCTATGCGGTGGGGTTTGCGCCGGGATTTTGCTACCTCGGCGGACTGGACCCGCGGCTGCACACCCCGCGGCTGCCCACCCCGAGAACCCGGGTGCCGGCCGGATCGGTGGGCATCGCCGAGGCCCAGACCGGGGTCTACCCCAGCGACAGCCCCGGCGGTTGGCGCCTCGTCGGGCGCACGCCGCTCAGGCTATTCAACCCGTCACGAGCCGATCCGTTTCTCTACCAGGCCGGGGATCAAATCCGCTTCGTGCCGGTTTCCGAGCCTGATTTCCATCGCCTCCGTGCCGCCGAGGAGCCATGAGCGACGTCTTTGGCGTGATATCCCCCGGGCCACTGACCACGGTCCAGGATGCCGGCCGGCCGGCTTTTCAGCACATGGGCGTGCCGGTTTCCGGGGCCCTGGACCGCTACGCCCTGCGCGTGGCCAACTGGCTGGTGGGCAACGCCGGCGGGTGCGCGGTGCTGGAGGCGACCTTGGCCGGAGTGCGGCTGGAGGTGCTCGCCGAGGCGGATATCGCTCTTACCGGGGCCGCCTCCGCCCTGACGGTCAACGGCGTTCGGGCCCCCGGGTGGGCCTCGGTCCGGGTCCGCCCGGGGGACGTCGTGGACGCGGGCGTGCCGGAAGACGGTTGCCGCTCCTACCTGGCGGTGGCCGGCGGCATCGACGTGCCGCCGGTGATGGGCAGCCGCGCCACCTACCTTGGCGGCCGGCTCGGCGGTTTCAACGGCCGGGCCCTGGAAGCCGGAGACGTTCTCAGGCGCGGCCCCGCGAAGCTGCTCGACAGACCGCGTTGCCTGCCCTGGTTCCCCCTTTACGGTTCCACGGTGGTCCTGCGCGCCGTCCCCGGGCCCCAGGACGGATATTTCCGTTCGGCCCTGGAAACCTTTTTCGACAGCGTGTTCACCGTCTCGGCCCAGGCCAACCGCATGGGCTATCGCCTGGAGGGGCCGGTGCTGGCCCGTGAACCCGACGCCCCGGCCAGCATCGTCTCGGAGCCGATTGTCGCCGGCAACGTCCAAGTGCCGGCCGATGGACAAGCCATCATCCTGCTCAACGAGCAGACCCTCGGCGGCTACGCCAAGATCGCCACCGTCATTACACCCGATCTGTTCAAGGTGGCCCAGGCCAAGCCGGGCGACACGGTTCGTTTCCTGCCTGTGACGGTGGCCGAGGCCGGTGCCGTCGCCCGCCAGTGGGCGGCTTTTTTGAGCGAGGTCCAGGCGCTGCTCGCCGGTTGAAGAAAATGCGGCCAAACGCTGCCGGTGGGGGAAAATGAGACCCCCGGTTGACCTGCCCCTTCTTCGGGCTTAATATCGGCCACTTTTTCAGGCACGAACGCCGCCGTCGGCCGCTGACATGGCCGGCCTGAGCAGATCGCTGACGGCGGTTTTTGACGTTTCCGGACCGGAGTCCGGGATGACGGAGCCGGGATCCGTGTCAAGCGGCTCAAGGTTTCCGGGAGGATTCCGGGAAATCGACGCGCCGTCCCGGACGAGCGTTTGCCCACAAACACCCAAAGGACCTGCGCCAGGGGGCCGAAGCCGCCCGCCTGCCGCCAGGCGATAGCCACATGAACCAGGAATCCCAAGACCGCGTCGACGACCCCGCCATCACCCGGCTTGAACACAACGGCAAGCAGATCGTGCTCATCGGCACGGCCCACGTCTCCCGGGACAGTGCCGCGCTGGTGCGCCGCACCATTGCCGCCGAAAAGCCCGACACCGTCTGCGTGGAGCTGTGCGCCTCGCGCTACCAGGCCCTGCGGGACCAGGCCGGGTGGCAGAACATGGACATCGTCAAGGTGGTGCGGGAAAAGAAGGCGCTGCTGCTGCTGGCCAACCTCATGCTGGCGGCCTTCCAACGGCGCATCGCCCATCGGCTGGACATCCGGCCGGGCGAAGAGATGCTCCAGGCGGTGGCTGCCGCCGAGGAGATCGGCGCGGTCGTCCACCTGGCCGACCGGGACATCCGCGTCACCCTGGCGCGTACCTGGCGTGCCATGCGCTGGCGCGACAAGCTCAAGCTGATTCCCCAATTGTTGTTTTCCATGGGCGAGGCCGAGCGCATCACCGAGGCGGAGGTCGAGCGGCTCAAGCAGCAGGACATGCTCGAAGCGGTGCTCAGCGAGCTGGGAGAGAGCATGCCCCGGGTGCGCGAGACCCTCATCGACGAACGCGACCGCTACCTGTGCGAGAAGATCCGTTCCGCCCCCGGAGACAAGATCGTGGCGGTGGTGGGCGCCGGCCATGTTCCCGGAATCCGGCGCCACTGGCACGATTCGGTCGATTTGCCCGCCCTGGAGCGGATGCCCCCGGCCAGGCGCTGGACCCAGGGGTTCAAATGGGGGTTGCCACTGCTGATTGTCGCCGTGCTGGTCTACGGCTTCACCCGCGGCGGCCTGCATACGGGCACGGAGATGGTGTACTTGTGGATCGCCGCCAACGCCGCTCTGGCAGGTCTCGGCGCCCTGGCGGCCCTGGCCCACCCGTTTACGATCCTATCGTCCATGGCCGCCGCACCGCTTACCAGCCTCAACCCCATGATCGCCGCCGGGTGGGTCTCCGGCCTGGTGGAGGCCTTTTCCCGCAAGCCGCGGGTGATCGACTTCGAGAACCTGGCCCGGGACATCCTTTCGCTGCGCGGGTTCTGGCGCAACAAGGTCACCCGGGTGCTGCTGGTGGTGGTGTTCACCAACATCGGCAGCAGCGTGGGCACCTTCGTGGCCCTGCCGATGATGATCAAGCTCATGTGAGGTTGGAAACTGGAAATTTGAAACTTGGTCGTCTCCTGTAATTGGATAGGGCTCGCCATGGCCGGCTGTCGAGGCGCGGCATCAGTCCTTTAGCCTCTTCTCTGAGATTTCCACCACCGCGCGCCGGTACACCCGGCCGCCGGGCAGGTGGTGGGTGCGCTCCACGACCCGCAGGCGGTCCTCGGCGTAAAGCTGGATGCACGCCGGATAGAGCTGCCACTCGATTTCCAGTCCCCTTTGCCGGATGTGCTCCTCGGTATCGCCCGGCCGGATCTCGAAGGCACGCTGGCCGATGATGGGACCGCTGTCCTCGCCGTAATCGATGAAATGCACGGTGCAGCCGCCGACCTTGGCCCCGTAACGGTACGTGTCGCCGTAGCCGTCGGTTCCGGGAAAGGCCGGTAGCAAGGCCGGGTGGATGTTCATGATGCGAGGCTTGGCCGGGTCGGTGTTGAGGCGGTCGATGAAGTAGGGCGTCAGGTTGCGCATGAAGCCGGCGAGCACGAGCAGGTCGAGGCCATGGGCGGCCATGGCCTCCAGCAGCGCCGCTTCGGCTGCCACCCGGCTGCGCAGGAAGCGCTCGATCTTGGCCGGATCGGTGCCGGGGGGAAGCAGGCACTGGCGGCGGGCCAGATCGTCCAGGTCGGCATCCGGCGGCTGCTTGACACTGGTCGGATCGGTGCGAAAGGCGGAGATGATGCGGCCGTAATCCACCACGAAGGTGGGCACACCGTAGCGCCGGGCGCGTTCAAGTCCTTTGGCGGCGGGGTTGTCGGTGCCCACGAAGACCACTTGGCCGTCGATGGCGCCCTGGGCGCAGGCGTCCAGGATGGCTTGCAGGTTGGTGCCGCCGCCGGAAATAAGGGCGCCGATGCGAAGTTTGGTACTCATGGCGAAACGCTCCTTTCCATGGAACGAGACAGCGGAAGACGAACCGGGAATTTTATAAACCACTGCCACCGGTTAAGCCAGCAGCTGGCGGCAGCGCTCGAATGGAATCAAACATTAACATGAAAAGACGGGAAGAAGAAAACCCCAAAGTCCGTCGGTGCGCGATGAATTGACAATCGCGGCCCCGATCACTATAGTCACCGGACTGTTCAGGGAGTTTGGTGCGGCCGCTTGCGGCTGTTTTCGTCAACCAGAAAGGATGTTCACAAAAATGGCAGCCAACATTGTCGAGATCAGTGACAGCAGTTTTGATGCGGAAGTGCTTCAAGCACAACAACCCGTTCTGGTGGATTTCTGGGCGCCGTGGTGCGGCCCGTGCAAGGCCATCGGACCGGTGATCCAAGACCTTTCCCATACGTACGGGGACCGGGTCAAGTTCGCCAAGTGCAACGTGGACGAAAACCCCATGACCCCCGGCAAGTTCGGCATCAAGGCCATTCCGACGTTGATTTTTTTCAAGGACGGCAAAGTCGCCGATCAGATCATCGGCATGGTGGCCAAGAGCAAGCTCGAAGAGAGCCTCAAAGCCATCCTCTAGCGTAGCGCCACGCGCGGACGCCCGGCGCCGGAGACCGAAAGAGGGGATCCGGCGCCGGCCGCTCCCGCCGGGCCGAGTTGGTTTCATCCCCTGCCCATCCATCCCCCCGCAAAGGTGAATGGAAGCCATGAGCAAGCCAAGAATCGCTGTCGCCCTCCTGATCGCGTCCATCATCGTGACCGGCTGTGCCTGGTTCCAGACCCGAGAGGATCTGACGGCCTCTGAACTGGCCAGCGAGGGCATGGACGCCTACGAATTCGGTAACTATCGAACCGCCATCGAGCACTTCGAAAAGCTCAAGGACTGGTATCCCTTCAGCAAGTTCGCCATCCTGGCCGAGCTGAAGATCGCCGACGCCCACTATCGGCTCAAGGAATACGAGGAGGCGATTTTCGCCTACGAGTCTTTCGAAAACCTCCATCCGCGCAACGAAGCCATCCCCTACGTCATTTACCAGATTGGCCGCTGCTACTTCGATCGCCTGGAAACGGTGGACCGGGACCAGACCTTTGCACGTAAGTCCCTGGAGGTGTTCGGCCGGCTCATCGAACGCTTCCCCCGGGATCCGTATGCCCGGGCCGCGATGGCCCACCGGATCGAGTGCCTGAAGAGCCTCGCCGGCCACGAGTTCTATGTCGGGCGTTACTACTACAACGCCAAGCGCTACAAGGCGGCCCTCGAGCGGTTCAAGGGAGTGTTGTTCGACTATCCGGACGTGGGGGCACACTACCCGACCCTGCAGTACCTGGGCCGCTGTGAAGCCGCGCTGGAAGAAGCTTCGCAGCGGGCGTCCGACGCCAAGAACGACAAATAGCTTTACACGCCCGCGCGTTTGCGCTATGTAATCCGCTTTCACACAACGATCCGCGCCGGCGGCCCAATGGGCACGATCGCTGGCCTGAAGAAGGAGAACCGATCCATGTCCAAAATCTGTGAGATCTGCGGCAAGCGGCCGCAGGTCGGCAACCATGTCAGCCATGCCCACAACCTGACCAAGCGTCGCTTCAAGCCCAACCTGCAGAGTGTGCGGGCGCTCAAGGATGGGCACGTGCAAAAGATGACGGTCTGCACCCGCTGCATCCGGTCCGGGGCGGTGGTCAAGGCGCCCTGACGGGGAAGCCGTTCACTTCACCCGCCGGACCCCCTGCACCCGCTTTACCTTGCGGATGTCGTTGAGAATGCGATTGAGGTGCTCGGTGTCGGCCACGCCGATGGTGAACAGCCCGTCGACGGTATGGTCGTCCCTGGTCTCGGTCCAGGCGGAAATGATGTTGGCCCCGTTTTTGCTGATGTTGGAGACCACGTCCACCAGCAGCCCCACCCGATCTACCGCGTTCACCCGGATCTTGACCGGGTAGACCTCGGCGACCTCCTTGTCCCATTCCACCTCGATGTATCGATCGGCGCTGAGCTTCAGGGCGTTGACGCAGTCGCTGCGGTGGATCGTCACCCCCGCCCCCCGGGTGATGTAGCCGACGATGGGATCCCCGGGCACCGGCTGACAGCACTTGGCGAAGCGAACCAGGATGTCGTCGACGCCCTTCACCGTCACCCCGGTCCGGGGCTTGCGCTTGCGCACCGTGCCGATGAGTTTTTTGATCAGCGAGGCGTCGTCGGTGACGGCCCCATCCTCCGGTTTGGCCAGAAACCGCCGCACTATCTGGAGCGGGGTGATTTTCCCGTAGCCGACGCTGGCGATGAGATCCTCGGCGGTCTTGAAGCCGAATTCTCCCACCACTTTTTCCATCTCGGGGCTCTTGAGCGCGGTGCTGAAATTCAGGCGGTACTTGCGAAAGGCCTTTTCGCACATCTCGCGCCCCAGTGAGAGGCTGCGCTCCTTCTCCTGGGTCTTGATCCACTGGCGGATCTTGGCCCGCGCCTTGACCGTCTTGACGAATCCCAGCCAGTCCTTGCTCGGATGCCCCTTGGGCGAAGTGATGATCTCCACCACGTCGCCGGTTTCCAGCTCGGTTTGAAGCGGGACAAGCCGTCCGTTGACCTTGGCGCCCGTCAGGTGATGTCCTACCTCGGTGTGGATCAGGTAGGCGAAGTCCACCGGTGTGGCGCCCCGCGTCAGGCTGCGGATGTCCCCGTTGGGGGTGAACACGTAAACCTCGTCCGGAAAGAGGTCGATGCGCACATTTTCCATGAACTCGCGGGGATCGCGGATATTCTCCTGGTTTTCGATGAGGTTCTGGATCCAGGCGAACTGCTGGCTGACCTTCGGGCTGGCTCGCCTTCCCTCCTTGTAGCTCCAATGGGCCGCAATGCCGCTCTTGGCCACTTCGTCCATCTCCTCGGTGCGGATCTGGATTTCGATGCGCATCCCGCCGGGGCCGATCACGGTGGTGTGCAACGACTGGTACATGTTGCTCTTGGGCCGGGCGATATAGTCCTTGAACTTGATATCGATAGGCTTCCAGAGCGCGTGGATGATCCCGAGGACCTCGTAGCAGTGAGGAACGGTGTCCACGATGATGCGAAAGCCGATGATGTCGTAGACATCCTCGAATGCCAGGTTCTGGTCCTTCATCTTGCAGTGTATGCTGAAATACTTCTTGTAGCGGCCCAAAACCCGACCCTGGAGCCCGGCGCTTTCGATCCGCTCCCGGATGATGTCCATCACGTTCTGGACGTACGCTTCGCGCTCGAGGCGGCTGCGGGCCACCAGTTGGCGGATGTTCTCGTAGGCCTCGGGTTCGGTGTGCTGGAAGGCGATGTCCTCCAGCTCGTTCTTCATCCAGTAGATGCCGAGGCGGGCCGCGATGGGGGCGTAGATGTCCAGGGTCTCGGTGGCGATTTCCCGGCGCTTGGAGGGCTTGTGGTACTCGAGGGTGCGCATGTTGTGGAGCCGGTCGGCCAGCTTGATCAGGATGACGCGCAGGTCGTCGGCCATGGCCAGCAGCATCTTGCGGATGCTTTCCGCCTGGCGGGCACGCGAGTCGCTCACCGTCACCTTGCTCATCTTGGTGACGCCGTCGACGATGTGGCGCACTTCGGAGCCGAACATCGCCTCGATTTCCTCGGCCGTGGCATGGGTGTCCTCCACCACGTCGTGAAGCATGCCGGCCGCCACGCTGACCGGATCCAGGTTCATCTGGGCCAGGATGTAGGCGACTTCCAGGGGGTGGGAGAGGTAAGGCTCGCCGGAGAGGCGCAACTGCCCGGCATGGACCCTGGCCGAGTAGACGTAGGCCTTGTCGATGATGTCCAGATCCGCCCCGGGATTAGCCTCGGCCGCCCGTTCGAGAATGTCGCTGATCCGGATCATGGTTTCGCGTGCAGGTTAGCGGTTAATGGAGCCCCGTTTCGGCGGCCCGGCATCCCCTCGCTGCCGGGCGGACCGGTCTGACTTTTTTGGCGCGCAAGGCTGGGGGCGCTAGTAAGACTTGGCAAAGATCACCCGCCGAGGGCTCTGGCGGCCGCAGGCGATGCATTTTCCCGGCGCCGGGGCAAAGCGGTTTTCGTCGAAAGGCAGGCAACGGATCGTCACCCCCAGATCCGCCTTGATCTTTTCCTCGCAGCCCGGCTCGCCGCACCAGTGGGCCAGGGCGAATCCGCCGTGAATTTCCAGACGTTCCTTGTTCCGGGGGGTGAAGTAGGCGTAAAAGTCCTCCACGGTATCGATCTTCCGGGTATGGGCCTGCTGAAAGGCCAGGGCCCGGTCATGGAGGCGCTGCTGGATTTCGTCCAGGATCTCCCCTGCCTTGGCGATGAATTCGGCCCGCCCCATGGCGGTCTTGTCCCGGTGATCGCGGTCGCGGCGGGCGAAGAACACCGCGTCGTTGGCCAGATCTCGCGGACCGATTTCGACGCGCAGGGGAATTCCCTTCTTGATCCAGTCCCAGTTGCGGGCACCGCCGCTATCCCTGGCATCGACCTCCACCCGCAGCGGCTCACCGTGATAGTCCACCGCACGCAAGGCGCGAGCCAGGGATTCCACGTACTCCATAATTCGCCCCTGGTCGGCGGCCTTGCGGATGATGGGCAACAGCACGAGGTGCGAAGAGGCGACGCGCGGGGGGAGGATGGCGCCGTCATCGTCGCCGTGGGTCATGATCAGGCCGCCCAGCAGCCGGGTGGAAACGGCCCAGGAGGTGGTCCAGGCGAACTGTTCCTGTTCGTTGGCGTCCTGGTACTTGATCTGCTGGGCCCGGGCGAAGTTTTGCCCCAGGAAATGGGAGGTGCCGGCCTGCAGGGCCTTGCGATCCTGCATCATCGCCTCGATGGTCAAGGTCTCGTCGGCGCCGGGAAAGCGCTCCGCCGGCGATTTTTTCCCCGCGATGACCGGTATGGCGAGAAAATTTTCTGCCAGGTCGACGTAGATGTCCAGGATCGTTTCCGTCAGCCGCATGGCTTCCTCGGCCGTGGCGTGCACCGTGTGCCCCTCGTGCCAGAGGAACTCGCTGGTGCGCAGAAAGATGCGGGTACGCATTTCCCAGCGCACCACGTTGCCCCACTGGTTGATGAGGATCGGCAGGTCGCGGTAGCTTTTGACCCACTTGGAGAACGAGTCGCCGATGATCGTTTCGGAGGTGGGCCGGACGATGAGCGGCTCGGTGAGGGGGCCGGCCGGCACCAGGCCGCCGTCGGCGCCCTTCTCGAGCCGGTGATGGGTCACCACGGCGCATTCCTTGGCGAAGCCCTCGACGTGCTGTGCCTCCTTTTCCAGAAAATTCAATGGGATGAAAATGGGAAAGTACGCATTTCGTACCCCGATGGCCTTCAGGCGCGCATCGACGATGCGGGTGATGTTTTCCCATAGGGCAAACCCCCAGGGCTTGATGACCATGCAGCCGCGCACGGGCGAGTTTTCGGCCATGTCGCTGGCCTTGATGACCTGTTGGTACCATTCGGGATAGTCTTCAGCGCGGGTGGGCCGGATGGCGGTTTGAGGGGACGGCGTCGTCATCTGTATTCATTCTCCTCGGCGATGCAGGTGATATGGAAAACACACAGGCATGAAAATCAGCGAAAAAATTCTACCACGAAAGCGCATAGCAAGGGAAACCCGAAAAAGGGCAGGAAACCAGGTCACCTGCCGGGGCGGGCGCCTTGCGGGTTGTCCCGGTCGAATTCGGCCACGGCGGCCAGCAGTTCCGCCACCAGCCGCTGCTGGGGAAATTTTTTGACCACCCGGCCCTTCTTGAACAGGATGCCGACTCCGTCGCCGCCGGCCACGCCCACGTCCGCCTCCCGGGCCTCGCCCGGGCCGTTGACGGTGCATCCCATCACCGCCACCTTGATGGGGGCGGTGCGGGTCATCAAGGCCTGCTCGACCTGGGCGGCGATGGCAAACAGGTCGATCCGGCAGCGGCCGCAGGTGGGGCAGGAGATGATCTCGGCCCCGCGGTGGCGCAAGTCCAGGGCCCGCAGAATCTCGTAGCCGACGCGGACCTCCTCCACCGGGTCCCGGGTCAGCGATACGCGCAGCGTGTCACCGATCCCTTCGGCCAGCAGCATGCCGATGCCCAGGGCGCTCTTGACGATGCCCGCATAGAGGCCGCCGGCCTCGGTGACCCCCACGTGCAGGGGGAAATCGCAGCGCCGGGAAAGCTCGCGGTAGGCGGCCAGGGTTCGGCCTACGTCCGAGGCCTTGATGGACACCTTGATTTGATCGAAGCCCATGGCGGTCACGGCGTCGATGTGGCGCAGGGCGCTTTCCACCATCGCCTCGGCGCTGGCGCGGCCGTAGCGGGCCATCAGGTCCTTTTCCAGGCTGCCGGCGTTGACCCCGATGCGGATGGCCAGCCCGTGGTCCCGGGACGCATCCACCACCGCCCGGATCTTGTCGCGGCTGCCGATGTTGCCCGGGTTGAGGCGCAGCCCGTCGGCGCCGGCTTCGGCGGCGGCGATGGCCAGCCGGTGGTCGAAATGGATGTCGGCGACGAGCGGGATGTCGATGGCCTGGCGGATGGGGCCGATGGCAAGGGCCGCGTCGGCGTCGGGGACCGCCACGCGAACGATTTCGCAGCCGGCGGCGGTCAGGCGCCGGATCTGGTCCACCGTGGCGGCGACATCACGGGTATCGGTGGTGGTCATGGACTGGACGCTCACCGGGGCGCCGCCCCCCACCGAAACGGTGCCGACTTTGATCTGGCGGGTGTCTTTTCGTTGGATGAATGCGGTCATGCCGGTGGGCGGCCTGCGTTTGGTCTCTTTGTGTCCTGGAAGGTTGGCGGATCGGCCACTTTCCCCTCATACTGATGCAACGGCGCCTCGAATCCGGGAGGTCGTCGCAAAATCCAAGAAATCGAGCCTCCAACCTACCAAAGGGGCGCAGGCCGTTCAAGCGCTATTGCGGCGCCGGCATGGAACAAACCCGTCTCCGGGCGGTCGAGGGCTGTCAGGCCCGTCCCACGAAGGGGTTGTGGCGCTTTTCGCGCCCGATGGTAGTCGGCCCCATGTGACCGGGATAAACCTGGACAGCGTCATCGAGGGGAAAAAGCCGGGTGTGGATACTGCCAATCAGTGTATCGAAGTCGCCCCCGGGAAGGTCGGTGCGGCCGATGGAGCCGGCAAAGAGGGTGTCGCCCACGAAGACGGCCCCGTCGGTGTGGAAGGCCACGCCGCCCGGGGTGTGGCCCGGGGTGTGGATGACCTCCAGCGACAGGTTGCCCACTGCGATCCGGTCTCCATCGGAGAGGAGGCGGTCGGGCGGCGGCGAATTTTCCACCCGCAGGCCGAACATGCGCCCGGCAGTGGCCAGGTCGGCGAGCATCGGGGCATCCAGGGCGTGAATCATGATGGCGGCGCCGGTGGCCGCCTTGAGGGAGGCGTTGGCCCCCACGTGATCGAAGTGCCCATGGGTGTTCAAAATGGCAGTCACCTTGAGCCCGTTGCGGGTCACGGCGTCGAGGATGCGCTCCGGTTCGTCACCGGGATCAATGACGGCGGCCAAACCGGTCTCTTCGCAGCCCAGGATGTAGCAGTTGGCCATGATGGGGCCCACGGCCAGGGTGTCAATGATCATGATGGATGTTCTCCTCGCTGTTGTCTCCGGCGCACCAGCCCGCGGCCGACCTTCACCCGTTTCACCGTTTCCGGCGGCGGTTCCGGTTCTTCGGCCGGAGAGTCCGCCCCCTGCCTCGGCGCGGGATCCGGCGGCGCTTCGCAGGCTTCCGGGATCAGGGCCAGCCCATCCTTGTCGATGGCCAGGTGGATGGCGTCCAGGATGCCGTTGATGAAGGCCCCGGACTCTTCGGTACCGTATTTCTTGCCGATATCGATGGCCTCGTTGATGGACACCTTGGACGGGATGTCCGGTCGGCAAAGCAGCTCGTAGACGGCCAGGCGCAACACGTTGCGGTCCACCGCCGCCATGCGGGACAGTTTCCAGTTGCTGGAAAACCGCTCGATGATCCGGTCGATCTGGTGCAGGTGGCGGCGCACCCCCTGGACCAGTTCAGTGAACAGCGGCTGGCAGGATCTGGGCGGCGGGCAGGACCGGCAAAAAAGGGCCAACGGGTCCTGGTCGCCGGCGTCAGGCCGCATGTCGATGAAAAACAGGGCCTGCATGGCGAGTTCGCGGGCCCGGCGTCGGGTTCCCATATCGTCAGACGCCCTCTATTTGGCCCACAAGGTTGGCCATTTCCACGGCGCTGATGGCCGCGCTCCAGCCCTTGTTGCCGGCTTTGGTGCCGGCCCGCTCGATGGCCTGCTCGATGGTGTCGGTGGTCACTACCCCGAAAATCACCGGAACCCCAGAGGCCAGCGTCACCTGGGCGATGCCCTTGGACACCTCGGCGCTGACGTAGTCAAAATGCGGCGTGGCGCCCCGGATCACGGCTCCCAGGCAGACGATGGCGTCATAGCGCCCCCCGGCGGCCATTTTCTGGGCGACCAGGGGAATTTCAAAAGCTCCCGGCACCTTGACGATATCAATGGCTTCGGGGGCGGCGCCGCAGCGGGTCAGGGCATCAATGGCCCCGCCGGTCAACTTGTCGGTGATGAAATCGTTGAACCGGCTGACCACCAAGCCGAACCGTTTTCCTTCCGCGCTGAGCGTCCCTTCGATGACGTGCGGCATCGGGTCCCTCCTGATTCAGAGATGAGGTTAGAGAGTGTCCGTCCATAAATGGCCTTTTTGTCCAATCTCTGCGTTTTGCTCAAAAAATAATCCTCGGAATATCAACCATATGCCTGCGGTTATTTTTTTCGCATGCCTTGATCTTGAACAAAAATTCTCATTTCTGGATGGACACTAGCCTCGTTATACACTTGCTCACGAGGAACTTGATTCCGGCGATTGCGGGCCAGTTTTTCATCCGGGTGGATGGTGGATCTCAGGATCTCGCCGTCATAAGTGCAAGATCTTCCGGGCTTCGTCAGGTGTGGCGATCTCACGACCGAGAATCCCGGCCAGTGTCACGACGCGTTCCACCAGGCGTTCATTAGTGGCCAACTCCCCCTTGGAGAAATAGATATTATCTTCCAGCCCCACCCGCACATGCCCTCCCATAAGGATGGCATGGGCAGCCATGGGCAACTGGGCAGGTCCGATACCGGCCACCGTCCAGGTGGCGTCGGATGGAATGGCGTTTTTCAGATGAACCAGGTTTTCAATGGTTGCCGGAATGGCCCCCTTTAGGCCCATGACAAAATCGAAATGCAGGGGCGGAACCGCGAGGCCTTTGGAAACCAGGGCTATGGCATTATAGACCATGCTGATGTCAAATATCTCCATTTCGGGCTTGATGGCCAAACGCTTCATGTCCGCCGCCAGCGCCTCGATGAGCTGCGGGCTGTTGGCGTAAACGGAACCGGGAAAATTGACCGACCCGGTGGTGAGGCTGGCCATTTCCGGCTTAAGCCGTAACCGCTCATTGCGGGCCTCGTAGCCCATTCCCGCCCGCCCCCCGGTTGAAATCTGGGTAATGAGACGTGTTTTTGCTTTGATTCCCTCATGGATCTCCTCGAAAACGGTAAAATCCGTCGAAGGGGACTCGTCCACCGGGTTCCGAGCATGGATGTGGATCACGGCGGCACCGGCCGCTTCACAGGCGACGGCGGTCCGGACGATTTCTTCCGGTGTGATAGGCACATGGGGAGTCATTTTTTTGGTGGGCAAAGAACCGGTGGGCGCTATCGTGATAATCAGTTTTTCCACGGCATCATTTCTCCCCAGCTTAGGTGTTCCAATCAGGTGCCGAGGGTTTCCAGGAGCGCTTCCCGAAGTGTTGCGGCAATCCTGCGCATCTCATCCACCGTGATGACAAAGGGGGGGGCCACGAGCAGCGCATCACCGTGAATGCCGGCGATGCCGGTGGATTTATAAACGATCACCCCTTTTTGAAACATCGCTTCCCAAATTTTTTCGGTGACCTGCTCGCTGCGATCGAAAGGGGTATTGGTTTGCCGGTCGCACACCAGTTCGATCCCCCACAAAAAACCGATGCCCCGTACCTCCGCCGTCCAGGGAAGATCGCCCAGATTTTCTTTCAGCAAATCGCCCAGCAGCGAACCGTACCGGGCGACCCGTTCCACCAGCCGCTCCCGTTCCAGGATCCGTACGACGGTCAATCCGGCGGCCGCGGCCACGGGATGATGGGAGAAGGTGCCGCCGTGGACGAAAACCCCGCTTTCTTCTCGGATGAGATCATAATGGGTCGACCGTACCCCCACGGCCGACAGGGCCACCGTCCCGCCGGAAAGGCCTTTGCCGAGAGTGATCATGTCGGGGATGACATCCTCATGCTCGCAGGCGAACCACCGGCCGGTGCGGCCCATGCCGCACATCACCTCATCCAGAATCAGCAGGACATCGTATCGGTCGCAAATCTCCCGAACGACGGAAAAATAACCCTCGGGTGGCGGACATGCGGCCAGGGTGCCTCCGCCCACCGTTTCGGCCAGGAAGGCGGATACGGTCTCGGGACCAAGATTCAGAATGGTTTCCTCCAGGGCCAGGGCGCACCGCAGACGGCATTCGGGAAACTGCAGGCCATAGGAGCAGCGCAGGCAGTAGGGCGGGGGAATATGAACCGCGTCAGACAAAAGGGGGGCGTAGGGTGCGCGAAAGGCCGTTCTGCCCATGGCCGACAGCGCGCCCAGGGTCAGGCCGTGATAGGATTTCCAGCGGGCTATCAGGCGAATTTTTTGCGGCCGGCCGGCTGCCAGGTGGATTTGCCGGGCTAGCTTGATGGCCGTTTCCACTGCTTCGGCGCCTCCGGAAAGGAAATAGAACCGGTTCACGCCGGCCGGCGTGTGAGCTGCCAGAGCCGTGGCAAGCGCTTCCACCACGGGCGTGGTGAACATGGTAGGGTGAATGTAGTCGTAGGCAATTATCTGCTCGGAGACCGCCCGGGCGATCTCCTCCCGGCCGTGACCCACGTTTACAACGATGGCGCCGCCGCTGGCATCCAAATAGCGACGGCCTTCAGTGTCTTCGATCCACACGCCTTCCGCTTTCCCCGCCAGGGGCAACGGTCGGTCCAGACGGCGGGGAAAAACATTTCCCCCGATATTACGGTTTTTCTTAACCATTAATTATGAATCCTTTCGCCAGCCTTTTCCGGAAAGATGCCAGAGCCAGTAAAGACCCAGGGGAATCTTTTCCACATCGAGTCGAATCACGCTGCCGGACGGCACGGTTTCAAGGGATACCGACGAACCGTCCACCATGATACGGGTTTGGTTGACGGATGAGAGGTAATAATCGAGACCGGGCAGTGACTGCATCCCCTCATCCACCACCATCCATTGGCCTTCGCGACGAGTGCGGGTGGGGGCCGTATTGGGAAGCCCGGTTCCCACCGACATCATGCGCGTCTCCCTGACCAGCAGGGACGGTCCCGGTCCCACCGAAAAGCGGCCTTCCACCGGTGTTCGCTCCACCGAATGCAGATAGCTCAGCCGGATATCTCCTCCCAGGGTGGTCCGGTGAGCGCGGATCAGCTTTTGTCCTGATCGGGGCAACCGGATAGTGACCACATCGATCGAAAAAAGCAGCGGGCACACCGCTGCCATAGCCAGCAGGATCAACCCTATGACCCCGGTTCGTTTCATGCGCTGTTCTGGACCGCTCGGGGGGCTTTGCCCCGATTTGCCCGTGCGCGCTGCCACAGATAAATCAATCCCATGGCGGCGATGGCAAATCCATTTACCAGGTGCTGGTTGATCTTGATACCGCCCAAAAAAAGATCGCTCGGATTGACCAGGAGAAATGCCAGCCCCAGAAACGCGAATCGTTCGATGATGGAGGTTTTGATCTTCCAATACCCCTGAATAAAGACCGACCAACAGAACATCCCCAGAATGCACATGGGGACGATGTAGAGCAGTTCCTGCCAGGAGGTGTCGATCATGAGCAGTTTCGTGTTGTAAATAAACATAAAGGGCAGGGTGAACGCGGCCAGATCCAGCCTGAAGCTCTTCCAGCCCGTTTTGACGGGATCAGCGTTGGCTATCCCGGCGGCGGCATAGGCGCACAGCCCTACCGGAGGCGTGTCGTCGGCGACGATGCCGTAGTAAAAAACAAAAAGATGGACGGCCACAACCGGTAAGCCAAGGCTCAAGTCCGCGCTGATGGTCATGATGGCCGGTGCCGTCATGGCTGCCATGATGATATAGGTGGCGGTGGTGGGCAACCCCATACCGAGAATGATGGAGGCGAACACGGAAAAAACGAGGGTCAATAACAGGTTGCCCCCGGCGGCCTCGGTGATCAGGGTGGCCATTTTAAGTCCCAACCCCGTCAGCGTCACTACGCCGATGATGATACCGCAGCAGGCGCAGGCAGCGGCGATGCCGGCCATGTTTCTCGCCCCGGTTTCCAGGGCTTCCAGAATTTCCTGACGGCTGCGGGTGAAAGTGAAGTTTTTGGGATTCTCCCGATACGCCGCGTAGGCGGGATTATCGTCTTGCCCCCCCTGTTCGGCCAGTTGCGGAAACGTCCACCGGCTGCGGTAGAAATTATTGCCGATGGCTACCACGGCCCCCATAAGAATGGACCAGGAGGCGGCGGTAGTGGGGGTCCACATGGTGATCAGCAAAAGCCAGATCAGGATCGCCAGGGGCAGGATGTAGTGAATACCCGAAAGCAGTGTTTTTATAAAGGGGGGGCATTCTTCCCGGGTCAGTCCACGGATGTTCTCCTTGACCGCCTCCAGGTGAACAATGGAAAAAATGGCCGTATAGGAGAGAACCGCCGGGATAAAAGCCGCTTTAACGATTTCAATATAGGGTACCCCGATGATTTCGGCCATGATAAAGGCGGCCGCTCCCATGATCGGGGGCATGAGCTGGCCGTTAGTGGAGGCGGCCACTTCCACGGCCCCGGCTACATGGTTTTTAAAACCGACCCTTTTCATCAAGGGGATGGTCATGGCCCCGGTGGTCACTGTATTGGCGATGGAAGAACCGGAAATGGAACCCATAGCGCACGAGGCCACCACGGCGGCTTTGGCCGGTCCGCCCCGGAAACGCCCCATGAGGGCGAAAGAGAGATTGATGAGGTATTCCCCGGCACCGATCTTGTCCAGAAAAGCACCAAAGAGAACGAAAAGGAAAACAAAGGTGGCCGATACCCGCAGAGGCACCCCCCAAAGCCCCTCGCCGGTCATGAAAATATGGTCGATGATCCGCTTAACCCGGAATCCCCGGTGGGCCAGATCGAAGGGAATATACGGACCGAAGTAGGCATATAGCAAAAAGACGATGGTGATGATCGGCAGAATCGGAGAGATGCTGCGCCGGGTGGCCTCCAGCACCAGAACGATCAGGACGCCGCCGACTACCAGATCGTACATGGCGGCATCGCCCACGGAAGTGACCACATGATCGTAATTGACAAAAAGATACAGAGCTGCGGCTCCGCCGAGAAGCGCCAGAAAAATATCCCATGCGGCGATTTTATTCCGGGGTGATTTTTTTGACAGGGGAAAACATAGATAGCAAAGGACCAGAGCGAAGGCCAGGTGGATGGAGAGCTGCTTCGAGCCGGGTAGCTCTCCAAAAAAGCCGGTGAAGAGCTGAAAGATGGACATGCTTATGGCGATGGCAAACACAACCCAGGCGGCCATGCCTGATAACTTCATGGATCCGATCTCCGAAGCCTCGGCCATTTCTTTGCTTATTCCGACGTTTTTCTTTTCCCGGTCCGGCAAGACAACATCTCCTGTATACGGTTGTCCGAAAGTTCCCTGCGCCAGGGATCTTTTTTTATAAAGACCATCAAACTCAAACAAGGCGGAAGGGGCGGCCGTGAAAGCCGCCCCTGGTTTTTTTTAGCGTGGTTCGTTTTAAGAATCTCCAGGTTCAGGCGTTACTTGAGGACGCCTTTTTCCTTGAAGTATTTCTCAGCGCCCGGGTGCAGCGGAATTCCCATGCCGACCAACCCTTTTTCCATGGAGATGTCCTTGAATTTGGCGTGGGCTTTTTTCAATTGCGCCAAATCCGAATACATGGCACTGAGAATTTTGTAAACGATATCCGCTTCCAGATCGGCTCGGGCGGAAAGCATCGCCATCACCGAAACGGTCGGGATATCGTTGTCATTACCCTTGTAGGTGCCACCGGCGACGACCTGTTTGGCGTAAAAGGGATATTTAGCGATCAGCTTGTCCACATTCGGGCCTTCGATGGGAACGATATCTGTATCCACGATCAACGCGGTGTCCATGATAACCGCGGCACCTACGGCCACCGTGAAAAAAGCGGCGTCCAGACGTCCGTCTTTGATATAATCCGCAGACTGGGAGGCGGTGAGCTGTTCGGCTTTGGCCAAATCATCCGTCGTCAGCCCCCAGGCTTCGAGGATTTGTTTGGCATTCTCCGTGGTGCCCGATCCCACCGGACCGATGGCCACCTTTTTGCCTTTCAGGTCGGCAACGGATTTGATGTTGGAATCCTTGCGGGCAATGAGCTGGACGTGTTCCGGGAAGAGCGTGCAGACACCGAGCAGGTTTTTAATCGGTTTGTCAAACATCCCCTTTTTTCCATGATGGGCGTAGGAGGCGATGTCGTTCTGCAGGATGGCAAAGTCCGTATCGCCGGCCCCGATCAGCTTGGCGTTGGCCACGGATGCTCCGGAGGATTCCGCGGTTACTTTGATGCCATCGTCCTTCAGGTGCTTCCACGCGATACGGGAAATGGCCCCTGCCATGGGAAAATAGGCTCCGGTTACCCAGCCGGCCGCAATTGAAACATAGCGTCGTTTAGCCGCGTCCACGGGGCCGGAAGGAAGTGCGAATACAATGGCCAGTACGAACGCGACACTCCAAATCATCAACTTGTTTCTCTTCGCCATAACTCCTCCTTCAGGTGAATAGATTGATTCGTTGGTAGCATTGTTTTTTCGACACATTCCTTTATGTTATCACCTCCTTCGATATTTCTGGTTTGTCGGTTTTCCCGCTCATATGGCGGTGGGCCCAAAAGGTTGGACAGCCTGATGGCGGGGACAAGCTGAAAGCCAGAAGGACTTATAGAAGTAAAAGGCATCAGGCAGCCTCGGTGTAGGAAAGGTGCAATCCGCAGTAAACCTCATCCGGGGTCCTGTCGTCAAGGGCAGAGTGGCTCATGCCGTGGTTCAGTAGTGTCCGGTTCACCCAAGTTCGCCAAAATTTTTCCTGCGGGGCCTATTTTCGGCAAAAATTGGCCCTTTTGGTTTTCCAAGTATTGCTGGTCGTAAGAGACTTGCAGCGCCGAAGAGATGACCTCAGGTGGCGAAGTGTTTCCAAAATCGCTGAAATTTGATGATAAACTAAACATCAGGGGCTCATCCGCCTGCTCTCTTTTGCGCCTGAATCGCTCAAATTAGGTCCAAAATTTTTTCGCTTTGACATCCCCGGCTCGGCACGGATTCTCCGTGATGTCACGTTGGATCCACTGCATCTTGACGTTATGGCGAAAGGAGCGATATTGTAAGGCTTGAAGGAAAGGAATTACTGTAAGGCATTTTCTGTGGAGGTAAGGATGATTGCGACCGTAACAGCCAAGGGGCAGGTGACGCTTCCCGCAGAAGCCCGTCGGCGCCTGGGGATCAAGCCGGGAAGCAAGTTGGCCTTTGTGGTCATCGACGAGGAGCGGCTGGAAATCATTCCGATGGCCGATTCGATCGACACTTTGAAGGGAATGTTGCCGAAACCCGAAACGCCCCTGTCTCTTGAAGACATCCAGGAGGCGATCGTCAAGGGGGCAGCCTCGTGATCGGCCTCGACACGAACGTCCTGGTGCGCTTTATCGTCAGGGACGACCCGCGTCAGGCGGAGGCCGCCACCCGCTTGATCGAATCCCGTTGCACGGCGGAAACGCCCGGGTTGGTGAGCGCTATCGTTCTGTGCGAACTTGTTTGGGTCCTTACCCGGGGCTACGGCTATTCGCGCCAGGAGGTTGCCCGCGTAATCCGGCGGATTCTGACCGTCCAGGAACTCAGGGTTGAAGCGCCGGAGTTGGCTTGGCGTGCCATTCGGCGTTTCGAGACCGGACGGGCCGACTTTGCCGACTATTGGATCGGGTTGTCCAACCGTGAGGCCAAGGCCGATGCAACTTTCACCTTCGACGTCAAGGCGGCCGAGAGCGACCTTTTTGAACAGGTGGGATACTAAACCCGTCGGGTTTCAAGCTCCGTTGCGTCTTACGCGCCGGCAGGCACGGTTTTCCGGCCTGTGTTCATGTGGAAGCATAGACGGGGCATGATAACCGCCTGTGTTCCGGTCTTTGACGGTTCATCCCCGCGTGTGCGGGGAACGGAGGAATTGCGCGCCGCCGAGGCCGTTGTGCCTCGGAAATGACGCATAGGCTCCTGCTGGCCTGCATCAGAATTGATGCTTCAATGAGGCCGAGGCCGTTGTGCCTCGGAAATGCCAAGGCCCGCCTGGCCGAGCTGACCCGGACCGAGACGCTTCAATGAGGCCGAGGCCGTTGTGCCTCGGAAATGGAGATATTACCGTACAACA
>Ga0190359_1000225_pt1 | contig 38726 bp, 42 predicted proteins | sample 48721823_MG_FD_161269 | JGI IMG/M metagenome (GOLD analysis project Ga0190359, IMG submission 161269) | Hydrothermal vent microbial mat bacterial communities from Southern Trench, Guaymas Basin, Mexico - 4872-18-2-3_MG | ecosystem: Environmental > Aquatic > Marine > Hydrothermal vents >...
CATTCGGCATACCTGCCAAAAGGCACCATACCAAGTGATTAAGATCAGGCAGGCCCGCCTGCTTTTCCAGGTCCACGCTTTCCCTGAATTCCCTGTATGCGCTTATAAAACGATCCTTATCATCCATCGCTTTTAAGCAACTCCTCTGATTCCGCTTTAAGCCCTTCTATCGCCCCCCTAACCTCCTCCATGAGCAGATCAATCGTCTTTTTCCTATACTTACACGTAACTATAGGTCGCCCAACTGAGATGGCAAAAGTTCCTCTTTTAACTCGAAAACTCCCCTTCGGCAATAGCCTGCCGCTGCCACCTATCCCTATGGGCATAATCTCGCAGCCAGCCCTGAGGGCCAGGTTGAATCCTCCTCCTTTGAAGGTTTGCAGGGTCCCGTCTTCGCTTCTTGTACCTTCAGGGAAAATAAGGACCGATGCTCCTTCCTGGATCCTTTCTGCTGCTGCCTTCATGCTCTCAACTGCCTTCCTGGGATCCTCCCTCTCAATGCCAATATAGCCCGCTCTTTTCATGGCAAATCCCAAGAGAGGGATTTTCATTAGTTCTTGCTTCATGAGGAACTTGAAATCCACTGGCAGTACTGACAAAAGACCGAATACATCAAGGTAGCTCTGGTGGTTGGTCATATAGATTCTGGGAACAGTTTTGTCCACATTTCCAAGACCTTTTGTAATAACCTTAACACCACAATACCACAGTATTGCTTTGGCCCATGGAACTGCAGCATAAAAATGTATCAGTCGGCCATTGCGGTCAAAAGGGACAAGTACCAAGCCCCATAGGCACATGAAAATACTATGTATAATAATGATAGTATTTACAAAGAAGGTGCGTATCATAGCCCCCAAATCTCTCATAATCTCCCTTTCCAGACGCCCAACCAACTGTGCCCTCCCCTTGGCTTTAAACCTATTTTATGGGTATCTCTATCCTTATATTGACAAGATCCCCTTTTCTGTCTTTTGAAACCTCTATGATTCCTCCGTGGCGGTGAATAATAACCTTGGCCAAGGGCAGGGCAACGGCCGTTTCTTTGACGGCCTCTACCTGTCGAGGCAAAAAGAACTGGTCTATATCCTCCTCGTCCAAGCAAGGGGCTCTATAATCTATATCTATAGTCAAAGAACCATCACTTTTTCCAGCTTTAAGCGTAATGCTTTCCCCAGGAGCACTCATGGCAACGACATGCCCAAGGACACTCTCTAAGGCCTTTAACAACAGATCTTCATCAGCCTGCGCTATGGGAAGCTGCTGCGGGATTTGTAAATTCAATTTCACTGCGCGCTTCCTCAAGTCATTTTCTAGGTCATGAATGCACAACTCTAACAGCTTACCCATGTCCACCTTGCCTATTGCAAGTTCGACGGGCTCTATGGAGGAAAGCATGATGCGGAGGATATTCTCTAGTCTTGATACTTCCTCTACTATTATCTGAGCAAATTTCCTGTATTCTCCCCCTTCTGGAAGCTTGTTCGCAAGTCTGCGCGCAAATCCTCCGGCAGTGGCAAGAGGGTTTCTGAATTCGTGGGCAAAACGCGCTGACATTTCCCCTAGGATTCTAATCTCCTCGGATCTTAACGCCCTTTCTTGAAGCCTTTTCAACTCAGTAATGTCCAGCATAATACCATCGATCCATTTGATATTACCCTTTTCATCTTTCATGGGCATGGCTTGGTCAATAAATATATATAGTTGCCCTTCCTTGCTTCGAACTTTCCTCTCGGTGCGCAGTTCCTTGGTCCTTCCCCAGCATGTCTCAATTATGCTTGACTTCCATTCCCGCCCCCCACATATAACTATACGCCAGAAATTCTTATTCCCCACCACTTCTTCTGGAGTATAGCCAAGTTTTTCTGTAAAATACGGATTTATAAATTCCGTGGTCCCATCCTCCTGGAGCCGGTAGACCACCAGTGGCAAGTTATCTACCAGAGTGCGATACTTTTCTTCAGAGGCAACGAGGTCAGCCGTTCTTTCTCTGACTCTCTGCTCTAATGTTCTAGCGTATTCTTCTATCTGTTTTTGTCTTGTCTGAAGGACCTCAAGCATCTTGTTTAAAGACTTGCTAAGGTGCCCGATTTCATCTTCAGGTCTCTCTCCCAGGTGACTCTCCCTTGTTCCTTCAGCTATCTCCTCCGCCTCCTTTACGATCTCTCGAATTGGCCTTACAAAAATCGATGCTATCAGCCAGGTAAGCAAAAATGACATTGCAATACCTGCCAAACCAGCAAATGCCATCATCTCTTTTGTTCTCTGATGGCTTTTTTTGATATCAGACCTGTCTATGTCGATTTCCACAACACCCACGATTTCGCCGTAGTAACCCAAGATCGGCCCGATAAGCAAAGAGGTATTTGAAAACCCTTTTGGGGCAATGAGAACCTTTGGAGTGCCGCCCGGCACTATTCTTGTCTTGAGTTGTAGAAACAGTCCTCCCCTCTCACTGGTCGAGGCCAATTGTACATACGTTGATTCCCCCCTTTTTTCGTACACGGTGAAGTCTGGGCCCCAGGTTTTTTTCAGTCCAAAAAGAAATGCCCCCCCAAAGGGATATCCAACTTCAACGCTGCCTATCAGGTGACCATTAGAAACAACCGGGCTTACGGCCCTTATGGCCAGACCTGTTAGGCCCCACTCCAAGGTCGTCACTGGTTTTCTCGTCCTTAAAGACTCTATTATACTTTTCCTATAAGCAAGCATTTCTCCATGGCTTTCAGGGGCGTGGAGCCGCAAAAAAGACCTTCCCGGAGGTACGTGAAAATGAATGAGACTCACACCAAATCGCTCTTTAAGGCTAAGGAAAAGGGACCTCATTTTGTCTCTGAGCTGGAGCCGGTCCCTTTGCTCCAAAAGTTTCACCACAGTGTCATCTTCAGCTATTAATGTGGAAAGGGAAAGCATCTGTCTCTTTGTATTCTCTATCTCCCAAAGGAATAGTTGATATGCCCTTTGAATTTCTTTTCTCTCCTGATTCTCTATGAGGCGATATTGCGATGTGAGACCAATATAGACGAGGGTCACTGTGCCTATGAAGGCCAGAGACAAGAAAGGGATCAGGAGCTTCCATTTGAGGCTGATGCCCCTAATCTTGTATATAATCCTATTAGCTTTAAATTTCATGTCACAATAGCGGCATCTTGTCTATGTCTCGCAGGATTCTCATTTTTCTGCGTTTGACATATCCATTGGGCCGTACTGGGGACCACTTGTGAGGGCTTGGAAGTATTGCAGCCATAGCCGCAGCTTGACCCTTCGTTATCTTGGAACATGTAGTACTAAAATATCTCCTAGCTGCCGCCTCAGCGCCTATAACACCTGTACCCCAATCCACTGTATTAAGATACACCTCTAAAATCCTCTCCTTGGGCCAATAAAGCTCTATCAACACTGTATAGTAAGCCTCAATTGCCTTTCTTAACCAGCTCCTTCCAGGCCACAGGTAAAGTGTTCGTGCCACTTGCATGGTGATAGTACTTGCTCCCCGCTTTCCCTTTTTTCGAGCCAGATCCTTTATTGCTCCTTCCAGTTCTATTATGTCGAAGCCATGATGAGATAGAAAGCGTTGATCCTCACCTGCCAACACCGCCTTTCTGAGATATGGGGAAATTTCTTCAAGCGAGCGCCAGTAGCGGAGTTTCTTTGGAGCTATGTCGGCTCTGGACCTTATGGCCTTCCAAATCATATACGAAGTGGAAGGGGGGTTAAAGAACCGCACCGCCAAGACCTGGAGATTCGTAATGACAAGAATCACCCCAACAGGAACCATTACCCACTTGAAAATAGGCCATAAGGAAGAGCTTGATTTACTCTTCCTGCTCTTTTTTCTCAATGCCACAACCTTGTCCCATCACGGCTTCCCGGCCTTTACTTTCTTCCATGCAGCAATTATCTGGGTTTCACTTGCTCTACGGAGCTCAATTCCTTGTCTTTCAAGTTCGTCCTCCAAGGCCTCCAACACATCCAAAAACCTTTGGTTACTTTTCCGCAGAATATCTTCCGCATTTTTCCCACGCATACGTATTGCCTCTACCAGGGAAATCAGAGTGCACCCAAGTGTCTCTTCAATTCCTGCGTCAAGATTTTCTTTGGCACCTTTGAGTACCTCAAGGCCTTCCTCAATAAGCCGAATTGGATCTTCCATCTTGCTGAGGCCCAGATTAATTTTCGACGCCCTTTCGCAAAGCCTATGGGCCCTTAGCAGCGCAGGTAAGGACAAAGGGACCTTCATCAAAGCCCTAACGCCCTTTTCCCCTTTGGTGCCCTTTTCCTCTTCCTTGATCTTAGCCCAATTGCGCGCTACTTCATCTGCATCCTTCACTACCATTTCCCCAAATACGTGCGGATGGCGCCTAATCATCTTCTTCTCAACTTGCTCTACAACATCGGCAAGCTCAAATTCTCCTCTCTCCGATCCTAATTGTGCCAAAAAAACTATTTGAAAGAGAAGATCCCCCAGCTCGCCGCAAACTAGTTCTGGGTCCCCCTTGTCCACTGCGTCAAGGACCTCATAGGCCTCCTCGAGAAGATAATTCTTGACACTTTGGTCGGTCTGCTTGGCGTCCCAGGGACAGCCCCCAGGTCCCCTCAACCGCTCTGCAAGCCGAGCAAGTCTTACTATAGCCTCTGAGAGTCTATTTGTGTCCATTTTCGGGTTTTTTAGAAGACGGGATGGGTTTCCTTACATCAGGTGGAGTTTGAGACTTTTCAGAAAATCTTTCTTTCCATTTCTTGTAAAAATCAGGGGACACCAAGCTAACCATGTTCTGGTACGATGATACTATTATGGGAGCCAGTCTCGACTTGGCTATTAGGGGTGTCTTTGCGGGGAGAAAAAATGTCAGTAGAACGATACCAAGGTAGGTTATTATCAACCCCTTAGCTGTTGCTAGGCCTGCTCCAAACAAACGGTCCACCATGCCCATCGGTCCCTTTCGGGCCATGGACCTTAAAATAGAGCCAATAATGTTAGCAGCTATGATCACACCCACTAACAACGCTATAAAACATATTAGTGACAAAAATGGAACATCTGGCATGACGTGGCGCAACTTGGCAGTCAACATGGGCTGATACCTGTTGGCAAACCATATTCCACCCACAATCCCCACTAGTGACACTATTTCCTTTAGGATACCCCGGAAGATCCCTCGTACAATCAAAAATAACATTATGCAAATAATGATAATATCGAGAGAGTTCATGATAGCTCTATTAACAAAGGGCTTTGGTAAAGGTCAAGAAGATTGTAAGGGAAATCAGTACGCTTGCGGCCTCTTCTCAGGTGGGGCGGATGACACTTGTCTCATCCCTTTAAAGGGATCTTATTTTTTCAGGATGATTAGCATCGCAGTGCTCAACCTCGGGGTATCTTTAATATTCTGTCTGATGCTCGTCAAGCGTCGATGCCTTTTGGATATTTCGAGGGATTCATCCCGTCTTTGGGGGGGAATCGTATAGTGAATGTGGAGCCTTTCCCGGCAACGCTGTCCACAGATATACTGCCTCCATGTGTTGCAATAATCCCATGGCTCACAGCCAGTCCCAGGCCTGTTCCTTTATTATCATCACTTTTTGTCGAAAAAAAGGGCTCGAATATCTTGCTGATGTTCTCTGGAGCTATCCCGCAGCCGGTATCTTTTACTTTGATGATTACAGACCCGCCCTCAAGTCCTGTTTCAATCGTGAGAATGCCTTTTCCCTCCATTGCCTCGGCAGCATTTAGGGCCAGATTCATAAAAACCTGCTGGAGTTGCCACCTATCACCCACAATTGGCGGAAGGGTTGAACCGAGTTCTTTGCGAATTTCGATATCCTGGAAAAGTGACTGTGCCTCCACAATGGACAGCGTCTCCTGTAGCACCTCATTTATATCCAGCTCTTTCGTCTCCGGCTCAGCCTGTCTTGAGAAATCCAGCAGCCCCTTAACGATCCTCTTGCAGCGCTCGGCCTGATCAATCACCTTTAGCAGGGTTTTCTTGATTTGCTCTTCTTCTTGTAAATCCTCCAGCAATAAGTGGGCGTACATAAGGATGCCTCCGAGCGGGTTATTAAGCTCATGGGCCACTCCAGCTGCAAGTCTACCCACGGATGCCAGTTTTTCCGATTGAATAAGCTGCATCCTGGCCTTCTCCAACCTCTTTTCTGCTTCTATTCTCGGCCTAAGGTCTTGCAAAATAGCCATAGTGGCCACCTCTTCACCATTTTCGTATATTATGGAAGCCGTGATCTCAACAGGAATTTCAAATCCATTGACATCCCTTACCATGGTCTCCATGTAATGAAGCTTACCTACTCCCCCAGAGTCTTTGCTCCTCAGCTTTTTCATGATCCCTTTTCCCTCACCAGGGGGATAATGCTTATCCACGTCGATCCCTATTGGCCCTTCAAGATCCGGATACCCAAACAATTGCCTTGCGCTCTCATTCATCAGAATGATTTTCCCCTCCATGTCAGCAACTATAATGGGGTTTACAGAGCTGGCAATAATCTTCTCAAAAAAATCTCTTGTCTTTCTGAGCTTCTTCTCTACCCTCCTGAACCTTGATATATCTCTCATCGTGGCCACAATGTGGCTTATCTGCCCAGATTTACCCAAGATTGGTTCACAGGTGATCTCCTCCCATGCAGCGACCCCATCTGAATGCACAATTTGTTTCTCTATTGTGACGGCTCGCTTCTCAGCAAACAATAGGGGAAAAGGGCACCCCAAAGGATTACATGGCTCTTCAGAATGAAACAACACATTATAGCAGGTCTTACCAACCACATCCCCAAGACCCTTTCCATATGTCTCGATGAATGCCCTATTGGCGGCCAAGAATCTCTGGTCGGTTCCCAGTACCCCTACGGGGAATGCCAGTGAATCAAAAAACTCGCAAAATATTTCCTTCTCGAAAAGGGCCTCCATTGCCACTGCTCCTTTGAGCGCTAAATCCAGTAAAGTGGGGTGATCACCATCCACCGCTTTCCACAAAAGGCCTTTTGCCCTCCCAGGCAGAAGATCTTGAACGATCAGGGCTCCCAATCAAGTCACTTACGGCTAAGCAGTTGCCGCACCTTTCTCAGGAGCTCTTCAGGTGGGACGGGTTTTTGAAGGAGATAATCGCATGGAAGCCAGTTGTCCGAGGGATAAGAGTCCCAAGGACCCTTTAAATCTACCGATGTTATCATGATCCTTGGTTTATCCTTAGACTGTTCATCCTTACTCAGAGCCTCCACCAGGTTCGCCCCCTCACTGTAAGTTTCCATCATGAGATCTATGATAAAAAGATCGGGACACTCCGATTTAGCCTTTTCTAAACCCTCTTTTCCACTGTAGGCCTCTACCACCTCATAGCCTGCGGACTTAAGAACTATGCCTGTGGAGGCAACGAAATCCGGGTCATCATCTACAATAAGTATCTTTTCCCGCTGACTATTCATTCCCATCCCTCCTTTCCCCTTTTTTTGAATATATCAAAATCACTTTTCCCCTCATCTATTGAACCAAAAGACCAATTTAGCTTACTTATGATCTCTATTGCTCCTAATCCTACCGGGCAAACTAGCGAGCACCTGCCACATCCAACACACGCTGATCCTCCGAAATTCATCACATCAAATTTCAACTTGTGCTCGTGCCTGCGGGCCAACCTGGTACCAGGAGTGGGCCTTGGGTTATGACCGCTAGTCTCTCTACTAAATCCCTCATGTAGGCATGCATCCCAACCCCTCAACCGAGTATAGCCCTTCACAGAAGTAAGGTCGGTGACATAATAACACGTGCAAGTCGGACATACGTACACGCAACTGCCACAATTTAGGCAACATGCCGCTAGATTCTCCCAAAATTCTTCGTCGACATTCTCTTTTGCCAATACCCGTAAGGCACCCGCCATTCCAGGGTTTATTTGGGCGATTTTAGCTGTCCTTGACTTTTCTTCCTCCAACAGTCTCGCATCCTCTGGTCCTGCTTCCTCGAATAACCCCAGCGAAAGTAACGCATCTCCATTAGCGCTGCCACTCTCAACGACGTAAAAGTCACCTAGGTCAAACATCTGCAGATCATAGCCTGACTCTGCGAAGGGCTTACCATTTGCCTCTATGCAGAAGCAAAAGCGGTCTCTCGGCTCTTTACAAGCTACCACAATTATGATCATCGCACGTCTCCTGGAAGTGAAGTGTGGATCACTCAGCCCATCTCTCGTCATAAACCTTTCGACAAACTGTATCGCTCGCATCTCGCATGGCGCAATACCGAACAACAGCGTTGGCTCAGCTTCCGTTATTATGGAGATCTCCTGCCGCGCAAACTCGGCGATGGCCTCGACCTGGGGCATCAAGAATGCCTTTGCTGAAATAAGAGGCTTTCCATTGTCCAGGTCCAAATTGCCTAGACCTGGCTCTGCGTAAACAACTTCGCCTCCGGGCAAGAGCTGGGGGCAATAGATCCGCCTTTGAAGAGCCAGCTCCTCCAGCAATGGCCCTATCCTGTCTTTTCTTAGCCGTTTCATCAGAGTCTCCTGATATTTACTGCACAGTGTTTTAATTCTGGAATCTTTGAGACCGGATCAAGGTGCCTGGGGATTAGCCTGTTGACATTGGCCTCGTTAAAGTGGAAACTTCCAAACACGACCCCTTTGGGAACCTTCTCAGTGACCTGTACAGGCAAGCTGATTTCTCCCCTCCTGGATTCTACCGCCACTTTCATACCAGTCCTTACGCGAAGTCTCTTGGCATCCTCAGGGTTTATTTCCAAATACGGATATGGAACCTCGCGGTTCAGGACCAGTGTTCTCTTCGATATGGTCCCGGTGTGATAATGGGCCCCCACCCTTCCTGTGGTGAGGATATAAGGGAATTCGGCATCAGGAGGCTCTTCTGGGGGGACAAATACTGCCGGCATGAACGTACCACGACCCTTGGCAAATTTCTCCTTATGTAGATACATAGTCCCAGGGTGACCATTATCGGGGCATGGCCACTGTATTCCCCAACTGTCTCTAAGCCGATCATATGATATGCCAGCATAAGAGGGGGTTGTGCGAGCAATTTCTGCGGCTACTTCTTCAATGTCTTCATAGTGCATTGGGTAGCCTGCCCTTGATCCTACTTCGCAAATTATCCTCCAGTCGGGCAACACCCCAGGCAATGGATCAATCGCCTGTCTGGACAATTGGACCCGCCTTTCAGTATTTGTGTAGGTGCCAGTTTTTTCTGCAAAGCTTGCTGCTGGCAGGATAACGTCTGCAAGCTCAGCAGTTTCACTCATAAAAATGTCTTGGACAACCAACAACTCCAGCTTCTTTAGTGCACGATATACATGTTGCGAGTCCGGGTCACTGACCACTGGATTTTCCCCAATCACATAAAGGGCCTTCAATTGCCCGTTGTCTATGGCCTCCACCATCTCGGTCGCTGTAAGCCCTGGGTGAGGGCTGAGGCCCTTTACCGCCCACTCCTCCTCAAAACACCTTATCGCCTCTGGATCGCTTACCGCCTGGTAGCCAGAAAATACGCTGGGCAATGCCCCCATATCACAGGCCCCTTGCACATTGTTCTGTCCCCTTAAGGGATTAACACCAGAGGAGGGTCGCCCTACATGACCAGTCACCATGGCCAGATTGGCCAGTGACTTGACATTGTCAGTCCCAGCCACATGTTGGGTAATTCCCATTGCGTAGACAATCATGGCCTTTGGGCTCTGTGCATAAAGGGCCGCTGCCTCTACTATGGATTTCTTGCTTAGTCCTGTAATGGATAAAACTCGTTCCTCATCGTATTCCGAAACCACTGATTCAAGGGCCTGGAAATTCTCAGTACGCCCGTTTATAAAGGCCCTATCCTCCCACCCATTTTGTAGGATAATATTCATAAGCCCATTGACAAGCGCAACATCGCTTCCCACTGCGTGTCTGAGATGAACATGGGCAAGGCTAGCTATTTGGGTTTTTCTCGGGTCTGCGACTATAAGCCTCGCCCCCCTCTGCACAGCCTGAATTATCCTAGCCGCTACGAGGGGATGCTGTTCGGTGGTGTTGGAGCCGAGTACGAAAAATAGGTCTGCGTCGTCCATCTCTCCTATGGAATTAGTCATTGCACCGCTGCCAAATGTCGCGGCCAACCCGGCCACCGTCGATGAGTGTCAAAGTCTGGCGCAGTGGTCAATATTGTTGGTCTTAAAAACGGCCCTAGCAAGCTTCATAAACAGATAGTTCTCCTCATTGCTCATCTTGGCAGAGGAGAGAAATCCAATGGCGTCTTGTCCATGCTGTTTCTGTATTTGCAGCAGCCGGGAGGCAACTGAATCCAGTGCCTCGTCCCAGGTGGCCTCCCTTATTATACCGTACTTCTTGACCATGGGGGCCTTGAGCCTATCAGGGTGTCCGAGAAATTCAAATGCTCGCCACCCCTTTATGCACAGGGTTCCCCTGCTCACGGGATGACTTGTACTCGGAACCACGCCCCGTAAATCACCGCCTCTCTGATCTAGGTAAAAGCTGCAACCGCAACCGCAAAAAGGACATACCACAGGCCCCTTAAGCATTAGATAGCCTCCTTGATATCACGAATTTCCGAGTATGAAAATACCGGCCCGTCAGTACAGCAATAATAAGGTCCGATTGCGCAATGCCCACATTTTCCCACGCCACACTGCATCATACGTTCAAGAGACAGGAAAATCCTTTCAGGCATGACGCTGCGGTTCAGCAGTTCTTGTACCACAAAGCGATACATCACGGGTGGCCCGCACATGGCGCAGTATGTTGTTTCAGGGTTCAAAGAAACATCCTTAAATAGTCCGGTCACCACACCCACATACTGTTTCCAGATTCCCTCTTCGTCCGCATCGACACTTAGGAGGTATTTCATGTCAGTCCGATTCATTAATCCGAGAAGCTCATACTTGAAAAGAATGTCATCCGGGTTCCGGGCGCCATACATCAAAATCAAATCACCAAAGGCCCGCCTCTCGTCCAGCACCGTTTGAAGCAACGAACGCAGTGGTGCCATGCCAAGGCCCCCCGCCACCAGCAGCAGGTCATGGCCTCTAAAGGTTTCGAGAGGAAATCCACGGCCAAGGGGGCCCCTGATGGCTATCTGATCTCCCCTTTGAAGTTCAAATAGGGCGCTGGTCACCCGACCAGCCTTCCTGACACAGATTTCTATCACTCCCGGCCTGGTGGGTGGTGAGCTTACGGATATGGGGGCCTCTCCGACACCTGGGACCGTCAGCTCGATGAACTGCCCGGGCGTGTGTTGAAATGCTTCTGAAACAGCTCCATCAGCAAACCTCAGTTGAAAAAGCCTGTGGTCTGCAACCTGAGGAAATATGCGCTCTATCCTCGCCAAATGTGGCCGGAAAAAAAGCTCGACCTCAGGTGTTACGCCAATTTTACTTTTCATCCAACTTCTCCCCTCCTTGCCCCTCGGGCATTCGGTGATCCAGAGGAAATGTAACCTTGAACACACTGCCCTTCCCTTGCTCACTTGAAACCGAAATACTCCCACCATGGGCCTCCACCATTTTTTTTGCAATGGCCAGGCCCAGGCCAGAGCCCTTCACAGGAGCGTTGCGTCTCCCATCCACCCTATAGAATTCATCAAATATTCGTGGCAAATGTTCAGGGGGTATGCCCTGGCCATTGTCAGATACTTCGACACTAAGCCCTTCTTTGTCCTGATAAATTTGCAGCTTTACCCATCCCTCTGGCTTGTTATATTTGATGCCGTTACTGACAAGATTATTAACAATCTCTTCTATACATGGCCTGCTGCCCAGGATCCTTGGCAGGTGATCAGCGGTCTCCAAAGAAAGATCGACCTGATGCTCTTCTGCCATGGGCCTCATTGTCATGATAACGTCTTGGGCAATCTCCTCAACGGCCACCTCTGAAAATTCTTCTACTATCTTATCCTTGTCGAATGTTGCCATGTTCAGCCAGCGGCTAAACAACTCCAGCATTTCATGCAACCTCGAATTGCACCTGTGAATTAGCTTCCTAGCCTCATCCGAAACCTCTCCGCTCATCCCAGCCAAAATAACCTCTAGGTATTGTACGGTGGCAGCCAAGGGGGCCCTCAGTTCATGGGAGACCAGAGACATCATATTCTTTCGAATCCGTTCCTGCTCTCGCATCATGGCCTCCTTTTCCAGGATCAGGCGCCGCCTTTCCATTGCCCTGTTGACAACAATTCGAATTTCATCAGGGGTAAGTGGTTTGGACAAAAAGTCGTACGCCCCCTTTTTCATGGCCTCAACTGCTAAAGCCGCTGTAGCGTATCCGGTGATCACAACCCGAACAACCGTTGGGTCCAACCGCTCCAGATCTTTAATGACATCTATGCCGTCTTTGCCCGGCATCTTGAGGTCAACAAGAACCACATCGGGAAGAAACTCTCCAAACCTTTTTATGGCCGAATCCCCATCAGCCACAGTTTCAACCATATAGCCAACCTTACTGAGAGCCTTGGCACAAGAGTCTCTCATAACCTCTTCATCATCCACCACCATGACCCGACCTTTTTGCGAACCATATGTTATAGTGTCTTTCATGTCTTAAGCTTTCCACATTTTCAACTCATAGGTAAGGAAAGGCGCTTTTTTCATCTGAATATAAACCGATCCCAGTGGGATCAAACACACGGGTGCATACCTTACTAGGTAGGTAAAAGACCTCTTACCTTCCCTAATAGTACCTCGGGATGAATTGGTTTTTCTAAGTACTCCTCGGCTTCGAGGTATTCGCCATCTGTTTTGGGGTTGAATTTTAGGCCTGTAACGGCAGTAACGGCCGTTACGATGATGATGGGAATATGCTTGAATCTTTCATCATGCTTCAGTTCATAGCACAGGTTGAAGCCATCGTCATAGTTCTCCATCATGACATCAAGGATGATGAGGTCTGCAGGTTTCTTTGCCAGTAGCTCCCTTGCCTCCGCACGGCTACCGGCCAAGAGGGTTTCATAGCCTGCGCTAGACAGTATCTTTTCTACTGCTGAGGCAAAATCAGGGTCATCATCCACGATCAGCACGGATTGCTTGGAATACATACCCTGCCCTCCTGGAGATGCATTTGTTAGACAGTGCCTTGGCGCCTCACAAAAATTTATCTTGAAAATTGATCCTGATTCCCGGGAGGGCCAATTAAGCCGCCAGACCAGATTGGTAAGGCAATTAACGGTAAGGTGCAGTCTCAAGGTGTCAGCTCAACATGATCCACACGCCTGAAGGGGTGACTGCTCACTTGCAGCTCGCTTCAACTAAACAGTGCGGCTCTTGACAAGCCCTCATAACATGCCTACTGCCGCTTTGCTGCTTGCAAACTTGCTTAGTCTAAAAGTACAAAAACTGATGATCGCTGTCAACGTTTTTGTCCCTAATGGCAATACAGGAATCAGGAGGGAGACAAGGACAAAATTTCCTTGACACCGGGGCCTTGGGCGCATAAAAATGCAAAAAATCATCTAAGAGCGTCAAGAACCCATAAAAGGAGCGAGCCATGAGTGACAAGCCTGACATCAGAGTACTTCTCATCGATGACGAGCAAACCCTCCTTGAATACCTATCCAAGCGGCTGTTGAGAGAAGGATTCACGGTGAAGGCCACATTTTCTGGAGAAGAGGCCATAGAGGCCGCCAGCAATGACAATTACGACGTCGCAGTAGTTGACCTTAAGATGCCAGGCATAGACGGAGTTGAAACACAGAAGCGGCTAAAAAAAATTCAACCATTTCTTCAATGCATAGTGCTTACGGGCCATGGATCCATCGAAAGCGCACTGAAAAGCGGTCAGCAAGACGCCTTCAAATATTTGCTTAAACCCATCGATTATGAGGACCTGGTTGAGGCCATAAAAGAGGCATATAAGAAAAAAGTAGAGTTCGTAAATCAGAAGTTTAAGGAGCAGGTAGAGGAGATTTACCGCTCAGGTCTTGGGGCAAAAGGCATAAAAAAGGCCATCCGTGAGCTACGCAAGCTATATGGCATCGATTAAGCAACTTGAGCAGCAACTGAAGAAACTTTCCCTGGAGCTATCCAAGCACGAGATAGAATTCCACCAGGCGCGCCAGTATTTACAATGCATCTTGGAAAATTCCGATGATATGATATTTGCCACAGATGTGGATGGAACCTTGCTGTCTCTCAGCAAAGGCGGAGAAAGAGTTCTCGGATACCGCTCGGAGGAGATAACAGGAAGCTTTATTAAGCAATTTGCGGTAAATCCGCAAGAGTTTGAAAAGCTAATCCGCAAATTCCAGGACGAAGGAAGTCCTGTCAGGCTCGAACTCCCCTTCCGCCACAAAGACGGTCACACAGTATATTGCGATGTCTCATTGATAAGCCTGACCAATACCAATGGCCAAAACATGGGTGTGGTCGGAATATGCAGGGATATGACCTCCTGGAAGCAATTACAGGAACACCTCATTCGGGTAGATCGATTGGCCGAAATTGGGCGCATTGCTGCAGGAATTGTCCATGAGATTAACAATCCCCTTGCCGTGATAAGTGAGATCGCGGGTTGGACCAAAGTAATGGTTGAAGACGCCAAACGACTGAGCAAGAAGGCTAAAAAGGAGCTAACTAAGTCGGTAAATGACATAATGGAGCAAACCAGGAGATGCAGGGCCGTTACCCATCAACTTCTGGGCTTCTCAAGAGACTCTGCCCCGGAAAAGACCGATGTGAATCTAGATGAACTTATCAGGCAAACCATCACCTTCTTACAGCCCGAACTCAAATATAAGGATGTTGAAATTGTTTATAATTTTGAGACTACACCCATCCATGTAAGCACTGACCAAAAGATGCTTGAACAGGTGCTTGTAAATCTTGTAACAAACGCTATCCATGCCATAACTGATAAACCCGATGGAAAAGGCAGGATTGAGTTTCAAATCAAAGAAGGAGATGGTCACGTTGAAGTGGCAATCTCAGATAATGGTCCTGGAATAAAGGAAGAGGACAGGGAAAAAATTTTTAATCTATTCTTTACCACCAAGCCCTCGGGAATCGGGACTGGGCTGGGCCTGCCCATTTGTCAAAACATAATGAAAAAACTGGGAGGAGAAATAACATTTGAAACGGAAGTGGGAATTGGTACGACATTTAGGATACTAATACCTTCAGAATAACTTCTTATTACGTTGGTTGCCCATAACTTCACAGCTGTTATGGACCTTGGAGGCATACTATGATAGAGCCTGCATCCAGGGAATCGTCTCAAGTCAAGACAAAGTGGGGGCCCTTTGTCGTAACCTTCCTCACATCTTTTGGTCTATGGCTGATCCTTTCGGGAAAATTTGATTATTTTCACATGGGCCTAGGCCTGATCTCATGTGCCCTCGTATCCATATTCTCAGGCGATCTGCTGTTTCCAGGGGGCCTTCCAGAGGGATTCCTTGCAAAGGCGGTAGGCTTTATCGCTTACCTTCCATGGCTACTTTATCAAATTTTTCTTGCCAACCTCCACGTCCTATATTTGTCTCTTCATCCCAAGATGTTGGAAAAGATAAATCCCCAGGTGATCCGTTTTCAGAGCAGGCTGAAAAGTGATATCTCCATGGTTACCTTTGCCAATTCCATTACCCTTACGCCAGGCACCATAACCTTATCGGTTTCCGTTGATGGCGATTTTAAGGTGCATGCAATCGATGACAAGTCGGCCGAGGGTCTCCCAGGAGAGATGGAGCAGCGTGTTGCACGCGCCTTTAGGGAGGACTGATGCATAGTCTCTTCTTGTACGTAGGACTTTACCTCTGTTTCCTTATGGTTCTATCCCTGTACCGAGGAGTGGCTGGTCCAACCGTAGTGGACCGACTAATCGGAGTCAATGCCATTGGCAGCAAGACAGTGGTGTTGCTGGTGCTCATAGGACTGCTATATGACAGGATTGACATGTTCGTAGACATTGCCTTGGCCTATGCAATGCTGAACTTTATCGCAGTACTTGGTGCCTCGCGGTATTTTCAAAAAAGAAAGGGCCTTTATGAAGAACCACCTTATAAGTAAGGGGGATTTGGGTCGATGGTATTAAACGGTGTTGTTATGGTCTTGATGTTCTGTGGCCTGGTGTTTTTTACAGGTGGGGGCATTGGTATCCTGAGGTTTCCCGACTTTTACACCAGACTACACCCCGCTGGGAAGCTTGATACATTGGGCTCACTTCTGATGATGACATCTGTGGCCATTTTTAATCTGCATGAGATAACCCTCTCAAACGCCCTAACAAGTTTAAAGATCATGCTTATTGTGGTGTTTGTGTTCATTTCTAGTCCAACAGCCACTCACGCTATCATGGATGCTGGCGTCAGGGCAGGGTTGAGACCGTGGGAAAAAGGCATGCCTAGGGGGTAACAAAATGATTTGGCAACTAGACCTGGCCATACTGACCCTGGTTATTGTGTGCGCAATAGCAGCAATATCAGTAAAGGATCTTTTGGGCACTGCCATCCTTTTTGGGGCATATAGCTTTATGATGTGCTTGCTGTGGTCAATCATGGCCGCGGTGGACGTGGCCTTCACAGAGGCCTCTGTGGGGGCCGGCGTGAGCACCGTCTTCTTTGTTGCGGCCGTTTTCAGGACTACCAGGAGGACAAAGGATTGAAAAGGCTGGCCTTATTGATAGTGATCCTGAGCGGGGGCCTGCTGTTGTATGCCACGAAGGACTTCCCATCCTGGGGTGATCCCAACTCCCCTGCCAGTACCCATGTTTCACCGAGGTACCTGGAAAAGAGTCTGGAGGAAACAGCCGTTCCCAACGTGGTGACAGCTGTTCTGGCAGATTACCGTGGATATGATACCATGTTTGAGACAACGGTAATATTCTGCGCAGGAGTGGCATGCTTCATGCTTCTTCGTAAATTCGAACCAGAAGAAAGGGACCTCTATTACCGCCATATCCCAACCGGCCTCACACTTCATATCAAGGGGGAAAAGCAAATCCCTTCAACCTCCAAAGAATTTGAGAAAATTGACGCTATCTGGACCCCCTACGACTTTATCATCAACACTGTATCTCGCTTTCTGGTGCCTTTCATCCAGCTATTTGCACTCTACGTCATAGCCCATGGGCACCACAGCCCGGGGGGTGGATTCCAAGGGGGTGTCATACTGGGCGCAAGTATTATCGTATTGGCCGTTGCATTCAATCTCAGGACGGCGGTACGTCGCTTTGGAGAAAAGATTGACGGTATAATGAGTGCCCTGGGCGTCTTTATTTACGCCGGTGTGGGGGCATTCTGCGCCATACTGGGAGCCGAGTTCCTGAATTATAGAGCCTTAGCCAAAATTCTTCCGGTAGGCAAGGTGATGGCCAGATCCCATGGTATCCTGGCAGTGGAAATAGGGGTGGGAATAGCCGTCATGGCCGTGATGATATGCATATATAATAATGTCGCCTCAGAAGGAAAGTTTGATGAAGGTCTGTGACGAAAGCACAGGGACGGAATAATGGAATGATGTGATAGAGGCGTAGAGGGGAATAAATGGATTTTTTGCTGACGCATCTAGTGGCCAAGTACAATTTCTGGCTTTACATCATACTCATGATGATAGGCCTATATGCTATGATTGCCAAAAACAATCTCATCAAAAAACTGGTGGGGATGAATATATTTCAAACCGCAATTATCCTATTTTATGTGTCAATCGGATCAAAGAGAGGTGGCACAATACCCATTGTCGAACATATAGCGGGTGGGGGCGAGCATGCCATAAATCCGACACGTTATGTGAACCCTCTTCCCCATGTTCTTATGCTTACGGCAATCGTCGTTTCCGTGTCCACATTCGGCGTAGCTCTGGCTCTGGCTATAAAGATTTATCAGCGCTATAAGACTCTTGAAGAAGATGAGCTCCTGACGAGAATTAGGGAATCATGACCGGGAATTACCCAGCCCTTCTTGTTACCGTCCCATTGCTCGCGGCCTTTGTTATTTACGGCTGTAGCTGGCTTCATAAGAGATCATGTCTGTTTATGGCCTTACTGGGACTCACCATCCCCTTCGCAATCTCGGTTGCCCTCCTGAAGAAGGTCCTCATCAATGGGCATATCTCCTATCATCTTGGTGGATGGGACCCGCCTTGGGGAATCGCCTATGAACTGGACCCAATAAACGCCATTGTGCTGGTTGCAGTCACCACAGTAGCCCTTGTTAACCTCATAGCCACAAGCAAGGAAATAGAAACCAGGTTTTCGGACCGAAGGGGTGCCTTTTATGCCCTCTATCTCCTCTTTGTGGTGGGGCTACTAGGAATAGTGGCCACAGGAGACCTGTTTAACCTTTATGTGCTTCTGGAGATTGCCTCCATAACGGGTTATTCCCTGATCGCCATGGGAGATCCAGCAAGGGCCCCCCTTTCCAGCCTCAATTATGTATTCATGGGCACCATAGGAGCATGCTTTTACCTATTAGGCGTGGGCTACATCTATATTATGACCGGCTCCTTAAATATGGCGGACGTCCATGTCTTACTCCCTCCCCTGTACCATAGCAGTGCCATAGTGGTGGCCTTTATATTCTGCCTGGTTGGCGTGATGATAAAGATGGGTTTTTTCCCCCTCCATTCCTGGCTGCCAAATGCATATACCTATGCCCCTTCCCCTGCTACAAGCCTGATTGCCCCTCTCATGACCAAGGTAATGGCATATGTAATGATACGACTCATGATCTCAGTATTTTCACCCAAGTTTGTGTTTTCTTCCATCGCCGCAAGCAATGCTGTGGTATGGTTGGCATGCCTTGCCATAGTCATGGGCGCCCTAATGGCGCTGGCTCAAAGGGATGTGCGGCGTATGCTCACATATATAATCGTTTCAGAAATAGGGTATATCGTAGGGGGAGCGTGGATAGGCAATGCAACGGCCATGTCAGGTGCGGTTCTACATATCATAAATGATGTACTTATGACATTCTGTGTGTTTCTTTCGCTGGGGGCCATAGCCCGCAGCACAAAGGGTTATCAAATTGAAAATTTTTCAGGCCTGTTCAAAAAGATCCCTGTGACTATGGCGACTTTTGTTGTGTCTGGGCTTAGTATAATAGGTATACCGCCCACATGCGGTTTTTTTAGCAAGTGGTATCTCATATTAGGCGCTATTGAGGGAGGACATTACGGATTCATAGTAGTATTATTGTTGAGTAGTCTCATCAACATAATCCTTTTTTTCAGAATATTCGAAGAGGCATTTTTTGTGTATCCGAAAACTAATGCGGTCCACACAGAAGGCGAGGCTTCCATAGCCATAGCCGAAACACCATTTGTCACTCTAATTCCATTGGTGCTGACAGCTATCCTCCTTATATTTACCGGGATTTACAGTGGTTCTTTAATAGCCCTAATTATTAAACCAGTAGTATCTGCTGGGCTACTGTGATGGAAACAATACATAGCATACGCCCACTTTTAGCAATACTTGCCTCACTGTTTGCCATACCGTTCATAGTGGGGTTTTCTCGCAGGCCTGCTATGAGGGAGTTTTGGACATTTGCTGCTGCCGGCTCCAAATTTCTCATCATTGTGTCTATGCTCCCTCTTGTATTGACGGGCCGCCGAGTAACCTGCACTATCTTTGAAATCATTCCAGGGGTTCCGCTCCAGCTCACAGTTGATACCCTCGGCCTACTATTTGCTTTAGTCTCTTCATCCCTTTGGATCCTCACTTCCATATATTCAGTGGGCTACATGCGAGGCCTAGGCGAACACTCCCAAACCCGCTATTTCTGCTTTTTCGCCGTTGCCCTTTCTGCTACTATCGGGGTTGCGTTTTCCGCAAATCTACTGACCCTTTATATATTCTATGAAATACTTTCGCTGGCTACCTATCCTCTGGTTACTCACCATCAAGACGAAGAGGCGAGATCGTCTGGAAGAAGGTACCTTGCATACATACTTGGGAGTTCCATTGGACTCTTCCTTCCTGCCATGCTTATCTCCTATCACCTGGCGGGGACTCTTACTTTCTCTGCTTCGGGCTTCCTTGGTGCAAGTATCTCTAGGAAGGTGCTGATGATCCTACTCATCATGTTTATCTTTGGCGCTGCCAAAGCGGCTGTCATGCCTTTGCACGCCTGGCTTCCCGCGGCCATGGTGGCCCCCACGCCCGTAAGTGCACTCTTGCATGCAGTGGCAGTGGTGAAGGTTGGAGTCTTCGTCATAATAAGAATCATCACTGGTGTGTTTGGCGTAAATCTCTTAAAATCCTTATCTCTTACGACCCCGGTGATTGTCCTTGCTTGTATCACAATTCTGTGCGGCTCTCTTATCGCCTTGTCACAAGATAACCTCAAACGGCTCCTCGCATACTCAACTATTTCCCAGCTCTCATACATCGTGCTTGGAGTATCATTACTTTCCCAGAGGGGACTAACAGGAGCATTCATTCATATTCCCATGCACGCATTTGGAAAAATTACGCTCTTTTTTTGTGCGGGAGCGATCTTCGTAGCAACGGGCAAAAAAAACATAAGCGAAATGAAGGGCCTTGGCAGGCAAATGCCCATTACCATGGCAGCCTTTTTTATTGCTTCCCTCAGCATAATAGGGCTGCCTCCATGTGGTGGCTTTCTAAGTAAATGGAATCTGGTGTTGGGCAGTATCGAGGCCCACAGGCCTCTTGTTCTTGTTGTGCTTTTGGTTAGTTCCCTGTTAAACGCCGGCTATTTCATGCCAGTGGTGTATAAGGCCTTTTTCTTCAAGACTGAAAGTGCTGTTGCTGGAGTGAAAGAAGCTCCGTTGTGCTGTTTGATACCCCTCTGCCTAACAGCGATTTTTTCCATAATATTTCTGTTTTACCCTCAGCCATTTTATGAGCTTATCTCACACGCTCTCAAATGTATAATAGGAGCAGGAGTATAGCGATGCCGCAAGAAAATCTTGACACACAAACAATAGATGAACTGAAGCACGAGGAGACGCCTGGATACAAAAGGGTATTTTATATAGCAATAACGGTTTCAGCTCTTTATCTCCTTCTAATCTTAATTGAAACCCTTTGAGAACCATGGGGGAGGCAGTGATGGCAAAACCGACCAATAAGGAAAAGCACTATCTTTTTGATAACCCCAGAAACGTGAAGCTCCTTTTCCGTATTTATTATTCTTGTCTTCTACTTTTACTCGTCCTGGACTTTTTTCTCCACAAGCACGCCATTTTCGGGTGGGAGCGGTGGCCTGAATTTTATGCTGTTTTTGGATTCGTAGCGTGCGTTGCCTTGGTGCTGGCCGCAAAGTATATATTACGTCCCATGGTAAAAAGGAGAGAAAACTACTATGATAAGTAGTCTTCCTCCAGGAGCCATACTCATTCTAGGTAGCTTGCTGGTACCATTGTTCAGGGGCAAATGGAAGTCTTTTTACTTGTTAGCATTACCAGCCCTAAGCTTTTTAAACCTCGTATATTGGGATGCAGGACAAAGCTTAGCTGTAAATTTTTTGGGATACCATCTAGTATTGGCAAGGCTCGACAGATTGAGTCTGCTTTTCGGATACATTTTCCATCTGATCTCATTTCTGGGCCTCCTCTATGCCCTTAATATACAAAATGATCTGGAGCATTCAGCTGCCCTAGTTTATGCTGGTAGTGCACTGGGTGCTGTTTTTGCTGGTGATCTCATTTCCTTTTTCCTTTTCTGGGAAATGCTTACTGTTAGTTCTGTTTTTCTCATATGGTCAAGAGGCACTATTAAATCCATTTACTCTGGATTCAGGTATTTATTGGTTCACGCCGCCGGAGGTTTATGTCTTCTAGCAGGAATCGTAATCCATGTCACAAAAACAGGCTCAATAGCCTTTTCCTATATAGGACTGAATGATTTGGGTTCGCTGCTCATTTTTTTAGGCTTCGGTCTAAATTGTGCCTGGCCTCTTCTGCACCCTTGGCTCACCGATTCATATCCAGAGGCCACCATTCCCGGGGCCGTATTTCTTAGTGCATTCACTACAAAGACGGCAGTTTATGCCCTGGCACGAGGATTCCCCGGTACGAGCATACTGATCTGGATTGGCGCTGTTATGACGTGCTTCCCCATCTTTTATGCTGTGATAGAGAATGATCTTCGGAGGGTCCTCTCTTACAGCCTGATAAATCAGGTAGGCTTTATGGTGTGTGGTATAGGTATCGGCACTGAGCTTGCCATCAATGGTGCGGTCTCACACGCCTTCAATGATATCCTGTTTAAGGCATTGCTGTTCATGTCCATCGGTGCTGTTATGTATAGAACGGGACGGGTTAATGCCACAGATCTCGGTGGGCTTTACAAGACCATGCCTCTCACTTGTATATTCTGCATGGTAGGTGCAGCATCTATTTCCGCCTTTCCGCTGTTCAGCGGATTCGTGAGCAAGTCTATGGTAATGGAGGCCGCAGCCGATGGAAATATGAGGCTAATTTGGTTTATGCTTTTATTTGCCTCGGCAGGAGTATTTCATCATGCAGGAATAAAAATTCCATTTTTCGCCTTTTTCTCCCATGACCCTGGCATAAGGACAAAAGAGGCTCCCTGGAATATGCTTCTGGCCATGGGAATCACCGCTGGCCTTTGTGTTTTCATTGGCTCAGTACCTGGGCCCTTGTACAGCCTGTTGCCTTATCCCGTAAACTACACCCCTTATACTACTTCCCATGTCCTCGGGCAAACCCAGTTACTTTTCTTCTCCTCTCTGGCATTCACACTGCTTATTCTGTCAGGCATTTACCCTTCCGAAATAAGGGCTATAAATCTCGATTTCGACTGGGTTTACCGAAAAGGAAGCGCCCTCTTCGTGCGTTGTGTTATATGGTTTTTTGACACCTTACGGAACTGCTCGGGCGGGGTTTTGTCAAGGGGTATTCTGCCGGTTTTAAATCAGGTGGGAAAAGATGGCCTTGCAAGAGCCGCACTTTTATTCATGGTAACATATTGGATGCTAACAGGGACCAGGGGAAAAAGATTGGAAATGAAAAAAACCAAGTTATATAATGACATCATGAAGGGAACACTCCCGATTGGTCTGGGAGCAGGACTAGCCGCACTATTTATAAGCGTTCTTTTTTTCTTGACCCGTTAAACCATCTAAGGGTCTCAGCCGGGGGAAGAGTTGATATGATATCCATTGATGAACTAAGAAAAATCCACCTTGTACAGGCCCTTGAAGACGCAGAACTTGAAAAGCTGCGCCCCTTGTGCAACGTAACCATATTTAGTGAAAAGGCAACCATCTTCGAGCAGGGCCAGGATGCCGACCACTTTTATATGCTTTTGAAAGGTAAGGTCCTTTTGGAGGTGGAACTAGCTGAAAACATAATGATTTCTCTTGGATCGGTAAAACCCGGTTATTGCTTCGGGTGGTCTTCTCTGTTTAGGGGTTCAAAATACACCAGTTCGGCAATATGCTCGGAGCCTTCAGAAGTAATCTCGCTTCCCGCAGACAAACTTATTAGCTTAATGGAGAAAGACCCTGTAGTTGGTTATAAGCTGATGAAAGGGGCGCTGGAAATTCTCAGAAACAGGCTCACCAAGCGGACTGACCAATTTTTGAAAACCCTGCGCATGCATCCAGACATCCAGTCTCTGTTTGCAGCCTAGTCCTTTCGCCATAAATCCCTGGCAAATGGAAAACCTTGGATCAGTCAGTCCGTCAGCACCGGCACTGGGATTTTCTCTGCTTACTCCTGCCAGTTTATCCCGCACTCAGGGCCCAGCAGCTCTATCATCTCGTCAAAGATGGCCTTGAGGGTAACCACACCAATGACCTTACCGTCCCTTGTGACTAAGGGCTGCCGTACGTCTTCCTTAAACATTATGTATATAGCATGGTTAATGGTGTAATCTTCCCTCAAGATGGGATGCACATCAGACATGATGTCCCTTACTGGTTTCTGCGCCTCCTGGCTTATTAGCTCTATAAAGGAGCTATGTAGCCACTTGAACCGGGCTTGTACCTCACTCACTTCCTTGGTAGCCTCCAGTACCCTAGAGGAAAGCATACTGTAATAGAGTCCGGACATCTCGGGAGTCTTAGCGGATTCAGGCACAAGGCCCCTGATAAGATCGTAAATGGAAATCTTACCCACAATCTCGCCAGAATGATCCTTTACAAAGATGGTGGTATGCAGTTCCCCCTGCCCCGATGTCTTTGTTTGCTCGTGATTCCTCTTCAGTATAGCCAGGGCATCGGACAGCCTTGCGCCCACATCCACCGTCTCATACTCCTCAATGGGTATTAATATGTCCTTAACTAGTTTGTTTCCTTCCATGCTCAGTTCCTCCCTAAAGAATCCATTCGTCTTGTCCACCCAGATATGTCTGGTTGCCAAATTCCTTCATCAATCTTATCTGAGGCCTTCAAATACAAGATCCGACATGGAATTTCAAGCATTATTACGCATCCATATAGCTGAACAGCGCAAGGACTCCTGATATGAATTTGTTTTGAAATATGTCAAATTGCAAAGGGGGGACGTCAAAAACTTCCCCCTTTGAAAAAGGGGGATTGAGGGGGGATTTTTCTAAACGGCCCCTGAATATTGAGCTATTACTATTTGGCCTATATTGCCGTTAAAACCAGCCTCAGCACAACCCCTGAAACAAGAAAAGTTAACGCAGCGCAAACCATAAGCCTATTGGCATATGTAATATGCACCGTATTCAAAGGCTCAAGTGGATCTCCAAGATAAGGCTTAACTGATACACGGCTGCCATAGACATTTGTTCCCCCAAGTCTCACGCCTAGTGCCCCCGCAAAGGCCGCTTCAGGCCATCCTGCGTTGGGGCTGTCATGTTGACGCCTATCTCTCCACAGTATCTGCCAGGATTTCCTTGCCTTAAACCCTAACAGTTGCGCAACAAGTGGCACTGTTAGACCTCCAACCCGGGCAGGTATAAAATTGCTGACGTCATCAAGGCGAGCTGAGAACTTCCCAAACTGCTCATACCGGGCGTCTTTATATCCGAACATGGAGTCAAGGGTATTTACAGCTCTATAACCGATGGCACCTAGGGGACCAAGCATCAGTGCATAAAACAATGGGGCAATTACTCCATCCACCATATTTTCGGCTATGCTCTCAACCGCAGCCCTCACCAGTTCGCCCTCATCCAGGTCAGAAGTCTTTCTTCCAACCATCATGGCCGTTTTATTTCGAGCAAGTTCAAGGTTGTGCTCAGCAAGTGCATAGTAAACCTCTTTGCTATGCTTAACCAGGTCTTTAATTGCTATTGCAGTGTATATCATGATAATGGAGGCCAGGTCTCCTAATGCAGGATTAAGAATCCCACATATCCAAATGAAAAGTGCAGTACCAGACACGGTGAAAAACAGCGTACATAGTGCCACGGCCGTACCTGCCAACATCTCATTCTTGATAGTCATACGGCCACGTTGCTCAAGCCATGAAGCCAACCTGCCTATACCTCTCACAGGATGAGGCACAAAGCGGGGATCTCCAAGGACAAAATCAAGTCCCACAGCAAGTATTATCTGGTACTCGAGCCTCACCTTCTAATAAGCTCCCAACACCTCTTTTAATGCATTGATGAGTCGTTGATTTTCTTCTTCGGAGCGAACGGATATCCTGAAAAATGTCTTGTCTAGTCCGACGAAATTGTCGCAGCAGCGTATGATTATCTTGTAATTAAGTAGCAGTTCTCTCAACTTGACGGCATCCAGCCCCCTTTTTTGTATCCTTACCAGCAAGAAATTGGCCTCACTGGGATAGACATAAAGTCCCTCAATCCCCCTTATCTCTCTCGCCATCTTACCCCTTACTTTACCAATTGACTTACGAGTTAATTCAATAAGCGCTTTATCCTCTAAAGCCCTTTCCGCAATAGCCTGGGCAAATACATTGACAGACCAAGGAGCCTGAAGGCGGCGCAGCCTCTCGACAAATTTTTCATCCCCCACAAGCCAGCCTACTCGAATCCCAGGTATTGCAAATATCTTTGTAAGCGAAAACAATACCACCACATTTTTTGGCCTGTTTTGAACGAGTGAGTCCGTATCACCCACAAAATCATAGAAGGCCTGGTCTACTACAAAAAACACCTCACTATTCTTTCTTGCCAGAGTCCTTATCTCCTCAGCCTCAGAGACTGCACCGATGGGATTGTTTGGCCGGCCAAGCAAAACAACGTCCCCAGGCCTAAGTGTTGACTCTAGACGGTCTAGAGGAAATTGGAATCCGGATTTCTCATCCATGTGGACATAAACCACCCCAATATCAGCAGCCCTGGCACTGTATTCGTAGTCCACATAAGAGGGAACTGGAATCACCGCCCTTTTGGGTTTTATGGCCCTGGGAAGTAAATATAGAAGTTCGCTTGTGCCATTGCCCGCTAGAATCTCAGAGGGCAATACCCCATATTGCTGGGCAATTCGGCCCCGCAAGTGGAAGCAAAAGGGATCAGGATAATGAACAATTAGGGGCTTTACAGAATCAATAACTGATTCTAACCACCGAGGGGGCCCAAAGGGATTTATGCTTGCCGAAAAGTCTATTAAATCTTCTGCATGGCAATTCAGCGCCCTGGAAACTTCCCATATGTCCCCCCCATGACGCCAGTCCTTCATAAAACTTTACCTCCACTATGAAGGAGAATTACAGCAACTAGTGGAGGCACCACCTCAGAGACTTCGCACACTGCACCAAGGGTATCACCAGTGTATCCACCTATCCTTTTATAAGACCATAAGCAGAAAAGAAAAATCTCTCCTATTGACAATGCTGTAATAATGAGCCCGTGACGGCCAAACCCTACGCAGGATAGTATCAACATAAGCGTCAGACCCAGCCCAGCCCCAACACACTTCAGCCCACCATGTCCGGCAAATGCCGTCGCAAGACCGCCTTCAGCCCTTGCGTAAGGGAGTAATGCCATCATGATCAACAATGCAGTCCTGCCTGTGAGAGGCATTAGTATCAATATTGTCCATCTTTGTGGAGCAGGAACTTGAGAAAACGTGACCCACTTCATGAGGACAAGCCATACAATTCCCACCACGGCCATGGTCCCTACTCTGCTGTCACTCATTATACTCAGCACCTGCTCCCTGGATCGGGCACTGAAAAATCCGTCGCACGTATCTGCAAAGCCGTCAAGATGAAGGGCTCCACTGAAGGCTATCAAGATTCCGATGGCAATAAGTGCCGCAAGCTGTCCTGGAAGTAGTTTGTACCCCAGATAAACGATACCCGTGGTTACTAGACCGATAAAAAGACCTACTATAGGAAAGAATATGGCGCCTCTAGCCAGGTTGGTTTCATCCCCCCATAGTCTTGCTGGAATTGGAAGGATAGTCAGAAATGACAAGGCACTCAAAAAAGACCTCATGGAACTCCTCCCTGAGAGCATGGTTTGATACGTACTGGCACCCCAGATACCATCAAAATAACCTCATCAGCCATGCTGGCAATTGTCTGGTTGCAACGGCCTAGCAAATCCCGGTATCTTCTAGCTAGCCTATTTTCAGGTACTATCCCCATTCCAATTTCATTAGTAACAAATATCACCAAGCCCTTCGCACTACGGGCGCCGCTTACCACACCAGAGCACAGGGCAAAGACCCGCTCCTCATTCAGCTCCACCCCATCTTTGGTAGCATGATACAAGATGTTATTTACCCATAAGGTGAGGCAGTCTACTACAATCACACTGGAATCTTTGGCCTTCAAAAGCGCACCTTCTATATCCACGGTCTCCTCTATTGTGGTCCAACCTCTGCCCCTCCTTGATTCTTTGTGCTTATCTATTCGTTTCTTAAGCTCATCGTCTAGGATCGGACATGTGGCAATAAAGACCCGCCTGCCTTTTATTTTTTCGGCAAGGCCTTGAGCATAGTCACTTTTTCCGCTTCTGGCACCCCCGGTTATTAAACATATCTTTCCCATCGTGACCTTTTCCAATATGCGCGAGTTCATCAAATTTGTGATTGCTTATCCGAAACCCCTAACTCTGAAGAATGCTAGGTCTCCCTTTTTTTCTTATCCATTGCTTGGCGAAGCTTTTCACCCAAGGAACCAAAAGACGAATCCGAAGGACTGTAGCTTTCCCAATCGCCTTCTTCACCGCCTGGAGCCGGTGCAAGGGTCATTTTTTTCTCTGCTTGGTTTATGCTCTCTATTGTGACTCTCAAGACATTACCTTCCTTTAATTTTTCTAATTCCGCCCCATAGGGTGACCCTTCAAGTTTTACCCTAGGTACTAAACCCGTTACTCCCGGCTCAATGGAGACAAAGAAGCCAAATTTTTCCTTTTTTTCCAACCGTCCTTCCACCACCTCTCCCTCGTGATATCGTTGAAGGATGTCGGACCATGGGTCCCCTTCCACATCCTTCATGCTCAAGGACAGTCTCCGATTTTCCTTGTCAATTTCTTTGACCATTACCCTTACTCTATCCCCTACCTTGACCAACTCCTCTGGCTTAAGGACCCTCTTTATATAGCTCATTTCACTTATGTGCACGAGGCCCTCCACCCCGGGCACTACCTCCACAAAGGCCCCGAAAGAAACACACCGGGTGACCTCACCGTCCACGACTTGCCCCTCTCGGACAAAGGCACCAATGTTTTCCCATGGATCAGGGGACACGTCTTTTATAGAGAGGGAGATCTTCACCTTTCCATTACCCTTATCACGCTCCACTGCCAATATCTTAACCTTGACATTCTGACCTATGTGTAGAATCTTTTCAGGATTGCTCACGCGTGACCAGCTCAGTTCCGAGACATGTACCAGGCCCTCTATGCCAGGAAATACTTCCACGAAGGCACCAAATGAAACCAGCCTGGTTACAGTTCCCTCTATTACCATGTCTTTTTCAATCTTGGATAGAAACTCTCCTCTCATCTTTTCCAATTCTTTTTCAAGTAGCCGACGTCTAGACAAAACAATATTTCGCCCGTCTTGCTCAAACTGGGTCAAAAGGAAGCGAAATGTCTTACCCACATACTGCTCAGGATCCTCTGCATACTTGAGGTCCATCTGACTGCCCGGGCAAAACGCCCTTTTTTGCATTACCGTCACATCGTATCCCCCTTTACACCGACCTGTGACCCTGCCCTCCACTGGTACCTCATTTTCAAATGCGTCTTCAAGAGCCCTGAGTCCCCCAGTTCCGGACATCGCTCTTGATAGCCTTACTTCACTTTCCCCCACAGAGACTACATAAAGATCCAAAACGTCCCCTTCTTTGCATGTCAATTTGCCATCTTCGTCAAGTAGTTCCGCCTTTTCCACGACTCCGTCGATTATTGCCCCAATATCTACAAAGACACTCTCTCTGCCGATGGACAAAACCTTACATGAGACCCGATCACCAACCTGAATCTCCCTCGCTTCTTTCTGCTCGTATGCCTCCAGCATTTTCTCAAAGCTCTGGTCTTCACTAGGGATCTGTTTTTCTTTGTCCTCCATGTCACTTTCCCCTGTACTTGATATTAGGGCGAGCATACATTTTTGCCACGCCGGCGGTGACTCTATCAGGGCTAGATATTGTTTTCAAGGGCAAAGCAATTTTCCACCTATCCTGGGATCCACCTTACTACCATGTTTGTATTTGGTGTCTCCATCCCCCTTCCCCACAAAAAGCTAAAAAGAACAAAAATTTTCTTGACACCCAATGGATTGTCATAATATTTATTCATATTATGAATAGTGTAGGATCTTCATCCAATGGTGAGTTCTTGAAGTATCAGATAACAAAGCTTCAGGATTTGATAAATCAAATGGTGGGGTGTTGTGAAGACAAGCGCCTCTATCAGTCTCGACGCTTTGATTTGCCTTATGCGGAATTGCGATGTCTGATGCTTTTCAGGACTGAAAGGTATTTGACGGTCAAAGGTATAGCACAAAGGCTAGATGTCGCCAAAAGTAGAGTGACAAAGCTCATCAGCGGTCTGGTAAGAAAAGGGCTCGTAGAGTCAATAGAAGATCCAAAGGATGCACGGGTAAAATTGATCAGCCTCACCCGTAAGGGAAAAGAGAAATGTAAAGAAATAGAAGTGTTTCAACTAGAAATACACGAAAAAATTTTATCCCAATTTGACCCAGAGGAAAGAGGTCATATAATGAGAGCCCTAGAAAATCTTACCATGGCAATGGAGACAGTTAAGGCAAATCTTACATAATTTTTTTGACTGAACGGTTAACAGCATTAACAATTATGGAACTGGAGGTATAAGAATGGATAAAGAATTGGAAGCTCAAATTGAGCAAAAGGTGAGAGAAATCCTGGACGCCGAGCTCGGCGCAAAAATTTCCAAGGCAATAAGCGAGGGGCAGGTAGAAAGCAAGGCCGCATTCATTGCTTCCAAGGGGAATCTGGACTCGGCCTATATGCCGCTTATCTTGGCCAGCGCTGCAGCTGCACTGGAAATCGAATCAGCAATTTTCTTCACCTTTTACGGCCTGGATATCATTAACAAGAAAAAAAATAAGAATCTAAAGGTCGCGCCCATAGCCAACCCAGCCATGCCCATCCCAATGCCCAACATAATAGGAGCATTGCCGGGGATGACTGCGATGGCTACCTTGATGATGAAAAAATGGATGGCCGCCCAGAATGTTCCTAGCATCCAGGAACTCTTGGAGGTGTGCATGGAGAGCCGGGTTAAGCTCATAGCGTGCACTATGAGCATGGATGTGATGGGAATCAAAAAGGAAGACCTCATTGACGGGATCGAATTCGGAGGTGCTGCTACTTTTCTTGAGTATGCCTCCCGCTGCAATATAACTTTGTTATTCTAACAAGTGCTAGAAGGAAGGTTCCTATAGCTTCGGTATTACCTGCAGGTTCTGATCTGTCCCTCATTTAACAGGAGGGTGACGGCGGCCACTGTCGCCGTCACCTTTTTTAACCGGATTACGATTTTCCCGCCACCGCGAATGGGTTGAACCTGGTGTCATAATCATACACATCCAGCCCCTCGCGCCTTTTCAAGAATCCAACCGCCAAATATGTAGCTGGCGTGGCAAGCCCCTCATAGCCACATTTTACGAGCCACTGAGTAACTATGGTCATAGCCAGCGTACGAATCGGCATTATCCCATAAAAGGCCAAGGAAATAAACACAAGTGAATCTAGCCCTTCTCCCACCAAGGTGGAGCCTATGGTCCTAGTCCACAGCCATTTACCCTTGGTGGCAAGTTTCATTTTTGCAAGCACGAAGGAATTGGAGAACTCACCTACCAGGTAGGCGAGAAACGATGCCACGAGAAGCCTCGGTGCATACCCTAGAATTTGGGCGTAGGCCTCCTGGCCTTTCCAGAAAGGGGCAGAAGGCAGGATCTTGCCAATCCAAAAGGCAGTAACCACCAAAAGGTTACAGGCAAAACCTAGCCATATGACCCGCCGCGCCTGGCCATACCCATACACCTCGGTAAGCACGTCACCTATGATATAGCTTATTGGAAAGATGATGATTGCAGCGGGGAGAACAAGACCAAATATGGAGACCAGTTTCACTGCAATTATATTGGAAGTTATGAGTGCGGTTACAAAAAGACAAGCTATCACCAAGAAATAGGAAGAATACCCTTTTTGCCTGCATTTTCCTTCCACTGTAATGCACCTCTGACATTGTTGGCAGCATGTTTCAAGGTCGCATTTTACAATACCAGGTTATATTAGGTAATGAAAGTCTTCATTTAAGGAGCTAAAACGAAGCCCCAATGTATTCCAACTCCGCAAAATACCTCTCCGCAAAGCTCAGGCTCAAAAACGCCCCCATCCCCGCCACACGCCGCTTGATAGTTGGCAGCGTTATCTCCCTCTGGTGCTGTTTCTTTCATGAATTACCCGAAAGCGCAGCGTTCGGGCAAATTGCTGGTGTGCTCCAGCTCCCCTACCATCTTTTCCAGCACCTTCATCCTTTCCTTCATCATCTGCAGTTCTTTGATCAACTCCTCCTTTATGACATCCTCTGCGCCTCCAATTTCAAAATCTTATTTCTCTTTCCAAGATTCAAATTTCACCCAGATAACAGCGCCCAGTTCCACATCCTTGTCTTTGCCCTCGTGCTTTATTTTTTCAGGAGCAGTATTGAGTGCAGCAAATCCCCACCAACCTGCATGAGGAATTCCGTAGGTAAAAACTCCATTGGCGTCTGCCTTTATCACCTGGGTTACCATATAGTCGGAAGGTGCAACTGCCTTTTGATCTTTGTTGTAATATTCAACCTCGATCTCAGCATAGGGTACGGGTTTTCCGTCTAGCATTACGATTCCTTGAAAGACATTACCCGCATATAGCCCAAAGGGCCTAGAAAGCGGTACGATTTCTGTTCTGAGTCCCACGGGCTCATCCCAGCCGTCTTCATTGCCAAATGCACCCACAACAGTCTTTGTATAATGCATGATGTATTTATCTTCTGCTGGTTCCCAGTATGGCTGAGGTACCATAAAAAACTGGTAAACCCCTGGCCTTTTCAGTCGGTAGCTGAGCTCCCATGCCTTGTGTCCAAAGACGGTGGTTTGTTTTAGCTTTGAAACCAAACTCTGTTTCTTGCCGGCAAACAACACACCAACTTGGCGAGGCATCACCAACTCCATTCCGTTGCCTTCAAAGGGATGGGAAAATGATAGCGTCACCTTGACTTCGGTAGGATCTCCGGGCATGACCATGTTATCTGAGGGGATAACCATTCCAAAATGGGCGAGTGCTATCCCAGTTACAGTGAAAAATGAAACAACTACGACCAATGCAAAAAATCCTTTTTTCTTCATCTCTAACACCTCCCAAATTATTTTTTGGAATTTTGTAACAATGGAAAAAACAAAAAAGGCCACAAAAGCCCACTACGCGAGGTTCTTCCCGCAGCTATGGCCTTCGTGGCCTGATTACTGCCTGATATTGTCAATCCCTTTTAGCGCCTGTTTAATGCCAACCCGCCAGTAACGTGCCGATACGTTTTCTGCCTTGCTAGCCCTATTTCCTGCTCTTGAAATAGAGAGCAATGCCAACCAAGCCAATAATATAACCAATACCTCCTATTATCTCTGTGACCCCAGGCCCTTTTTCTTCTCGGAGGAGGGCAATCGACCTGGCAATAGGCTTCAACCTTTCATCAATTACCTCTCCAACAATGGCCTTAATCTTTTCCTCAGATATGCCTCCCATCACATTCTGAGACTTGGCCTTCGCGGCCTTTTCTATTTTCAACTTTTCTTTCTCCTGGGTTGTATCTACCCCAGGATTTAGCCCCATATCCTTTGCCTTTAGGACATACTCCCCCTTGTGCCCCATTGCTGCATTCAGCACTATCCGCAAATCTGTCTTCTGTGGTATCTGGAATGAAAATTCTCCTTTCTTATTGGTTTTCCCTTCCAGTAATTTCTTCTCGTCCGGGCCGAATACCAAGATTTGCCCATCCCGAACCCTCTCACCAGAGCTAAAGTAGCTCTCAGTAAATACCTTATTTCCCTCAACCCATGCATAAACGTACACACGGTGAGCCATGGCCACTGTTGGGTAGAACGTGATCATAAGCGCCACCATGAACACTGCGCCGACAAATAGTCTTTCTTTGCATGCGTGGTACCTTCTATTAATATTTGGCATGACCAACCTCCAGGATCTCCGGTTTTACTCTCTGAAGAAATTTCACACAGACGGTGGTTATTATTCCCTCTATGACCATCACAGGGATATGGGCAACGACGATCAGCTTGGCTGCCGGCAAGAAGGCCTCGCCAGTGGTAACTAGCGCTACCGCAACCAGTATGGCCCCAAGAAAAACAGCTCCAGCCCCACATAAGAAACTCGCAATAACCGGGATCCACCCTTCCTTGCTTAGGGATGCCTTGCGAAAAATAGCATAGCAAACCACTGCGGGAACGCCCATCGTAACAGTATTGACACCGAGGGTAGTAAGGCCACCAAATTGAAATAGAACAGCTTGCAAAAGCAGACCAACAAGGATCGCAGGAAAAGCTGCCCATCCCAGCACCAGTCCCATTAATCCGTTTAATATGAGATGTACACTTGATGGCCCCACGGGGACGTGAATGAGGGATGCCACAAAAAAGGCTGAGGCAAAAACCCCCACCTCAGGCACCTTATCGTAATCCATTTTCGTCAGTCCTACCGCAGTACCTGCGAAGGCTATCAGGCCCCCACCGACAAGAACAGGGGCAGATAAGACTCCCTCTGATATATGCATGTTTCTCCTGACGATTAGTTGTTTTGAGCAAACAAAAAGGCCACAAAGACTCTTCAGCCTCCTGACCGAAAAGGACCTTCGTGGCCTTAAGATTAAAATCCGCAATCTAAAATCTTGGGCTTCTTGCCCAAGAACCGTGACTTATTTAACAGTCATGCACCTAAGTGTCAAGACTTTTTCCGCACCCATTGAAAACAATGACAAACTGCTTAATTTTGCTTAACAAAAAGGGGAAAATATGAATGTAACCCATTAATGTAACTCTCGTTTTGCTTGCATAGGACCTTGGGCTATGCTAAGCAATATAATAAAATGAAAGCTTTACTACCGTGGAACAAAATTACCATGGCTATTTACACCAACAGCATATCTATTAGAAGCACAGCCGGCACTGATCTGTTTGATATCACTGGTTTAGTTCATGAAGAGATCCAAAAATCGGGAGTCTCAGATGGCGCTGTGACATTGTTTATTCCAGGCTCAACCGCTGCCCTCACCACCATTGAGTATGAGAGGGGCGTCATTAACGACCTAAGGAAGGCAATAGAAAGAATAGCCCCAAAGGATATCTATTACGCGCATAATGAAAGATGGGGAGATGGCAATGGTTACTCCCATGTGCGGGCCGCCCTAATGGGCCCCTCCTTGCATATTCCAATCATTCAGGGTAATATGACACTTGGCACATGGCAGCAGATCGTTCTACTGGATTTTGACAATCGTCCACGTAACAGAAGGGTAATAGTTCAGGTAATTGGAGAATAGCGAAGATGATTTTTACTTTTGCCCCTGGATGAATCAATCTTAAACTCACGTCTTCTGGGATGAAAGGTGCTCAATCAAGGAAAAAGCCAAAGTTTCAGAGAAAAATCTCTTTTTGACACAGGGAACTCTGAAATTTTGGCTCTTTGTTTTAGTGGAGGAAAATTACCCCTTGGAAATTAAGGCGCACTCACAAACTAGTATCAAAAAAACTATCACATTTCCGGACCCGGAATTACTTCGGTCTTTATGTGGACAAGGTAGTTCGCATCTGCAGATAATCGAAAAGCAACTAGGAGTTGCCCTTCATTTGAGAGGCAATGTTATAACCATACAGGGTTTGGATTGGGAAATCGATCTGTGTGAGGCCGTACTCAGGCAACTATATGATCTTCTTAAATCTAGGTTCCCTTTATTTCCTAACGACGTGGATTATGCCATCAGAATCATCAGCCGGGATAAGTCTGTCAACCTAAAAAAAATCTTTAAGGACGAAGTCTATGTCTCGTCCAAGAAGAAGGTAATAACGCCCAAAACAATAAATCAGAAGGAATATATTGACGCAATCCGGAAATTTGACATAGTCTTTGGTATAGGTCCTGCTGGTACAGGCAAGACCTATTTGGCTATGGCAATGGCCATATCAGCGCTGCAAAAAAAACAAATAAATAGAGTTGTCCTGGCCAGACCCGCAGTGGAGGCCGGAGAACACCTGGGGTTTCTTCCAGGAGATCTTTACGAAAAGGTCAACCCATATCTGAGGCCCCTTTACGATGCCTTGCACGACATGATGGACTTCGACCATGCCTCGAGGCTGATTCAACAAGGGGTTATAGAGGTAGCTCCTCTAGCATTTATGCGTGGCAGGACCCTAAATGACTCCTTCGTTATCTTGGATGAGGCCCAAAATGCCACGTCCGAACAAATGAAGATGTTCTTAACACGGCTAGGCTTCAGTTCAAAGGCTGTGATAACAGGAGACGTGACTCAAACCGATTTACCTGAGGGTAAAGTTTCCGGCCTCATTGAAGCTCGCGAAATATTGAGCCACATTAAGGGTATTCGGTTTGTGCATTTCTCTAAAGAGGATGTGATCAGGCACCCCTTGGTGCAAGAGATAATAGAAGCTTACGAAAACTTAGAGAATAAGAAGTGATAAGCCTGGGACAATGAACGAAAAAAAATTACCGAGAAAGGCCTGGAGTAGCAGGCCGACAAAAAAAATGGAACCAGAGCGGCGAATCTCCAAGAAACCGGAGAGCCCTATGAGCTCGGTTTCAAATTATGAATTGACAAGGTGGGTTCTCATCATCGTGATGAGCTCACTATTTGCAGTGTTATTGTATCCGGGATTCCTGAGCAAGCCAAGACAGTATAACCTAGGAGACATAGCTCAAAGGGATATAAAGGCAAGCCATGAATTCTTAATCGAAGATGTAGCCCTTACGGAAAAAAACCGCCTAAAAGCGGTTAAGGAGGCACCACGTGTATACGACTTTGATCCTTCGGGCTCAAATGCACTAGGCCGAGTGAAAGATGCCTTTGAGGAAGCACGTAAATCATCAGAATCCGGCGAACCAAAGCAAAGTGGTACTGCACCAGCGTCTCAAACAGCTACTTCACCTACCAAGAACCTCCCTGTGCCCCAGTCATTCTCAAAGGAACGATTTTCCGAGATACTTGGATTTCAGGTGCAAGACGATGTTTTTGAAACCTTAATGAAAAGCGGCTTTCCTATTGAAGTAGAAAACTTGGTGACGAAGCTATTGGGCCCACTATTTCTCAAAGGAATTGTTCGGAATAGAAAAGAGCTTCCCACCCAGTCTCACGAAGGCATCATACTTCATAATATCCTCACGGACAGAGAAACAATCTTAAAGGAAGTTGACAAAATCTTAGATCTTGACCAAGCAAAACAGACCGTTGTGGAGGAATGGAAAAAGGCTAATCAACCAGTCCTGCCTCCTGAACTCAAGAAACTAGCTTTAACTCTCGCCCTGTCTTTATTGGAGCCTAATGTCACATTTAATAAGAGAGAGACGGAGTTGCGCAAGGAAGCGGCTCGGAAGGCTGTTAAGCCTGTCTATTTTAAGGTAAAAAAAGGTGAAATGATTGTCCGCGAGGGGGAGCCGATCCGCCAGGAACATCTCCTTAAGCTGGCCGAGGAGTACAGGTACCTGAGGAAAGATAAATTCCTCGGCCATATTCCCGCGATGGCTATCTTGATAGGGTTTCTTTTGTTCTCATTCTATCTTGTTACCGCTTCAACCCGGCCTCAGGTGACCCCCAACAAAAAAGACCTTATTTTTCAGGCATTGGTTCTATCCATCTTCTTTTTACTAGCCATAGCATCCAATTTTATCGCTGCCGAAGTTGCCAGAGGGTTTCCTTTTCTCACTTCAAGGGCGTTAATATTTGCCATACCTATTGCCAGCGGTCCCATGCTGGTCTCCCTTTTTCAAGGTATCAGGGTAGCTGCGGGCTTTTCTGTGTTACTTTCGGCCATCACTGCCCTGGTGCTCGGCGGAAAAGTGGAATTCTTCGTGTATTTCCTTGTAGGCGGTCTTATCGCAGCCCACGGCATGAGAGAGTGCAGAGAAAGAGGTGAATTCATAAAAACAGGGCTGAAGGTGGGCCTCGCCAACATGGTTCTTGCCCTTTCCATAGAGACACTCCACGGTTTTTTTTACACTGTAGAGCCTCTTGTGGCTTGTGCGACAGCATTTTTTGGCGGAATCCTTATTGCTGTTATCACCACTGGAAGTGTGCCCCTCATTGAGATGGCCTTCGGCTATACCACTGACATTAAGCTGCTGGAACTTGCAAGTCTTGATCAACCCCCCTTGCGGGAACTTATGGTGCAGGCCCCCGGTACATACCACCACAGCGTCATCGTCAGTCAGATGGTGGAGGCCTCTGCCAAGGCCGTTGGCGCTAATCCCTTACTTGCTAAGGTGGCGGCTTATTATCACGATATAGGAAAGATGAAAAAGCCACTCTACTTTATAGAAAATCAAATTAACGGACAAAACAAGCATGAAAAACTTGCCCCATCCATGAGCAGCTTAATTCTTATTTCCCACGTCAAGGATGGCGTTGAGCTCGCTAGAAAATACAAGCTGGGTCAGCCCATCATAGACATAATTCAGCAACACCACGGAACCAGCCTCATTACCTATTTTTACGAAAAGGCCAAAGAGCAGGTGGGGCAACGTTCAGACAAGGCCGTACAGGTAAAAGAAGAAGACTTCAGATACCCCGGCCCCAAGCCTCAAACCAAGGAGGCAGGGCTGGTTATGCTGGCAGACGCAGTGCAGGCGGCCTCCAAGACCCTGGTGGATCCCACCCCTGCCAGGATCCAGGGACTGGTGCAAAAGATTATTAACAGAATCTTTTCTGATGGCCAATTGGATGAGTGCGAGTTGACACTGAAGGACTTACACCTAATTGCCAAGAGCTTCAATAAGACCTTGAGTGGTATTTTTCACCAAAGGATAGAGTACCCAGAGCCGGCGGTGAGAGCTTCCGGAGGTAAAAAAGCAGCAAATGGAAATTCTGATCAACCTGCAACAGGAGATTCCAGGGGCCAGCGAGCAGACGATAAGAAAAAAAATGGAGAAAGTCTTAGACGTCTTGGGCTGTCATGACAAGGAACTAAGCATCCTCGTGACATCTGACGAGGAGATAGCTCTGCTCAACAGCAGATACTTGGGCCGTCAAGGACCAACTAACGTAATCGCCTTCCCCATGTGTCCCGCTATAGAGAATGAACCAGAATCACCCCTACTGGGCGATGTTGTCATATCTCTGGACACTGCAATGCGAGAG
>Ga0190359_1000226_pt1 | contig 38534 bp, 39 predicted proteins | sample 48721823_MG_FD_161269 | JGI IMG/M metagenome (GOLD analysis project Ga0190359, IMG submission 161269) | Hydrothermal vent microbial mat bacterial communities from Southern Trench, Guaymas Basin, Mexico - 4872-18-2-3_MG | ecosystem: Environmental > Aquatic > Marine > Hydrothermal vents >...
AAAGGAAACGAATCCATAGGAATACTCGATACCAATTCGATCATTTTCCCTGGTGAGGAATGTAGATAGGCTGTCAGAAATAGTGAGAAGGCTAGCTAACATAACCACGTATCAAACCCGTCCGTACGTCAATGACCAGTCTATCATAGATCTCAGCAAAGCCTCCATCACCTAGTTATATGATCCGGATCAATCCTTGATTATTTATGAGATCATATGGCATATCGTACATTGCCCTTGTGCGAGTGAAGTTTCGTAAAACCAAGGGAGCATGCCAAGCAGTAAAGGGACCATTGCCAGTCTTGGGAAAGAAGCCATAACTTGAAATTTTTAGCCTCCCTTAGTATGTTACAGGACAATAGAGCCTGTAAATACTCATCAAAGATGAATCCGTTATGCAAGATCAACTTTCAAAACTCCTCGCCGAAAGAGATAATCTCGAAAGGATTATAGATAATCTTCTTGAAGGCATCATAGCCCACGACAAGGACCGCCGTATAGTTTACTTCAACAAGGCCGCTGAGGAGATTACAGGTTACAAGCGCCAAGAGGTGGTTGGAAGGGATTGTCATGAGGTGTTTGGCGCCCCTTTTTGCGGTGGCCGGTGCTCATTTAAGGACGGTGCCCCCCGCCTCTGGGAAGACAAGGAGTATCCCCTTACCATTGTTAGCAGAAATGGAGAACCCAAACGTGTCGAAATGCGGATAAACGGCATGAGGGATAAGGAAGGAAACTTCGTTGGCGTCCTTGCGGCCTTCAAGGATGTTACGGACATAACCGCTCTCAAGATAAAGACCGGCGCCCTTAAGGAATTCAGAGGTATTATAGGCAGAGATCCCAATATGCTGGAAATTTACCGTCAGATAAGAGACGTTGCAGCCAATGATTATCCCGTGCACATATCTGGTGAAACGGGCACTGGCAAGGAACTGGTGGCGCACGCAATTCACAAGGAAAGCAGACGGGGTGGCGGTCCATTCGTACCTGTTAACTGTGGAGCACTGCCAGAGGGAGTACTTGAAAGTGAGCTGTTCGGCCACGTAAAAGGAGCGTTTTCAGGTGCCATACGAGATAAGAAGGGCAGATTTGAGCTAGCCCACGGTGGGACACTCTTCTTGGATGAAGTTGGAGAGCTACCCAAGCACGTTCAGGTAAAATTACTTCGAGTGTTGCAAGATGGTGTGTTCGAACGCGTGGGGGGTGAAAAAAGTATCTCTGTGGATGTCAGGATAATAAGTGCAACCAATAAAGATCTCAAAAAAGAGGTGAAAGAGGGGCGATTTAGAGAGGATCTTTACTACCGTATCAATGTGGTCCCTATAGAACTTCCCCCACTAAGGGAAAGGAAAGGTGACATCCCCCTTCTTGTGGAACATTTTGCCCAAGAAGTACAAAGGCAAGGGCAGGAGGTTGCTGGATTTTCAAAAACTGCCATGGAGTTTTTTATCTCTTATTCCTGGCCCGGGAATGTGAGAGAACTTCAGAGTGCAGTCAGATTCAGTCTGCTTCGTGCAAAAGGCAAGACCGTAATGCCCGAACATCTCCCGAGGGAATTACTGCAATGTGGACAGCCCGCTACATTGACCCCCCGCGGGCGCACAAGGAAGCTAAGTGCCCATGCAGTCAGAGAGGCCTTGGAAAAAACCGGGGGGAACAAGGCAAAGGCTGCAAGGCTGCTCGGCGTGGGCCGGGCCACCCTTTACCGTTTCCTGGGAGGTTTTCCAGGCGTTTCCTGAATAAGGTGGCCACCCATTTTAAATGCCCCCTTTCTTCCCCACTTTCCAAAGCCATAACTCGGCCAGGATTTGAACCATGAGGGTTATGAGCAGCAACACGAGACCTAGTTCAATCAATGCTCTCAGATACATAGGTTCAGAGGCTTCCGTGAACTCGTTGGCCAGAGTCGAGGCAATACTGTTGGCAGCGGCAAACAGGGACGCTGAAACGGTATGGTCATTGCCGATCACAAAGGTGACGGCCATAGTCTCCCCCAGGGCCCGTGCCAACCCCAAAAAGCATGCACCCATGATTCCCTGAAGTCCATACGGGATGATTACCTTCCGGGTCACTCCCCACGTGGTAGCCCCCATGCCGTAAGCCGATTCCTTGATGACCTCGGGGACCATCTGGAATCAGCACCATGTAAAAGCCTGTGGCGTTTTTCCAGTCCGCACTGGCCGCAGCCGCCTGGAAGGTATCCATCGTTGGTGCCACAAATTTCCCTTCTCGATTTTCAAGCAGGCCCTGATGATTCGCTCTTCATTCCGGACTTCAAGGGTCAGTTCTATCTCCAAGGCGGCTTGTGAGTGATACACCTTGGAAATAAATTTCTGCAGTTTAGTATCACGAATCATCTCTTGAATCGCCTTTCCCTCTACGGACTTTCCCTCAAGGCCCAGAATTTGAGCTGCAGCCCGGTTGATAGAAACAATTCTCTCCTCCCTGCCCAGGGCCACAACACCTTCGGTCATGTTGCCGAATATGGTCTCAAGCTGATTCCTGTGTTCATTGACCTGCTGAATTTGACTGCGCAGGCCTTCTACCATCTTGTTGATGGACTCAGCAAGTTTTCCTATCTCATAGGGCCCTGCAACAGGAACCTTTGTATCCAAGTTCCCCCCGCATATGTCTTCAGCGGTCTGTTGCATCCGAATTATGGGGATGCTTATTCTCCTTGAGATGAAAAAACAACGACCCCTGTCAAAGGCCGAGGCGGCCATCCTGGCCCGTGACAGTAGCTCAGAAGTCACCTGTCGTATATAGAATGAATACATAGCCCTGTAGGTATACCAGGTGACGGCTCCCACTGAGATGAGTGTGAGGAAGACAAAAGAAGGGTAGAGATGCCAAAAGAAGCCTTTCCTATTGATCATTTGCTCGTTTCACCCACAACATATGTCGTCGAGCTCCCCCTTTAACCACTCACGGATCTGATCCCTCACCCGTCGGAAGGCCTCACGTTTTACCTCATCAGGCCCTGTCACGGATGCAGGATCTTCAAAGCCCTTGTGAAGCCTCCTGTGGCCGCTGGGGAGAAAGGGACATGTCTCATTGGCATGATCACATACGGTTATCACGCAATCAAGTTCCTGGTCAAGAAATCCATCCAGGCCCTTTGACTTGTGATGAGAAATATCTATGCCTATCTCTTTCATGACTTCAATGGCAAAGGGGTTGACCTGCGATGCTTCCGTGCCCGCACTGTAAGCCTGGTACTTATCACTATACAGGGCATTGACAAGGCCTTCTGCCATCTGGGATCGGGCTGAATTGTGCGTACAAATAAAAAGGACCTTCTTCCTTCCCATCGGTAAGCTCTTCATTCTTGAACCGGAGTTTCTGGTAATCGCAATGATTCCAATAATGACAAGTCCCGCACCAACAATCTTCATAAATGAAAGTTCTTCTCCGAAAAAAGCTGCAGCTAAAGCAATTGTAAATATTGGCTCTGTATTCATCAACATAGAGGCTTTGACCGGGCCAATGATCTTGAGACCTGCATAAAATGCTACATAGGCAATCCCTATGGCAAATCCGGAGCCACACAGCTTCAACAGGTTCACAGATGTGACAGCGCGTGCTGGTTCATCCCCTGTGTAAAGAAAAACTACAAACAATAGTGTGCCGCTCATAAGGGCATGGAGATTAACACCCTGGGGATCTGCGGCTTGAATGGTCACACTGCTGATTGAAACAAATGTCCCCATCGCAATCGCCGCCATAAGAGCAGATAGCATCCCTTTCATCTGCAGCATATTGGTAACCTGAACCCCCAAGGCAAGAAACAATCCGAGAAAAGCAACAAGCAGAGCAATAATACGAATGGCGGTAATAGGTTCTTTCTCCGTGAATCTCGAAATAAAGATAGTGAAAAATGGACCGGTATAGAAAATCAGTACGGCTGCGCTCACCGGTATATACCGTGTTGCTCCCAGGTATCCGATTCCCATTATAAAGACGGTAATGCCGAGACCAAGAGCTATATAGCGTTCCCGCGGCGGGATCTTTACCGATTTTACTGTTGATTTTTGATAAACAAAAAGCAGTATGGTTGCAATAAGATAACGGACTGCATTTGAGGTATCGACGCCAACTCCCCGTTTGATCACCATGCTCGCAATGATGATGCTCGAGGCGAATCCGAGCCCTGAAAGGAGCAGTAATCCAGTGCCCACCCATTGCCGTTTGGTTGTCATTCCCGCCTGAGGTGCTGCTTCCTGTTTCATCAACGCCCAAACCTGACGAGAGAATATTCCACGATGCCAGCGTTTTCCTAGAGATACTTCGTTAACCAATCGATTCGTGCCACTTTATATTCGCCCCTTACCAAGAGTACATCAATAAGAGTGACTCTCCCCCAGGAGGGGCCAGGGGCATCTTTAACCTAAAATGCTAGTTGCAGTTGCCCCTTGTCTGCTTTCTTCTGATGCTCTGCATAGCCGAGAATCTTCTTTTCATCTAGACCAATGCAGGAGACACAATACCCTAGGACCGGATACCCCTCTGGAAAAATATGCTTCTTGGAGAAAAGAATATTTGGTCTTATATATATCGTGTGCGCTCTTTCTGAACCTCATGCTGCCATATTACCACATATCATCTCCTCTTGACAGCCGCTGCGTATCCAAACAGGAGTCTAGCCTTTTATGCGGCTGAATAAGATACGAGGCACAAAATATTAAAGAGGTGCCGTGAGCAAGGTCAATGGGAATTGGGAAGCAGGTTTTGACCTGGCATCAGGTGGCGAGGAGCCGGTCTGCTACTGAAGCCTTCGCGCGCAAGGTTATATCTCAGCACCTCTAAGATGTCCTTTTCGTCATCTACAACGAATATCTTTTCTTTAGCCGTGACCCCTGTCCAAAAACAGTTTCAATTTGGCAAAGTGGGGAACGGGACATTCTCCGAGCGGCGTATCAGGCACTCAGTCCTCCAGGCTTGTCATTCCCGCGGAAGCCTGCCTGCTGCAGGCAGGCGGGAATCCATATGTTCACAACCACCATCGTTTCTCTGTTGTATTGCAAATGTGTATGAAGACCATTAGCGTTAGGGATACATTGGGTCGTTCTTAGAAACTCATGTAATGATCGAGACCCAACAAACTGCTCCTTCTGTCAATACCTTTCGCCCCCTGAATTATCGCTGGGCCCATATAAGATGCTAATAGATAAGCATATCTGAAACAAGGAAAACCCCCAAATACCATGGCATCCTGGAATCAGACGCTGCCGCAAGGGAATGAGTAGTGGGGCAACCGACCGGGGATTGGAATTCATTTGGCGAAAAAGTCCCTTGGCGACCCTGAGGAGGGTTCCAAATGATAAGGTGGCACAACTCTTGTATTATTTTGGTAATTAACTCACCATGGGAAATGTGAAACAAGAAGGAATGACATCTGAAGATGGGGCGAGCCAAATTCAAGAAAATTCATATATATCAATGCCCTTGTGGGTATAAGTATGAACCGGAAAAGGGAGATGCTCAGGCTGGGTGGGCTCCGGGTACGCCCTTTGAGAAGTTGCCCGAACAGTTGACGTGCCCCAGGTGCCAAAGGGCAAAGATTCATTTCAGGGAAAAGAAGTTCTCGGTTTTGGCATAGAGGCAGTCGAGGAATTTTCGTGCTTGTCGTTGTGACCCAGCATGTATTCAACCCGAATTTCGCAAGTATTATCCAAAAGCATGCAAGATAAAAGAACACCTGCAAGTATCTAGGTCACTATTCCACTGACCCGTTAACCCGCTACTTCCTAGGTTGGAGAGGGATTATGTTCCACCCTCGCGAAATTCGAGTTCAAGTACTCAAGAAGCACAAGAATACAAAATCAACAGAAGGCAGGCTGAAGACTCAAGTAGACTGCACCTTACCACCTCGCCCTGACTATCAAACCCTTCGGTCCGGGTGCCATCATTGCTAAAATTTGATCTCCGACCGGAGGGTCATAGGCCGGGCGTGCGAGGGAATGACTCTAGGCCGACCCTTTGTGGTTTTTCCGCAGGTTCGGAAAATCACTAAGATTATGGAGGAGAAAATGCAGAGGCATAGAGTTGCGATCTTTTCGCCCTATCCCTTTGAAATAGGACAAAAAATAGGATTGATGGTGGCCCCAAAACTGATGATTGGGAGGTCATTGGTCTCAGTGAACATAAGGTAACCCTTCGCTGCCCTATCACCAAAAAGGAATTCAAATGGGATCGGTTCTGCTATTTTGTGGAAGAAAGAAACACCGAGATGTGGCCGACCCATTGAAAAATGTTTCATGAGACATTTTTGTATCACTTCTTTTTGAGACATTTCAGTCCTCACCCTTTGTGAGGTATTTTGTTCTTGCTCACGCAGCGCTCGCTTCGCCATCGTGGCTCTGCTCACTGCGGGTCAGACACTCACTTGTGCAATTACATTTAGGGTGTAAGATGTCATTTCGACCCAAGGGAGAAATCTTAAGATTTCTCATCGCTGACACTCCTCGATATGACACGGTTGTCGTTACTCAAAGTGAACGCTCGACACGCCGCTTCGGGAACATCCCCTGCCTGACTGCTTTCGGCAGGCAGGCGTTGCCCTGCGTTGAATTTGAAACCGATTTTGGAAAAGACTGACTGTGAAATTAAGGATAGAGGCGTCAGCCAATTAATGAGACAATGTGTCTCAAAAACCTTCACGCCCATACGCGTGGCAGCGGCCTGCTAAATGACAACTAATTGTAATTATTGTCTTTTCACTCGGTAGGGTATCGTGGCACGTATCTTGATTATTCAAATAGGCAAATGATCGCAGGAGAAAATTATGAAGGAATGTGATCGAGCTATTATGCGTACCCTGGAGCTTGTGGAAGAAATGATTCGACTAGCTGATCATGGGGATGCGGTGAGGGAAGATGACGGATGCGGCATTCTTTATTCCGTCGTACGGGATGCGGCATTCAAGATACAAAAACTGGCTGAAGCCGAAAAACAGGCGCACATTCGAAAAGGCTGGTGGCAAGAATTGGAATCAAAGGAGGAGGGATATAAATGGAAAAGAAGGTGTTAGATGCAATGAAGAAGGCGGGTAAACCGGTGAGGCCTGGAGACATAGCCAAGATGCTTGGTGTTGAAAGCAAGGAGGTCTCAAAGGTCATAAGGGAATTAAAAAAGAAGGGTAAGGTTATGTCGCCAAAACGTTGTTACTATTCACCGAGTGAATAAGACTTAGGATTAGAGAATAATATTACAGAAAGGAGAATTGCGATGGGTAAAACTGAACAAAATTTGAAGGACGCATTCGCTGGAGAATCTCAGGCAAATAGGAAATACTTGGCCTTTGCAAAACAGGCTGAGAAGGAGGGGTACCCTCAGGTTGCAAAGCTTTTCAGGGCAGCGGCTGAGGCCGAAACAGTCCACGCCCATGCACATTTGAGAGCCATGGGCGGTATCAATACCACGAGAGAAAATCTTAAAGAAGCCATATCAGGGGAAACCTTTGAGTTTAAGAAAATGTATCCGGAAATGATCAAGGCAGCAAAAGAGGAAGGCGAGAAGGCAGCAGAAAGAAGCTTTACATACGCAAACGAGGTAGAAAAGATCCATGCCGAGCTCTATCAGAAGGCACTCGATAATCTATACGATCTGCCAGAGGTGGAGGCCTACTACGTATGTCCAGTTTGTGGGTATACAGTCGCTGATGAACCACCCGAAACTTGTCCTGTTTGCGGGGCAAAGTCCAAGGCGTTTATGAGAGTAGAGTAAAACATCAAGCCCACTCAAATGCATTAAAAGGGCTCGAGGTTAAACATACAATTGGAAGAAAATTTTAAAACAGGGAGGTAAAATGATGGCTGAATTGAAAGGAGCTAAGACAGAAAAGAATCTTCTTACAGCTTTTGCTGGTGAATCACAGGCGCGAAACCGCTATACCTACTTTGCCAGTCAGGCAAAAAAGGAAGGATACGAGCAAATTGCCTTTATTTTCGAAGAGACAGCGAACCAAGAAAAGGAACATGCCAAGAGACTTTTTAAGTTTCTTGAAGGGGGAGAGGTGGAGATAAGTGCAAGCTTCCCAGCCGGTGGAATAGGTACTACCTTAGAGAATCTCAAGGCCGCTGCAGCTGGTGAAAACCATGAGCACACGCAAATGTACCCAAGTTTTGCGAAAGTAGCTCGCGAGGAGGGTTTCGACGCCATCGCTGCCGTATTCGAGGCCATTGCAGTAGCAGAGAAACAGCATGAGAAGAGATACAATGACCTTGCTGCCAATATAGAGGCAGGCCGCGTCTTTAAGAGGGATGAAGAGGTAGTGTGGAGATGCCGCAACTGTGGGTACTTACACGTGGGCACCGAGGCCCCCGAAAGCTGCCCTGCTTGCGCTCATCCGCAGGCATACTTTGAACTTCTGGGAGAAAATTATTAATATTTTGGCCAACATATAAGGAGGTAAGAAATGGCTGAGAGATTGCAGGTTTATAAATGTGAGGTTTGCGGGAACATAGTAGAGGTAATTCACGCCGGTAAAGGCGAATTGGTATGCTGCAACCAGCCAATGAAACTTCTGGAAGAAAACACAGTTGATGCCGCCAAGGAAAAGCATGTTCCGGTGGTGGAAAAGACAGCAGAAGGTTTTAAGGTTACGGTAGGAAGTGTCGCCCATCCCATGGACGAAAAACATTATATTGAGTGGATAGAGTTGATCGTCGGAGACAAGGCCTACAGACAGTTCTTGAATCCAGGCGACACACCAGAGGCGGTATTCAATGTACAAGCTGAACAGACCACAGCCCGAGAATTCTGTAACCTCCATGGCCTTTGGAAAGGATAATGCCCACGTTGAATGAAAAGATAGAAAAGGAGTAAAAAAATGGGAGAATGGAAATGTAGTAATTGTGGGTATAAATATTCAGGAGATACACCACCTGAGAAGTGCCCATTTTGCAACGAAAAATGTCAGTTCATGGATGTATCATGTTATATTCCTGATTGTGGAGAGACCGGGAGCGATCCAAGACTCAAATAGGGGAAACAGGAGGTAAAGATGTCTCAAAAAAAGTATAGAGTAAGGGCCGAGTGCCCTCAGTGCGCCTGTGGGGACGTGAGCTTTCTGGGACCTGAAACACTCAGGGAAAAGTTTATTGGTAACGAAGACGAGATTGAAATCCTTTGCCCCCATTGCGGGACCAGAATTAAGGGCAAGGTGGAAATCCTGGATGAAGAGGACTAAGAAGGGGACGAAAAATGGGTAAGGTACTGATTGTTTATGCCACCAGAGCAGGCTCTACAAAGAATATCGCTGAACTCATAGCTGAGGGTATACGATTTAAGGGCTCCGATGCGGACGTAGTAAACGTGACCCAGATCAAAAAGGAAACAGACCTGGAAGGTTATGATGGGTATGTATTTGGATCCGCCACCTACCATGGGCAGATGTTGCAGCCCATGAAAACCATGCTTTTCCTGGCGGAAAAGGCTAATCTAGAAGGAAAGGTGGGTGGCTCCTTCGGCGCCTTTGGCTGGAGTGGAGAGGCCCCCGGAAGAATCTTTGAAACCATGAAAAATATTTTTAAAATGGATATGGTAAGCGGTCCATTAAGATTGAAATCCGCCCTCCTTGAGAGCGGTACACAGATGGCCCAGGATTATGGTAAGGAAATCGCCAAGAAGCTGGGTTAACGGTACTTTAAGAAAGGAGGCGTTATGGACAAGTGGGTATGTTCTGTGTGCGGATATGTTTATGATCCTGAAGTAGGGGACCCTGATAACGGCGTTCCAGCAGGCACGCCATTCGAGAATCTCCCTGACGGCTGGACCTGTCCTGTATGCGGAGCTGATAAAGAAATGTTTGAAAAAGAAGGATAGGATCAACACGGGGGAGCCTGACCCATATTGAAGCTCCCCCCGCCCAATTCTAGGGATATTCTTCCCCCAGTTCCCCTCCAGTCTGGAGATCTCCTCCTAAAAAAATCTTGACTTGGACTCTCACACAAATTAGTATTGAGAATAATTACTATTAGCAGGGTGCCTTGGTCATTGAATAATAAAAAACCACATCGCATGACAAAGCAGCGGAGGATAATTTTAGAGGAGCTGCAGAAATACGGATCGCACCCTACGGCTGATGAGCTCTATGAAAAGGTGAGAAAGCGCTTGCCACGTATAAGCCTGGGCACGGTTTATAGGAACCTTGATCTACTAGTTTCTGAAGGACTGATAGGAAGGCTTAGGGGCGACTATCCCCAAATGCGGTTCGATCCAAGAACGGATGACCATTACCATATCACGTGCCTTAGTTGCGGAAAGATAGAAGACGCACCCATTGAGCCCTTGCAGGATCCTATAAGAAATTTAGAAAATGTGGTGGGACATTTGACCAAATATGGGGTTTTCGGGCACAAATTGGAATTTGTGGGATTTTGCTCCGAATGCCTTAAGAAACAGAAGGCCTCACGTAATGAGACCCCAGAGGCAATGAAACAAAAGGAGACCCAGGATGCTCCCAAAAAGGAGGTGAAAGCATGACGACACCAATGCATTGCCCAGGTTTTGAATCATTGAAAACCCTCAAGTCCTTCATTTGCAAGTGTCCCAATTGTGGGAAGGAAAAGGAAATCTTTTCTGATGAGTTTGACCGCAAGCATATTTGCTCGGGATGCGGCCAGGAGATTGATTTTACCAAGTGTGAAATCGTGGCAGAGGCTGGAGCCTAAACAGAAATCCTGGAAGACATTCTGAATCCTATGGGAGTGGAAGTCTGGGAATTGGTACAGTTGCGGTTTGAAAAAGGCGAATATCCTGTTAGAGGCGTGCACAAACTTCCAAGAAGGAAGCGAAAATAAACCTAGAAGGAGGAAATAACGGAATGGAAAAGGATGTAAAAAAGAAAACCGCTGAAAAGAAGACACTGAACATCAGGGAGGTTACAAGCTGTGAAGCCACGGCTCAGATGCTGAAAAGGATGGAAAAGGATGGGGCAGAAAGTGTGTTTCATAGGGCCGCTTCAATGAAGCCTTGCCCAATTGGTTCACAATCAGCTTGCTGCAAGAACTGCTCCATGGGGCCGTGCAGGCTTAATGCCAAGGATCCTTACTCCAAGACAGGTGTTTGCGGTGCCACTATTGATACGATTCAGGCCAGGAATTTTGCCAGGATGGTTGCTGGTGGCGCTGCCGCGCATACTGACCACGGCATGAGCATGCTGGATGTATTCCGGGAAGTGGTTAACGGAAATATTAAAGAATTTACCATTAAAGATCCTATTAAACTTGAGGAGGTAGCTAGGGAAATCGGCATCGAGACAGAAGGCCGCGAAATTAAGGATATAGCTATTGATCTGTACGAGGAACTGGAAAGGACATACACCCAGGTGGAAGGTGAAATACCATTCGCAAAACGTGTACCTCCGAAGACTTTGGAAACGTGGAGAAAGAATGGTGTTGTTCCTCGTGGGGCTATGCGTGAGATTATGGAGTTAATGCATCGTACCCATGTAGGAGTAGATCAACATTATGAAAACATAACTAAGCAGTTTACTCGAACAGCGCTGTCTGATGGCTGGGGTGGTTCAATGGTTGCCACTGAAATCTCTGATATCCTCTATGGAACGCCTACCCCTGTCCGAGCCGAAGTTAACATGGGATGCCTTAAAGAAGACCATGTTAACGTCATTATCCATGGTCATGAGCCTAACCTTTTTGAAGCCATGCTGGAATCTGTAAATGATCCTACCCTGATCCAGGCTGCCAAGGATGCCGGGGCTGAAGGTATCAATCTCCTTGGAATGTGCTGTTCAGGTGCAGAAATGCTCATGCGTCATGGCATCCCTCATGCGGGCAATTTCCTCTCTACCGAGGTTGTAATGGCTACCGGGGCTGTAGATGCAATGGGCGTGGACGTGCAGTGTATTATGCAGGGTCTCTATAAAGCAGCCGAGTGTTATGGGACTAAGCTGTTCACTACCAACCCCAGATGCCATATTGAAGGCGTTGAGCACATTGAATTTGATGAGCATGATCCCCGCAAGTGCACCGACGCAATCGTAGAGATGGCCATTGTAAGGTTTAAGAACCGCAAGATCCCCATTGAGATACCCAATATAAGAAACCTTGGCATCCACGGGTTTTCGCACGAATACATTAATTACATGTTGGGCGGAACCTTTAGGGCATCTTATGTTCCCTTGAACGACAACATCATAAATGGCCGAATCCGGGGAGTAGCAGGGGTCGTAGGCTGCACAAATCCTAGAGTGAGGCACGACTGGGTACATGTTGAGTTGGTCAAAGAATTGATTAAAAACGACGTGCTGGTTGTTCAAACAGGTTGCTCCCAGATATCCTTAGCAAAAGCTGGGCTATATACCCCTGAGGCTGCACACCTTGCAGGCCCTGGGTTGAGGGAGGTTTGTGAGACTGTTGGCATGCCCCCGGTGCTTGGAGTGGGCTCCTGCGTGGACAATAGCCGTATTCTCATAGCCTGTGCAGAGATGGTAAGGACAGGAGGATTGGGAGAAAGCATCGCTGATCTACCGGTAGCAGGTGCAGCTCCAGAGTGGATGAGCGAAAAGGCGATTTCCATTGGGCATTATTTCGTTGGATCTGGAGTTTATACGGTATTCGGTGTAACCTTCCCCATTGTGGAGGAGACTAAATTCCATAAGCTGCTCTTCGAGGGCTTAGAGGAGCTTGGATTTGGAACATGGGACTTTACGCCAGATCCATATGAAATGGCACACAAGATGATTCAGCACATTGACAAAAAACGCAAGGCCCTTGGCATTGACAAGGCAAGAGAGCGCGTGCTCTACGATATGGCAAGCCGCCGCGAGATGGAAGCTGCTGTATAAAAGGTAAATTGATAAACCTATATCTGCCCGGGCTCTCAATTACACTTGGGACCCGGGCGGTTTTTCTGGGGAAATCAACAATGGATACCGGCGATACAACATCTCCCCCCCATTCCCCTGACATAGAAGGGTATGCCCCTGGTCTATATCTTATGAATCCGCAGCAGAGGACGCTGGGCCTGCCTGGAGATCCGAACCCAAAATGACATGTTGCTGAACCCTCAGTCGCGGTGTGGAGAAAAAATTGATTTTATGGGCAAGAAGTTGTTAAGATGTGAGTACTATTTGCCACCAAGATAGTTGACGGGGAATTTTGTATGCTAATAAAGAAAAACAAGATAAAATCAAATAACAAAGGCATGGCATCCAATAATGGAGATGTTGGGTGCAAGTCTTCCCGGGATCCGGAACTGTTTGCACACCTATTTGTTAACGCACCGATTGGAATATACATAGTGCAGGATGGCCGCTTTAAGCTAGTGAACCCGGAATTTCAACGTATATCAGGATATAGCGAAAAGAAACTTCTGCAGATGTCCCCTAAGGACATTGTACACCCTGAAGACTGGGATGAGGTAAGAAATAAGGCCATAGAAATGTTGAAGGGGCAACACTCCACGCCCTATGTCTTTCGGACCCTTGATAAAAGCGGTGATGTAAGATGGATCATAGAGACGGTCTCATCAATTTACTATGAAGAAAGGCGGGCTACCCTTGGCTACTTCATGGACACTACTGAACATGAAAGGGCAAAGGAGGCCTTGAGGATCTCAGAAGAAAAATTCAATAAGGCCTTTCGCTCCAGCCCTGAATGGTTCGTTATTACCACCCTTGAAGACGGATTCTACCTTGATGTGAATGATGCCTTTCTTCAGACCACCGGATACAGACGTGAAGAGGTTATCGGGAAGACCTCAAAGGAACTCGGCATCTGGGCTGAACCCGAACAACGAGACGAAATGGCCAGGATCTTAAAAGAGAAGGGTGTGGTCCGCAACATGGAAGTAAAGTTCCGAATAAGATCCGGGGAAATAAGACATGTGCTATGGTCTGCAGAGGTAATTGATTATGCGGGAGAAAAATGCCTTTTGGCCGTAACCAGGGATATCACGCCGTTGAAGCAGGCGGAAGAGGAAAGGCTCCAAAGGGAAAAACTCCAGGTACTTCTTGAAACGGCCGGCGCCACATGTCATGAGCTTAATCAACCTTTGCAGTTTATATACTATCTCTTGGACGAGCTTGAGGACAAACACCCCGATGACCAAAACATAAAAGATCTAAGAGCCCAATGTGATCGAATAAGGGAAATAACCTACAAGATGGATAACATCACCACCTATGAGGCGACTGATTATGTAAAGGGGTCAAAAATAATAGATCTCGACAAGGCATGCAAATGGCCCCCGCCCTAGTCCTTCTCTTTTAGCAATATCCTGGCATCCACTACCTTTGCCCCCTGGGGGTAAACAATGATCGGGTTAAGGTCCATCTCTCGGATTTCTGGGTAGGACTCGATTAACTCGGAACACATGACAAGTAGCTTTCTCAGGGTCTTCTTATCATAGGGTGATTTACCCCTTACCCCATCTAGAATTGGGGCCGAGCGAATCTCTTCCATCATCTTTCTCGCAGATGTGGATGATATGGGCAGCACCCTGAAGGAAACATCTTTTAACACCTCTACCATGATACCGCCTATTCCAAACATTATTACCGGACCAAATTGATCGTCTATCTTGGTACCGATTATTACCTCCAAATCGGGCTCGGCCATGGGGCATACGAGAACCCCCCGGATATCAGCGTCAGGGTTATATCGCCTTGCATTGTCTACAACCTCATTAAACCCCTTAATGATTCTCTCCTCTCCCCTCAGGCCTACTTTCACACCGCCTACATCACTTTTATGCGATATCTGGGGCGAGACGATTTTCAACACTACATCAGTGCCGATTTCCTGTGCAAATTTGACTGCCTCTCCCGGTGTCTTGGCAAGCCTGTCATCGGTAACTGGTGCACCATGCAATCTTAGTAAGGCCTTTGACTCATGCTCCATCAAGAAATTCCGGCCTTCCCTCTTTGCCGCCTTTATTATCTCTTTGCCTCCATGCTTTGCCTTTGCACCCCAGTTGAACACGAAGTTTACCTTGGCATGATACTCGTTCAAATAGGCCCCCCTCTGAGCCAATACCCCAACACACTTGCAAGCGACATTGAGCGAGTCATAAACGGGTATATTATAATAGCGAAGCAGTTCCAGGGGATGAGTGTTTTTTGACGCATACAGGCTGTGAACTATTATGGGTTTGTTTCTCTTTCGAACCAGTTTTCCCATTCTATGGGCAGCATCCTCTTCAATAAGGCTCAGACTCTTGGCAAATCGAATCCCATAGCCACCGAAAAGCCCTACAATCAGAAGTCCCCCAATTTCATGATCTTTGAACATGATCCTGGCGCATTCCGCAAAAACAGAGGGATCCGCGTCGGCTCCTCCCGCGACATCCACCGGGTTCTTTACTGTGGCAGTGAATGGCAAAATCTCTTTCAGCCTTGCCTGGGTTTTGGCACTTAGCTGCGGGATCCTGACTCCAAGGTCAGTGAGGATGTCAGCAGCAATGGTCGCGTGGCCCCCGCCATCGGCCAGGATGCCCACACTGTTGTTCCTGATGCAAGGGAGGCTGGATAGGCACTCGGCAGCGGGAAAGAGCTCATCAGGGTTATCTATCACGATAATTCCGGCCCGCTCAAAGGCTGTGTGTGCAACCTCTGACATTCCGGCCAGGGACCCAGTATGGGAACCAGCAGAGGCCTTACCTGCAGCAGATCTCCCACTCTTGAGGAGGATAATGGGCTTCTGAAGAGTGGTCCTGTATGCTTGCTGCAAGAACTTTCGCCCCTCGCTCATACCTTCCACATACATAAGGATGGCCTTTGTATCAGGGTCCTCTCCGAAAAACTCCAGGTATTCATGAAACTTTACATCCGCTTCATTACCGACTCCCACGTAGTAGGAAAAACCCTTTTGGCTCTTGATACTAGCTTCTGTGATAAGGGCCAAGGCCATGTTTCCGCTTTGACTCACCAGGGCTATATCACCCTTGGGGACGTCCGGGATACCCACAAGGTTGAGATTATTCTTGAGGTTCATTATCCCTGAGGTATTGGGACCGATGAGCCGAACATTGTATTTTCTGGCCACTTCCAGCATCTCTTGTTCGAGCCTCTTGCCTTCAGCCCCCAGTTCCCTAAATCCCCCTGCAATGATGACCGCTCCCTTTACCCCTTTCTTACCACAATCTTTTATTATTGAGGGCACTGTTTTTGCTGGTGTGGTAATAAGGGCCAAGTCCACTGAATCTTCTATATCAGAGACCCTGGGATAGCATTTGAAGCCAAGAACCTGCTTCTCCTTGGGATTCACCGGATAGATTCTGCCCTCGAATTTTTGCTCTAGCAGGGTCTTGATGGCCTGATAACCCCTTTTTGTCTCGTTTCTAGAGGCCCCGACGATGGCTACTGATGTGGCATTTAGAACCCTTTCAAGGTCCATTGTTTATTCTCCCCTTGCCATGTTTTTTAACCTATATTTTTCCAAGAGTAGCCTCTCTATGTCACAAAATATCATTGATCTCTGAGTGGTTCAAAGCAAAATTATCTTTCCAAATACATTTTCTCCATCATTCACCACCTTTTTCCTGGCCCTGGGGATAAACCATCCTGCCGCTCAGGGTTAAGTCGTATCCCCCCAGTCCCCTGGCAACGGTTGTGAATTCCTTCTCGTGGATTAATCCCAAAAAGGTCTGAACCCCTTTGTCAAAAAAGCGCTCCTTGGGTATCAGCAAATCGAACCTCTCCCACCGCCATGGGATGAAATCCAGGTCCAGAAGCTGCGCAACGGCTCTTATAGCAGGGCCGGCGTCAGCTCTCCCTGCCAATATCTCCAGTCCCACATCCAGGTGCTTACCTAGCTCGTGGTCATACCCCTTAACAGACTCGCCGGTCATTCCCGCCTCAATGAGCTTTCTGTCAAACAGGAGCCTCGTTCCCGTTCCCATAGGCCTGTTGACCACCTTGATGTCGCTTCTCTTCAGGTCCTCAATCCCCCTGACACCCTTGGGATTTCCTTTTGCCAGCAAAAGTCCCTGCTCCCTTTTGCAAAAATTTACCACTGCAGGCAGGTTGGATAGTTCCTCTTGCGCATAGCCAAAATTGTATTCAGTGCCATCGTCCTCCATCAGATGACTTGTTGCCATGTGGCAAAGGTTCCGGCGTAAGGCGCGCAGCCCTCCCAAACTCCCGAGATTGCCAAATACCACTACCTGGTCTGGATACAATCTGTTGAAAAGGGATATGGTCCTTTCCAGCAGAATATCATTGCTGCCCGCTATTATGACTAGACCATGGTAAGGGGGCAAAGAGGTGCCTGGCCTGGGATAATTTACTGTGTTATTTTCCACCCACTGCTCAACCAAATGCCGTGGAAACAGCCATTTTCCTGTGACCTTGGTAGCAGGCAGCCCCTTCTCTGCGATAAGGCTGTAGACTACCTTTTCGTTAACATCCAGGAATGCGGCCACTTCCTTTGTATTAAGCAACCTCTTCTTTTCCATGAAACCTCCTTCCTGCCAATATCACTTAGAGACGCTTAATTCTATTCAGAGGTTATGGCATTTGGGAAAATATCTGCTGCCCTTCTGTGCGGCATGATTATGCCAGCTTCTCTCTTCAACCAGAGAGTTTTTGCCCCCATGCCTCTTGCTTTCTTATATATCCGGCTCTCATGACCATAGAGACATCAAATGCAAAGATTTTTCATCGTTTCTAAAAAACAACCACCGGCAAGGTATAAATGTGCAAGCAAAAATGCTAGGTTTATTTGCTTATTTGGGCATTAAAAGCTTAGGCCAAGGCATACAAAAAAGTTATAATTAATGTAACCACGTGTCAACGCAATATCCGCTGTAGCATTGCTATGCCCTGCATAGTTCTGTGTGTCTCCTTACAACCACTTTCGACTCATAATTACTTATTGCCACTCAGATCCCATTCTTGCCTTGGCCAGTCTCATGGGGTAACATTGCTTCACTCAAGGAGGTCAAGATGACTGGCTACAAAAATATGGCCCTAAAATGGTATGATCCGCTCCTTTTCAAGACCCTCCTACCCATTGTCAACTCCATTGTCCGTCTACTGTTGGGAACTTGCCGCAAGGTAAAAGTTGAGGGCGAGGAAAAAGCGCTGGAGGCCATAGCCTCAGCTGGTGGAAAGGCCGTTTTTGCCGCCTGGCATCAAAGACTTGCGTATTTCGTTAGGCATATGAGGGGTAAGCCCCTCGTGGTGATGGTCAGTCAAAGCCGCGACGGCGAATATGGTGCATCGCTAGTAAGCTTATTCGGCTTCAGTTCTGTGCGTGGCTCTTCCACCAGGGGGGGATCCGAAGCGCTCAAGGACCTCACGGAACTTGTTATTAAGGGAGCATGGGGAGGGATAGTCGTAGATGGGCCTTTGGGGCCACCGCGAGAACCTAAGATAGGTGCCATTGTCTTGGCGAAGAAAAGCCGGGCGCCATTGATGGGGGTGTCGTGGGGTGCTGACAGATGCTGGGTCCTAAACAGCTGGGATAGGTTCCTAATTCCAAAACCCTTTGCTAGGATCGTTGTGAAATATACCAAACCCATCTTCGTCCCGCCCTACACTAATGACAAGGAAATGGAAAACTATCGGTCATTACTGAAGGAGCAACTCAATGAGGCCACCGCTTGGTGTGACGAATACTTTGGTGTGAAAAGGCCGTGGAGGAAGGAAAGAAAAAGTTAGGAGTGAGCTAGCGCTCGTTTAGCGTTCATCTTACACTTAAATCCAGGCTCCCCTTTTCCTGCGACTCGGACCCCGGAGCCCTCTTTTACCCCAGGTGGAATACTCACCTCGATATATTCTGTTCCCAGCATCTGCCCTGATCCGCCACAAACGGGGCATTCCTTTTCTACTTGCCCCACATTTGTCACCCAAACTGCCAAATGTCAAATGACAACCACGAAACAATATTTGACATTTGGATTTTGTTATTTCACATTCATCTTATAGCCTCTTTACTAAAACAATCCGATGATTAAATTTAATTTCAATCGGGGAATTTCCAAGCAGGGTAGTCAATTGCCCAAGGGGAGTGTGGCTTATGTACTTCATAAAGGTCAAATTTGATCGAAGGCCAAGGTCTCTGCAGGATCGCATGCACAGAATGATGGAAGAAATGCTGAGCTTAAGCCGCCCCGTATTTTCCCCAAGCGGATCGGGGTGGACTCCCGAGGCCGATATGTATGAAACCGATGAACTCATAGTATTGGTGGTAAATGTAGCAGGAATCGCAAAGGATGACATTGAGATTTCTTATTATGATGGGTACCTGAGTATAGCCGGAAAGAGGGAAATGAAGCTGCCAGGCGGACTCCCGGTGCGGCACCACCAATTGGAAATAGGTACTGGAGCTTTTGAGAGAATTTTTCGCATTCCTACTTCGGTGGATTCTGAGGCCATTGAGGCAACGTTACAGGATGGGCTACTGAACATCCAAATGAAGAAAAAAAGTCCAGTCAGGCGCGATGTAATCATAGAATTAAATGCTGACGGTGGAATCACAATTTGAGAATTTAACCTTCTACAGGTGAAGATATGGAAGAAAGAGGGCAAAAGTTACCCGATATTCTCCCAGTCCTGCCAGTAAGGGACTCTGTGATATTTCCTCGCATGGTCGTCCCCTTAATGGTACGGGATGAAGAATATATCAAGCTCGTAGATGAGGTGCTGCAAAAGGACAAGCTTCTTGTGGTAGCCATGATAGTTGACCCCGAAACAGAGCAAAGGCCTCCAGAGGTCTTTCGCGTCGGCACAGCGGGGATGATAGTCAAGCTCACCAAAACAGAAGATGGCACGGTGGTAGTGGTACAGGGTATCTCCAGAGTTACATTAACCGACTTTATAGTAGAGGAACCCTTCCAAAAAGCAAGGATAGAGGAACTAAGCGATATAGATCATGCTGGCAAAGAAATTGAGGCCATGATGGTCAATGCCCTCAACCTGTTCCGGCAGATTGTGGACCTATCGCCCCACTTGCCTCCCGAACTCGTGCAGCTTGCGAGAAACGTCGATAGGCCCGGGCCCCTGACAGACATGATAGTTTCAACATTGAATCTCGATCGAAACAAAAAGCAAGAAATACTTGAGACACTTGACGTAAAGGAACGGCTCAGTAGGCTTATGCTCTTCCTCAACGAAGAGCTGGAATTGCAGAAGATGGGCAAGGAGATTCAGGACCGTGTAAGGAGGGGAATTGACAAGAGCCAGCGCGAGTATTTCCTTCGTGAGCAACTGAAAGCAATCCAAAAAGAGCTGGGCATGGACAAGGAAGAGCCCACCGAGATCGCCGAACTAAAGGAAAAGTTACAACAAAAGGCACTTCCTGATCAGGTGCAACAAGTGGCCGAAAAGGAGGTCGACAGGCTCAGCAAAATGAGTCCAATGTCACCTGAGTACACGGTATCGCGGACGTATCTCGATTGGATCCTGGATCTTCCCTGGCTGGAGGGCACAGAGGACACTATTGATGTACAGCAGGCTAGAAAGGTCCTTGACAAGTATCACTACAATCTCGAGAAGGTCAAAAAAAGAATCCTTGAATATCTGGCAGTGCGCAAGCTCAACCCGGACCATAAGGGCCCTATTCTTTGCTTTGTCGGGCCTCCCGGCACTGGGAAGACAAGCCTTGGGAAGGCCATAGCCGAGGCCATGGGACGTAAGTTTGTTCGTATCTCCCTTGGTGGTGTAAGGGACGAAGCCGAGATCCGCGGGCACCGTAGAACATACGTTGGGGCCCTGCCCGGCCGTATCATCCAGGGAATAAAAAGGGCCGGTTCCAATAATCCTGTATTCATGCTTGACGAAGTGGACAAGCTCGGGATGGACTTCCGCGGCGATCCATCATCGGCACTTCTGGAAGTCTTGGACCCTGAACAGAACTACTCCTTTTCCGACCACTACCTTGAGCTGGAGTTTGATCTATCCCCAGTCATGTTTATTGCCACAGCAAACCAACTGGATCCCATTCCTACTCCATTGAGGGACAGGATGGAGGTCCTGGAGCTTCCTGGTTACACGGAAGATGAGAAGCTTGAAATTGCAATCAAGTTCCTTATTCCTCGTCAGATCAAGGAACATGGATTGAAGCGCTCCCAGGTCAAGTTCCGCAGGTCTGCCCTTCGCAAGATTATCCGCGAATACACAAGGGAGGCTGGACTGCGAAACCTCGAAAGGGAGATCGGGGCCACTTGTAGAAGCATTGCAAAGGAAGTGGCTGAAGGGAAGAAAGGGCAGTTCATAATTTCTGATGACAACGTAAAAAAATATTTAGGGAAACCTAGGTTCACCCCCGATGTTGCGGAAAGAACATCGGTGCCCGGTGTTGCCATTGGTATGGCATGGACACCAACGGGTGGAGACATACTCTTTATAGAAGCCACAAAGATGCCCGGCAACAAGTCCCTGGTGCTCACCGGCCAACTCGGCGACGTGATGAAGGAGTCCGCCCAGGCTGCCCTCAGTTACCTCCGTTCCAGGGCCGAAGAGCTAGGCATAGACAAAGATTTTTACAAGGACCAGGACATCCACATCCATGTGCCTGCAGGAGCAATACCCAAGGATGGTCCTTCCGCCGGTGTAACCATGCTCACGGCACTTGCTTCTCTTTTGACGGGCAAACCTGTGAAAAGCAAGATTGCAATGACCGGAGAGGTGACCCTCCGCGGCTCAGTATTACCTGTAGGAGGCATAAAGGAAAAGGTCCTCGCAGCCAATAGAAGTGGCATCAAGGAAATAATTCTCCCAAAGGAGAACCAGAACGACTTGGATGAGATTCCCCAAAAAATAAAAAAGCGGACAAAATTTCATCTTGTGAACCGCATGGATGAAGTGCTAAACATTGCCCTTGGGCTGAACCACAGGAAGCCCCGAAGGAAAAATAGCACCTCGTGAAATCATACAAATCCAAAAAGTAAAATATCCACTCCACTGCCGCAAACTGCAGCCTGCTCATACCTTCTATCATGAAGCCACTTCGCATTGAGCAGGGCAAATGGCCTCCGGCTTAATCCGCCCCTTGGGGCGGTTAAGATGGTTTCCGATTGATGCCTCGCTGCTTGCGGCGGGGAAGTTGATTGTATCAGAAAGCTTTGGTACGTTTATGTCTCATGAGACAACGAGGAGGCATAAATTAATTTTTTTCAACCCCTAAAATATACTGTACTCTCAAATAGTTTCGTGCTATATTTACAACACTTACTCACCCTGGCATACAGATTGCTTTCTTTGATTATGTATAAAGACCTTCTCGGGCTCGGGAGCACCCAAATGGGCTATACATACCTTGGTGCTCGGTGCAACTTCCGTTTAGAGTCAAAACGAAACCCTTAACACATAAAGGAGAAAAAATGAAAGTATTATTGGTTTACCCCAAATTTCCAGACACATTTTGGAGCTTCAAACACGCTGTCACATTCATCGGCAAAAAGGCCGCCTATCCACCCCTGGGATTGCTTACAGTGGCTGCTCTGCTGCCACACGCCTGGGAAAAAAGGCTTGTGGATCTCAATGTAATGAACCTCAATGACCCTGATCTTCAATGGGCAGACTATGTCTTTATAAGTGCCATGGCCGTGCAGAGAAGCTCGGTTAATGAGGTTATCAAAAGGTGCAAACAGGCAGGGGTCAAGATCGTAGCTGGTGGACCGCTCTTCACTCATGAATTCGAAGAGTTCCAAGATGTTGACCACATGGTGCTAAATGAAGCAGAGGTGACTTTGCCTGAGTTTCTTAGGGATCTAGAGAGCGGCAAAACCAAGAGAATTTATAGGACATCAGGTTTTGCAGACATCCAAAAAACACCTGTTCCCGCATGGGATCTCGTTGACATGAAGCGGTACGCGTCCATGAGTCTGCAGTTTTCTAGAGGCTGTCCATTTAATTGCGAATTCTGTAACGTCACCGCCTTGTTCGGTCACATCCCCCGTATAAAAAATGCAAGCCAAATCCTTGAAGAGTTGGACGTTATTTATAATCTTGGATGGCGTGGACGTATCTTCTTTGTGGATGATAATTTCATAGGCAATAAGAGATACCTTAAAAAAGAGTTGCTCCCAGCCCTTATTGAATGGCGCAAGGGTAAAAGAGGCATCCCCTTCAATACAGAGGCCTCCATCAACTTGGCTGATGATCCTGAGCTAATGGCGATGATGGTAGAGGCTGGCTTTGACGCTGTATTCATCGGAATTGAAACTCCCAATGAGAAAAGCCTTGCTGAGTGCAACAAAAAGCAAAACAAAAACCGAGATCTTGCTCAAAGTGTAAGGATTATTCAGAGAGCAGGCTTGGAGGTACAGGGCGGATTTATCGTTGGCTTTGATAATGACACTCCTTCTATATTCAAAAGACAGGCTCAATTTATTCAACAAAACGGTATTGTTACCGCAATGGTGGGGCTGCTTCAGGCCCCCACGGGCACACCACTTTATGAACGGCTGAAAAGAGAGGGCCGCTTACTTGGCAAGATGTCGGGCAACAATGACGGCACCACGAACATTGTTCCCAAGATGGATCCGGCCTTGCTCCAGGAGGGGTATAAGTACCTCATGGAGGCGCTGTATTCCCCAAAAAATTACTACAAAAGGGTGAGGAATTTCCTTCGTCAGTACAGAAAACCCAAGGCCGATATCCCCCTTGATATGCAGCGGGTCCTTGCACTGTTCAGAGCCAACATCAGGCTGGGAATAATAGGCAAGGAACGACTCCAGTATTGGAAAACCATTGTCTGGGCCCTGGTTCGCCGCCCACGGCTCTTGCCCGAGGCCATAACCTTTGCCATCTATGGGTACCATTTCCGCAAAGTTGCGGGTATATAGCCCGATAGATTGACCTATCACCTATCAACCCCCTGGCCAGCTTTGATGAGGTTGTCATGTCAGGTGGTGGATTTTCCGGGCAGAGGACTTGATCAAGAGTTTCTGAATCACATTTTCAAAGAGGTGGGCAAATATCCGATACCTTACTTTATTGGCTTTCAGCGCCAGCAATCAGTCCTCCATGGGAATCCCAGTCCTGTCCTTCGGCTACCCATGGCCTGGCATCTTCGCGCATATACTAAGCCTTGACATATTGCTAGAGAATTTGAGATATTATAGTCATCTAGTATAGATTCTCGATGGTGGCCATAGCGGACCTAAACTAAAAACTCTAGCCAAACCAGCCGTAATAGCTTGCAAGGGAATGGGACAACAATGAAAGTAATTGTAGATTCAAACCTGCTAATACAACATGTCTTTGAGCCCCCTGTTGAGTTAGGTTTTGATGGGGGCAGGGTCACGCTCTTGGATCTGCTGAAAAAGGTCGATAGCCTGTGCATGTCTGTTCAATTGCTAGCGGACGCGGAACCGGGAGATGACATTCGGAACATATTTGTTAACGGGAAAGATTACTTCTCCTTACCAAAAGGACTTGGTACTGTTCTGAACGATGGAGACAAGGTCAACCTGGAGATATACATGGAGCCCCTTGGCGGGGGCTAGGACTTTTGTCCCCTGGGGAGCGCTGAGCAACATTAGGCTAGCTACCGCTTGTTGCCACGCCTCTGGCGCAGCCTTCTATACATATCTTTTAGCCTCTCGAACCGCTCGTATCCAACGATTTCCCTAACACCCAGAAGAAATAGCCACAACAAAATCCATGAAATCGCAATCCAGGCCTATGGGTCCCTCCCCCGATATCTCTTCATACCAAGTTCCTCCTTTCGCATGGTTTTTGTAATGTAAGACGAGGGAGGGGCGAAGTTGGTCTACAAAAAAAATTGCGATTCAAGGAAAATTCAGGACAGACGCAATAACAGTTTTACTGGGTAATGGATGGGAATACAGTATTGGCGTGGGTATAGGGCTTAGGGTCAAAGGCGGTTAACCTATTACAGGAGTACAATTTGGCCCTATGATCAACATGCTGTTTGGCAGCACCGTTTGAATTTCTTCCATCTTGCTGCCAAATAGCACTTCCCTTATCGCGCCATGGCCATAAGCCCCCACAATGGCAAGGCTATCATGGGGAACTTCATAAAGATTTACCCTAAGTTCGCCACGGTCGAAAAATAACCAATCATAGCCCAATGCTTCCAGTTTTTCAAAAAGTCCGACCTGTCTTATCTCATCCTCGTAATAGCGGAGGTCTCGACCCTCGGCCTGGGTGAAAAGGATAAGAGGGAATCCTGAAACAGTGGCTATCTCGATGCCATATTGCAGTGCCTTAATGGCATTTTGGGAGCCGCCAAAAAATACCACAACCTTTTTCCAGGGTTTAAAAACCGGAGTGGGAATAAAAACAGGAAATCCCGCACTTCTAATGATATTTCTCACCCGAGGGCCTATATATCCTAGACCTATCTTTGCTGAGAGGTTGCTTATGGTCCTGGGAGATGTCATATATCGGTAATCAACGGGCAGGTCTGGGAGTGTAGATGCCGTAAACCCCTTTGGCTCTATGAAATGGGGAGTAAGGCGACCCTCCCTTATTATCTCTTCTGCATGCTGTTTCGCAGTACTAGGGTCCCTTAAAAACGCCCTGTCAAGGTCAACTGTCACCACCTCATGCTCAAAGTACATAAGAAACTGACGAAATTTGGGGATATACACCCTCAAGGAGGTGCCCGTTTCCTTGCAAAAATATACAGAGGCCATGAGGGTCTCCCGGCCAAAGGGAGTATTTCTAAAGATGTGAAGGAGTTCGTTCCTCATTGTTCTACTCCATAAGCGCTGTCCTGCTTATTTTCCTAAATCTCTTCCTCAACAATAAGCTCTTTGCGGTAGTGGTCCAATATGGTCGCCTTGGAAATAAGGCCCAAGAACCTCCCATCATGTACCACCGGCAGGGTTGAGTCATGCCCATATTCAAAGATATCTAACACCTCTGGTAATTCGTCGTCAAGGGAGATGGTGGGAACCGTCGGGTCCATTAACTCTTCTACCAAGAGAGAATTATAAAGATTTGAGTCAAAAAGATAAGACCGGATATCATCACTATGGATAAGTCCCAGGTATCTTTCTGTTCCTGAGTCAATAACCGGGAAAAAATGGTATGAAGTCTGTTTAACAATCTCAACAAATTCCCCCAATGTCATCTCTGGCGGTACTTCTTTGTAATTGTGATCTAGCAATTCCATAATCGTTAACTCCGAAAGCACCTTTCTATCGGTACGGGGCCGAAGCAACTCGCCGTGGGCCACCAACTCCTGGTGATATACTGAATATGGCTCAAATACGCGGCTCATGGTCACACTAATCACCGAAACCAACAACACCGAAACAAGTACCTCGTAACCTCCAGTGATTTCGGTTATCAGAAATATGCCAGTCATGGGTGCCTGTAGTACACTGCTTATAACCCCTGCCATACCAATTAGCGCAAAGTAGGGCTCTCCTGCCCAATGCAGCCCTGGTATCAAGTAAACGAGAAGACGCTGATAAAACAGTCCAACGAAACTCCCTATTACTAGACAAGGGGCAAAAATCCCTCCTATCCCACCTGTTCCAATACTAAGGGTAGTGGCCGCGATCTTTGCCAAGGCAATGAGACCTGCAATGGCCAAACCCTCTGTGAAGTTACCCCCTATCACTGTGCGGACCGCCCCGTAGCCTTCGCCCAAGATAGAAGGAAACAACAAACCAATTAAACCCACAAGCAGCCCCCCACAGGCGGCCCTTACCCATAGGATGGGTATTGCCTTGCCCGAGATCTCTCTTACATACCGCAACAACCTAATAAAAAAAACTGAAGCGAAACTTGTAAATACAGCAAGGCCGAGGCATGCGACTACATCTATATCGGAAATCACGAACGGTGGACCTTCAAAAGGTATCTGATTCCCCTGTAGGATGCGGCTAACCTCTGTACCTATGGCAGAAGCCACCCCTACGGTAATTAGGTTTGTTGGGGTCCACTCCCCCATTATGGCCTCGAGACTAAAGGCGATCCCCGCGACCGGCGCATTAAAAATAGAGGCAATGGCAGCCGCAGCGCCCCCTCCCACCAATACAATACGTTGACGATCCCGAAGGCGAAAAAAACTTGTGATGTTAGAGGCAACACTTCCTCCGCTTATCACTACTGGCCCTTCAGGGCCTGCGGATCCGCCACTGGCAATGGTTAGGCAACAAGAAACCAGCCTCGAGTAACTCGATCGGAAACGGATAAGCCCCCCGCGACGGACGACACTATATATCACTTCAGGGACCCCATGGCCCCCAATATCTTTAGCCAGGTAAAGGAGAAAAATTATTGATAAGGCGGCACCGCATGCGGGGAGAAACAAGGAATACCATTGATGGCGGTAAGGATGCAAAAACTCCGCACCCCATTCGAGAGACCTATTGAGAGCAACCGATGCGAGCCCCCCTCCTACACCTACCACTGCTCCAATAATAACCAGTTGAAGTCTTTCGTTCAGATTGTGAACGGTAAATTTCATCTTAACCCTAAGGTAGGGTATTACCCTTAATACCCTTCGATGCCCGGTCTACAAGGTGTTTTCTAGCTCTTTTACTTTGTTCAGTAGCGCCTCAGCCGATGGATAACCTTTCAGGATTTCAACAAACCCCTTGTTCCGCAAACAAAAGCTCAGCCTTGAGAGAAGTTTGAGATGAATTTTAGTGGAGCCACAAAGCATTATGAATAAGACAAACACCGGCCTTCCATCAACTGAGTTAAAATTCACCCCCCTTTTCAGGAAGCAAGTGGCTACCATTGCCTTTATGGACAGTTTCTCCAGAGGCTGTCTAGGATGGGGTATAGCCACCCCCTCGCCAATCCCGGTAGATGAAAGCTCCTCACGTTGTAAAAGCTTTTCCAAAAGCAGTTCCCTGTCCACATCTGGGGGAAACCGAATAACGCTTACAGCCTGCGCTAGAACTTCTTCTGGTTTGTCTCCCTCAATATCGAAAAAAACGCCTCCACGTCTCATGGCATCATACAGCGTGATATCGTCTTCGTCGTTTAATTGCTCCACAAGTTTGTCTTCACGTAGGGTGATGTTATGGGTCCGGGCCCATTTTTTCAATTGTTTTTCATGGAACACATAGTGCCCATTTTCGAACTTGGCGGGTATCTTCCCCTGCCTAATCCATCTCATTATGGTGGCCTCTGGAAGGTCAAGCAGCTTGGCCACCTGCTTCAATTCAAGTTTCATCAACAAACCCTCTGCATATTAATCATATTCACGAAAATCTGGCACCTACTCGAACTTCGTCTCTTTCTTGAGGATAATCTATCAGTCTTTTTCTATAGCAAAATTTGGTAATATTATGCCCAGGCCACCATTAAATCAATATGAGAATGAAATTTTGTAACAATTTAGAAATTTGAAAAGCCCGCCTCTTTGATGGTGTGCTTTATGGATAACCAGCCCAGGAGACCCTAAAAGCGCTGCAAATACACGCTTCAAATCTTCTTTCATAACATGGAAGCTTCAGGAGCCCTTTAGCCTAAGATAATGTGCAAATTGCCTAACGCACAAGGGAGTAAACCGATCAAAAAATGTCATAAATTCTAGACCTGGGACTAAGGCTCTTACAACTGGTACGCCAAGTAGCTTCTTTGTAAGGTTTACGTATATCACGCTATACCCGTTTTTTATGAGGAGATCATGGAGCAGGGCGAGATCCCCCTTTGTATCCCCAGTGGAATAGTTTGGCAGATCTTCATATTCAAGAACAGGAATCCCTTCCATAGGTTCCATTGAGCCAAACCAATATGGATAAGGGTAAGGGATTTCTGTAATGGCTGAAACAATAGCCCTTTTACCGTCCAAGTTGGCAGCGGTTCCCTTTAGGATTACGCCGCCTGGGCCACAAATAAATGCCTTGTAACAAGGGATACCAAACTCTGAGGATAGATCGCAAAGATGGATATAAATTCCTCTCTTATCCCAACCTACAAGCAAGTCCGAAACCTTTGGATCCTCTGCATCCAGTCGAAAACATCTCGTCCTTGTGTAAGGGACAACCTTTTCAGAGTCCCTTTCGATGACTTCCAAGAGCGCACTAAGCTTCGCCTCATCAAGGTCTCTGCCCGCCCCTAGGCCGGTGGAAGACACACCACTTGTTAGACTTATCTCATCGAAATTTGAAAAAAGAAAAACAAGCTGCGCCGGGACATACACCTCTTGCTGCCCTTTGGAGCTTACTTCTTCCCCTTTTATCCAGGTAAGAGGATATCCGTCATACCTGACCTCGAGACTCAATTCATTGGGATCTATTGCATTCAATCCCCCAGAAACCATTTCATCATAACTAGCCTTCTTAAGGGGCCCAAGGGTTTCGTAGCCGTCAAGCCTGCCGCCCTTTACACTGGCAAATGCTGAACAGCGCTCCACCACCTCCATTAGACACGAAATCTTGGCCTGATACAAATTCAGGCCCCTCCCATAGCTGATCTGCATCCCCTCTAATTTATAAGAATTTCTTCCATCCTCAACTTCAGTGTTAAGTAGCCATGGTCTTTCCACAGCAAAAGGGCTCAGGGTAGCTTCCGTTCTGGTTTCCCATCCAGTCAAAATAGACAAACCTTCCAATTTTCGCGTAAGATCTTTTGCAAATGACTTAAGTGCACGCCTGTCGCTAGGTTTCTGTGTCCTACCCCTACCTACAGCGATATCGCTAATGTGCACACTTTTTCCAAAGGCCTGGGTCAGCCCTTCTCTGTCAATTGGTAAGGGGTATTCTTCTCTGCCATACTCTGGCATCTCCGTGTGGCGATAGAAATTAGAAGCAAAACATTTCAACCAATAGCGGTTCTGTTCTTGGTGCTCTGCCAGGTTCCACCTAACATCTATAACAGGGCTATGCTCAGCAAGTTTTCTAAGATTCAACCCTTGCAGCATGATGCCAGAGGCCTCGAACTTCCAATTCCTGAGGTATGCCTCGTAAATCAGGGCTCTCAAAGGTAACCCAGCCTCTCTATTTTGCTCCGCAAAATGATTGAATTCCTCTGGCTCCAAACTACCTAGCTTTTCAAGTGCGTAGTTGTGCATGAACAAATCAAACGGGTGATCCTCAAGATATTCGAGAGCCCTGCTGAGCTCCCATTGTCCCTTGGGTTCGCACTTAAACCAGCCAACTCCTGCTCTTGTCCCATGTTTTTCCAATTGGTATGTAACCCTAGACTCCTCCAAGCTATTTTCCTCCTCATAAGTCAATTCAAAACAATCGAACAAAAAAGTAAGCAAAGTCTTGAATAGGGCCATTGACAAGTCAGCCCGGCATATATTAGTCTCTCCAACACATATCTCAATATCTCACCAGATGATGAAACTTTTCAAGGTAAATACTTTTTTTCCAATAGTTCTGCTCTGCTCAATCCTCCTCAGCGGATGCTCTACACCCAAGAGATACGAAAAAGTTAGCCCCCCCTTCCTGGTCGAAAAAAGCCATATTTCCTTGGGCTATAGTGTCCAGGTAGGGGCCTTTTCAGGGTTGCAAAATGCGGCCCAACTTGCGCGATGCTTGCAAAAACAAGGCCTTTGGGCCTTTTATTTCAAAGACAGCTCTGGTTTGTACAAAGTCAGGTTTGGCAATTTTCCTTCTCGATCCCTCGCATTAAATAAGGCACAACATTTGCGAAGGCGGGGGATCATCGGAAATTTTTATATTATTAAGCCAAAATCCCTTGCCAGGGTTCTTTCGACTCAAAAGGGCAGAATACAACTACGCAATAGAATTGTTCAAACCGCTTATAGTTTTATTGGACTCCCATATCAATGGGGGGGAGAATCGACCGTAACGGGCTTTGACTGCAGTGGATTCACCATGGCTGTGTACCGATTAAATGGTCTCAATTTGCCCAGATCATCATATCAACAATGGAGGTACGGAATACCCGTTTCTAAGGGCCATCTTAGGGCAGGAGACCTTGTTTTCTTTGCCACTTCAGGACACGGTAAGGTTTCCCATGTCGGAATCTACGTAGGAAAAAATCGTTTCATACACGCACCGAGCAGTGGTAAACGGGTAAAGGTCGACTCCCTAACAGCCTCTTATTTCAGGAAGCACTTTCTTGGGGCGAGGAACTATATTTGAGTTAGTTCCCATCCATAAACTTTATACCCCTCTCCCCTCGAGGGGGAGAGGCTGGGTGATCATTTTAAACGCAACTTCGCCGGAGAATCCGAAAACTTACAGGAGAGTCATCATGCAAATTGATATGCATTTTTACGCAGTTTATGCCCTTTGCCGCGCAGCGGGATTGAAGCCCGAGGTTTCACGCTCGATCGCTCACGCCTCCCAGTTTGTCGATGACGCCATTGACGCAGAGCCAGTCGTCCTTCCCGACGGCAGGGGTCTTCTCCCCACCATGACCAGCCATAGACCCATTGATTATCAAAATACATTGCCAGGGGATCAATGGAGCGTCTGGATTCCCTTTCACTTTCTACCGGGTGGAGTCCTGGATGCTTCAGAATCTGGCAACCCCAAGAAAATATTTATAGAGAGACTGGTATGCAGTGAAGACAGCCCCGTAGCCAGAAAGATGCTCAAGCATGCCCTGTCGAAGAAAAATCGGAACCTTTGGCCTCATCTCATAGGCATTGTTTCCCATGTCTATGCAGATACCTTTTCACACAGCGGATTCCTTGGAATTGCCAATGACTGGAACAAGGTGAAATCCGGGTCAATCAAGATCACGGGTGCCCATAATAGCACGCTGGAACATTACATCTGGGCCAAGTTTGAAGAATTCAAGACCAGGTTTGTTAGTGACTTTGCTGAAATGGTCCCTGTTGGCCACGCTGCGGTCGCCACCTTTCCTGACAGGCCATATCTTACATGGGAATTCGAGTATGAGCGGCAGGGAAACGGTCCAGCTAAGGTAAGAAGAGACAACCCAACAACGTACTTGCGGGCCTGCAGGAAACTCTATGAATTCTTTTCCCGCTTCTGCCAGGTTGACAAGGATGCTCAAGACCCATCTGGCCCAAGGCCATGGGAGAACATCAAGGGGCCACTCGATTCCCTGATACGATACAAGGCCCCAAAGGAAGAGCGTGTCAAAAAGTGGAAGGAGTCAATTGCCAAAGGGAGATTTTGCAGACCCACGGCCATTGACAAGGCAATTAACTATGATGAAGGCCTGTGGCGGCCAAGACGGGTTGAGTACGAACGAAGGCAAGAAGTTCCGATCGAACAGACCGATGCCTATCGTTTCATTCAGGCAGCCCATGAACACAGAAGGTATGTGCTGCTGGAGCTATTGCCAGCGGCGGGGATACTAGTGTAATAAAGCCGGTAACTAGGCCACGACATCATCCAGGGCCTAGCACCTACAAGAGAAGGGAGGCAGCTAGGCCTGAATATCGAATGTCGAACCGCAGAACTCCGAAGTTTTCACTTCGACATCCGAAATTCATGATTCGATATTCTGCGGTTTTATAAGAGGAGTTGATCCAAGGGATATTGGATTATCGAAGGACCCAGACGTAGCCTACGTCCAGTGCCTCGACCCATGCGACTACACAGGAGGTGGCACGGTGGTATTTGAAATAAGGAAAAAGGTTGGCCTTTCTTCAGTTTTGCTAGCGTGAACTCCTGCTTCATTTATACCTTGAACATCTTTACACTACCATGATAGAAATTCACCGTAAAGGAAGTCAGAAAACTGCAGGAAGGCACCCATGGTTATAGAACAAGCAAAACAGGTCCTTAAAATAGAGGCCCACGGAATCCTGGGACTTGTGGACAAAATCGGCCCTGAATTCAAAAGGGCGGTTGAACTGATATTGAAGTCCAAGGGCAGGGTTATCCTCACCGGTATGGGGAAATCAGGCCTGGTGGCCCGGAAGATAACAGCTACGTTGAACAGTACCGGTACTCCTTCCCTTTTCCTGCATCCGGCTGAGGCCATACATGGTGACCTTGGCATGGTTACACCCGATGACATAGTCCTTGCCATATCCAACAGTGGCAAGACGGCGGAAATAAATGCCATCCTTCCTCTACTGAAAAAAATGGGAGCAAAGATCATATCTTTTACCGGCGACCCAGACTCCCCTATGGCCCTTGCCAGTGATATTGTCATAGATGTAGGGGTCGAGCGAGAAGCTTGTCCTCTTGGGCTCGCACCAACTGCAAGTACCACAGCAGCGCTGGCGATGGGAGATGCCTTGGCTGTGGCCCTCATAAACAAGCGCAGATTCGGCAAGGAGGACTTCAGAAAGTTCCATCCGGGGGGTTCGTTGGGCGAAAGGCTGGCTGTTAAGGTGAAGGAAATAATGCTTACGGATAACAATGTGCCCATGGTTGAGTCGGGGACTTTAGTGGCCCAGGCTATTGAAGAAATAAATAGGAAAAAGATAGGTGCCACCTTGGTGGTTGATTCCAAGAAGACACTAAAAGGCATTGTCACGGATGGAGACCTCAGGCGGGCCCTTTTGAAACACAAGCAAATTCATGACCTCACGGTGGACAGTATCATGTCTGCCTCGCCCAGGACTATTGAAGAAAACCAGAGGGCCGCAGAGGCCCTTGCAATAATGGAACTACATGGTATCACCCATCTTGTGGTGGTAGACAGAAATAACAGGGTAAAAGGCATCGCACACCTTCATGACCTTCTGGGAAGGGAGGAGTTCAGGCTCAATGGAATATCAGGATCCGCCCCGAGGATTAATTCTTGATCTAATTACCCCCATTGAGAACGGGGATGCAATTGATATCGGTGGGCTTCAAAGACTACTGGAAAAGGTGGCTGAGCACGTCCATGGCATCTTGATCGCAGGCCCATGGGCAGGACAGGGAAACATCCTCAGCCTGAAGGTACGAAAACAGCTCCTGGAAAGGACGATGGCCATTACTCCCCGGGCCCTTCCCTTGTTTGTCTGGATCACGGGAAAAGATGAGGCAGATACAAGGCGCAACATGATTGCCCTTCAAAAGGTCACAGAAAGCAGGCGGTACGATGCCCCTATTTACTGGGTAGATACACCTTTGCTCTACCATAGCAACAGGGGGCTGCCGACCCTTTATGAAGAATTATTCCGCCTCGCAGACCGTCCCTTCATTCTGGTGAATGATCCTGTTTCTGTTTCTCAAGTCAGAAGTTCCATAAAACGAAAGAATATCCGCACGTCAATACTAAAAGAAATGGCGATAATGGATTTTATCTCCGGTCTGATCTTCCTAGGCTCAATGGACCGTGCTTACAATTACCAAAAGGCCGTAAGAAAACATTCCAATTTCAGGATATACGACGGGGACGAGGCCCGCTTCCTGGAATTTCCCAGCCTGAGCGGAGTAATATCAGCAGGTGCCAATTTGGCACCCGACAAGTGGAGAACTATTACCGAATCCTCTTTGCACCTCAATGAGACCACCGGGGATTACCCGGACTCCATGAAGCAATTGTGGGAAACAGGCCAATTCTTGCATCAATTGCGTGATCTCTATTCCTCTAACACTCCCGAGCTAATAAAGTGGGTACTTGCGGAGATGGGAATCTTGGAGCATACACCTACCCTGGAGGAGAATAACGAGGACCTCACCACTACCAAGGAGAACCTCATCAAGATCCTTTCCTAGTAAAACCTTAGGATCAAGATTCAGTTGCACTGATTGGGCTAGCTTTTGTATTTGACTTAGTCCTGGACTTAGTTTAATTTGAGGATATGGGTTTCCGCTTCCAACTAACAGTGTGGCGTGCAATGCCTGCCTGCTGTCAGGCTGTCACGCAGGAAAGCGGCAATCCATCAATCTCTGACCGCCAAACGGCAGAGTGACGGAAAGGATGATTGCCATGTTGACGGTTAACACCCACGAAGGCAAGACCCATTTATCCCGCCTACTCACCCGCGTCAGGCAGGGCGAAAAAGTCATTATAGCAAAGTCCGGTAAGCCAATTGCCAAGCTCGTCCCATACAAGAAAGACGTGGTCAACCGAAAGCCGGGTACTGACAAAGGCAAGGCCTGGATTGCAGATGATTTCGATGCCCCCTTGCCCAAGGAACTCCAATCATTTTTCCAATAGGTAGACCATGACATGTCCCTCTGGATATTTAATTGATACCCAGTCATGGTTGTGGTGGCACATTGAGCCAGAACGTCTCTAACCCCAGGCAATCAAGCTCATCTTGCCCGATTATCACAAGGATCCATTTGACAGGCTCTTGATTACTCAAGCCATGGCAGAGGATCTCGCCGGAATAACATCTGATCGACAATTCAGGCATTACGATGTAAAGCTCATTGAGGTATAATAATACAAAGTATTGAAGGGCCTAATAACAATGAAAATAATGAAAATCTTCAAAAGAGCAGCAATGGGTTTTGGTATCTTAATTATGGTACTGATTGTCGCTAGATACGTTTACATGAAGGAGATAGGAAATTTCCACGAGGTAAGTAAGGGCATGGTCTACCGCTCTGCACAGCTCGATAGAGATCAGTTATTAGAATATATGAACAAATACGGGATAAAATCTATCCTTAACCTAAGGGGGAAAAAGGAGGACAAACAGTGGTATAAGGACGAAATGGAGGTAGCCGGGACCAAAGGGGTCGTAATTGTCAGCTTCCGCCTTTCACCCGAAAAGATTATACCTCCCTCAGTCATTGCAGAGATAATTGATTTAATGAAAAAGGCTCCAAAACCCATTTTGGTCCACTGTAAGGCAGGGGCGGACAGAAGCGGTCTAGTTGCAGCAGTCTGGAAACTGGCTGTGGAGAAACTTCCTCCTAAGGAGGCCCACAAACAGCTTTCTCTGTATTACGGCCACGTTCCCTATTTATGGAGTAAGACAAAGGCAATGGATGAGTCTTTCTGGAATTATGTTAGTTACCTGAGGTCTCAGAAACAGAGCGAAAAGGATGCGCAACTTCGCCATAGAATCTATTGCCTGACTACTGCGACTCAAATGGCGTGTTCACTGCCTCTTCTCTAAATACAAAGAGTATCCTGTAAATTGAATCTTTGGAAACTGCTCCTTGAGTTCCAGCCGTTCCAAATCCACTTTGCGAATCCTATGAAGTCTCTTATTACGAACCGCCACAGCCACCAGCGCGGGCTCATCCAGCACCTTGGACAGTTGATGGTAGGACACATTGCGTATAATCATGTTAGCATAGAAACTGATGGTCCCTCGCGCGGTGTCTACCGCAACCGGGCTGTAGCCTGACTTGTTCGCCTCTACCATTGCAAGAGCCAGTTTACGGGTTGAAAGATAATCATTTAATTGTGATGCACCCCAGCCCATACAGATCACCGAAATCAGGCATCCACCTAGTAAGGACCACCATCCCATGGTCTTGGCGCTACCCCTAAATGCGAGGAAAATCATCCCCACGCCTATCAGCAGTGGAATAAAGGGAACAACCGCGAGATGAAGCCTTTCTTGAGGCAGGCGACTGAAAAGGGCATAATAGGCGGCCAAGGCATATATAATGAAAAAAACTCCGCTTATAATTCCTTCGCGTTTACAAGATGCTCCCCGGTCCTTTTCCCATGGTGCTGGAACGCCAGATGCAATAAGCAATGCTGCTGCTGGAAAAATCGGTATCAAGTAGATGAAAAGCTTCCCGCTTATTATCGATATCAATAAGAATCCGGGCAAAAACCAGCATAAGGCAATCGTCTTGACTTCCTTGGATGCACCCTTAAAGCCCTTATACAGAAATGGCAGCCACGGCATAAGCAGCGGCAGCATGACCAATGCATAAAAATAGAAAGGTTCCGCATGGCTCCAGGACTTTACGGAACGACCCAGTAATTGCCTCAAAAATACGTCTTCAAGATAGGCCCTGTGGCCAAAGAAATAAAGGTAGCCAGCCCATGCACATACAACCACCAGTGCCATGCTGAGGCCCTGCAATATCTTCAATCTTTTAAGACCTTGCCATTTGTCACGGGCAAGAGCATATGCTATTGCCCCCAAAAGCGGGAATGCAATTCCAAGGGGGCCCTTTACCCCCATGGCCAAGATGGCGAATACATGTCCCCAGAGGCTCTTGCTGGGCTTGCCTTCATCCACTGCCCTGAGAAAAAAGTAGAGCGAAAGGATCACAAACAAGGCCATCAACATGTCCATCCTGATTATGTTTCCCCCAACTATAAAAAGCATGGTAGTCATTAGAATAAGCTCAGCCCAAATTGCACGGCTTGCCCCTATCAGCCTCTTGCAAAAAACAAAAAATGCTGCTCCAAGGGCCAGCATGGTAAAGAAGGTTACGAGCCGGAATGAAAACGCATTCATACCTGTGAGCCTCGATTGCCCCACAAGAAGCCAGAAATAAAGAGGGGGCTTGTCCGGATAAAACTCCCCATCCAGCATGGGCACAAGATAGTTGCCATTGCGCACCATCTCCCTGACCACTTCCCCGTACCTTGCCTCGTCCTGGACCCACAAGTACCTGGGGAAAAAAAGATTTATTCCGTAAATAAGGCAAACTATACCCAGGACAATAGTCCATTGAAGCAGAGGCCTTTTACTGAAATGTTGGTCCTTCGAAATCACTGGATCATCCCAATCAGGCAAAAGGATTCCATTCCTGAAAGTCTTCTATGTTGCAGTTATCTCAAACTCCGGCGGTTCGATCATGTGCTTTTTTACGGCACATAGATCCATGGACCTGATAATTGCCTTCTTATACTTGGGATCGAAGCCATCGGGCAGCTTCAGGTTAATTGAAAATTTGCTGTAACGTTTTCTCTCATCGTCCCATTCACATTCCATCGTCAGATGCATCCCTTCGGTATTTATCTCACGGGACTGGCAGAAACTTACAGCATAAATGCCTGCGCATGTGGCAATCGATGCCAGGAATAATTGGAAAGGCTCAGGAGCTGACCCCTCGCCTCCTGACCATACGGGTTGATCGGTTTTAATGGTGAACTTGCCTATCTTCGCATCAACTCTCTTTCCACCAGGAAATGTCACTTCCAGCAACGTCTTGCTCATATCAACTTCTCCTATTTTCCAATTTCTCCCCTGAATCGCAATTTTTGAGTTCGCTCTGGTCCGAGGAAATATAGTCCATCTACCAGGATCACACAATCCCTAATTGGCCTCTCTGCTGTTAAGCATGGATTGAGTCCTTTGCAAACATCGCTCCTTTATGATAAGGCTTCTCACAAGGAGGACGTGTAAATGCAAGACAAAGATTACATAGTCATTGTTCAGTGTGATATTGTAATGGAGCGATGCTCTGGATATTTCTGCGAGAAGGCCTTTAATGAAAGGGCAGGCTTATTTTCTTCGTATCATTCCAACAAGAGTTACCGCACCCTGTATCTTACCTGCGGTGGCTGTTGTGGAAGGGCGATTCATAGAAAATTGTTGGATCTGATAAGGACCATAAAAAAAGAAGAGAACGTAGATAAGAAGCAGATCATAGTTCACCTTTCCTCATGCATCACAAAAGACAACTTTCACGGACCTGTTTGCCCTCATTTAGATTACCTAAAGACCATGATAGTTGACAAATTGGGCCTGGATATAGTGGAGGGGACATATACCAGTAAGACCTCAGAGGCACAGAGAAAAGCGGGGATTTACAAATCCTGAGCACCGGCCTGACATACTTTTTTCCCTTACTTTCCAACACAAACCACGGCAATGCCAGAACCCCACCCGGGAGAGCCTTGATTTGCTCGCCGGCGTATATTA
>Ga0190359_1000227_pt1 | contig 38404 bp, 34 predicted proteins | sample 48721823_MG_FD_161269 | JGI IMG/M metagenome (GOLD analysis project Ga0190359, IMG submission 161269) | Hydrothermal vent microbial mat bacterial communities from Southern Trench, Guaymas Basin, Mexico - 4872-18-2-3_MG | ecosystem: Environmental > Aquatic > Marine > Hydrothermal vents >...
GCTCCTGTGGCATGCACCCGCCCTGCAGGCAGGAAAAACACATCTCCGGCTGCAACCTGTTCTTTATTTAAAATCTGAGGCAGTGTTTTCTGGTTAAGATGGATAATAAAAGACTCCCGGTCAACGAGTTGATTAAATCCGGTATAAAGCGTAGCACCAGGATCTGCCTGGATAACATACCACATTTCTGTTTTTCCATAGGCCTGATGCCGTTCCCGGGCCATATCATCTCCGGGGTGGACTTGCACTGAGAGTACCTGTTGTGCATCAATTAATTTGATCAATAGAGGAAATTCCCTGCCAAATTTTTCATAAACCTGATCTCCTACCAGATCACCCAGAAAGACTTCGATTAGTTCTTCTAAATTATTCCCGGCTAATGGTCCTTCTTTTACTACCGATACGGCATCTTCAAGAGCTGAAATTTCCCAACTCTCGCCGGTCATCTCCGGTGCATCTTTTTTCCCCAGAATTTTACGGAGTTTATTCCCACCCCATAACCGATACTGATATTGCGGTTCAAACTTCAAAGGATACAACATCTTTCGGATATTTTATTGGTTTATTATTTTTTCAGATTCTGAAAAAAATCCTTTTATTTGAATGGGTAAAGATACTATTCTGATCTTGATTCAATAATGTATTTATGCTGATTGTTGGAATTGCCGGAGGTACAGGATGTGGTAAAACCACTGTGGTCAATAAACTGATCGCTGCTTTGGGAGCCGGTCAGATCGTGTTGATGCCGCAGGATTCATATTACCGTGATAACTCACATTTACCACTTGAAGAACGCCAGAAACTAAATTTTGATCATCCGGATGCCATCGAATGGGATTTGCTGATCCGTCATTTGAATGCTCTGAAAGAGGGCAAAACCATTCCGCAACCTATATACTCTTATCTGACCTGTACAAGGTCTGACGAAACCGTTGAAGTCAGACCGAAAAAAGTGATCCTGGTAGAGGGGATTTTGATATTGACTCATCCCGGCTTACGTAAATTATTGGATATCAAGGTATTTGTGGATGCAGATCCGGATGATCGCCTGGCAAGGGTCATCCATCGTGATTTATTGGAGCGTGATCGGTCAGTTGAAAAAGTGCTCGAGCGGTATGAAAATACTGTAAAACCCATGCATCTTGAGTTTATTGATCCCTCCAAACGGTATGCAGATCTCATCATCCCACAGGGCGGGCAGAATAAAGTGGGTATTCGCGTACTGGCTTCTCTTATCAGGGAACACATCTCCAATAACCGGTAGGACGACCATTCACCCGAGAATAAATTTTCTGACTATCCGGGTAAACCGGTCGGGAAACTCGGCATGAAGCCAGTGACTGCCGTTTTTTATAGTAACTATCTGAGAAAGTGGAAACAATGAATGAAAAACCTGAAGATCTTTTTTACCTACATAATCGGAGTTTGAACCCCGGATCAGAAGAAGGGGGAATTGTCTGAACGATCCATGGGCAAGTGTTTCCGGTGGGAGACCTTCAGCAAGTTGCGGAATATACTGTTTCAAAACTTTCAAATTCAGCCTCCAGTGATACACTCCGTATTCATTCTTAACCAGATTTTTAAGTAAAAATTGCCGCAATCTTTTTTCAGGAAGCAGAGGTTGAAGCAACCGGTCAGCTTCTCCCATGTTTTTGATCTGTAAAAGATCCACGGATTGCAGGGCTGAAATTATTTCCTGATGTACCGAATAATGTGCAGGTGCGGAGGAGTTGAAAGAATAGGAAGCAGGACTCACATCTACAACAATCAATTTTGAAACTATTCCGGGATACTCTGTAGCAAACCACATAGCGGTTTTACCCCCCATCGAGTGTCCGAGGAGGATGGCATTACGGAGTTCCATCCGGTCAACAAATTCTTTTAAATCATAGGCCAGGGAGGGATAATCATGTGTTGCGAGATGTGGAGAACGTCCGTGATTTCTCTGATCTGGCAAATATACTTCACAAATACCTGCCAGGTTACGGGCAATCGACAGCCAGTTATCTCCCGACCCGTACAGACCGTGTAAAATAATCAGGGGATGGCCCTGTCCCAGTTTCTGATAATACAGTTGTGCCATATTCAGTATCCCAGTTTTCTGAGATACAACTGGATGGTGTTTTCGAGGCCGAAATACAATGCGTCGGCAATCAGGGCATGTCCGATACTAACCTCTTTCAGGTTAGGGATGATCTGGTTGAAATACTCCAGGTTGTCAAGATTAAGGTCATGTCCTGCATTAAGACCGAGCCCGGTTTCTGCGGCCGCCTCTGCTGCTCTGACAAAGGGAGCAATGGCCTTTTCCCTGTTTTCCGTGTACCATCGTGCATAGGATTCAGTATAGAGTTCAACACGGTCGGTACCGGTTTCAACTGCGTGGCGCACCATTTCGGGATCCGGATCCACAAAAATTGACACACGAATACCCAGGGATTTGAAAATCCGGATAATACCGGTCAGTTGTGTTTTATAGGTTTTCGTGTCCCATCCGGCATTGGAAGTCAGGGCATCCGGAGCATCAGGAACCAGGGTAACCTGTTCGGGTACTATTTCGCTTACCAGTTTAATAAATGCCGGGACCGGATTCCCTTCGATATTGAATTCAGTGGTAACCAGTGGCTTTAATTTCCTGACGTCCAGATACCGGATATGACGCTCATCCGGACGAGGATGAACAGTAATTCCCTGGGCACCAAATCTCTGGCAGTCAACAGCTGCTTTCTGCACATCCGGAAGATTGCCCCCGCGAGCATTACGGAGTGTGGCAATTTTATTTATATTTACACTTAATCTGGTCACGGTGATAATTTTGATTGTAAAGTTACGAATATCCAAGAAGAAATGGTGGTAAAAGAGTTGATTTCGGATTTGATCCCCACCTTGAAAACTTCAGATACCGGATCACAAGCTCTGGCTTGGATGGATCATTTCAGGGTATCGCATCTGCCGGTTGTGAACCATCTGGATTTTTTGGGGTTAATATCTGACAGTGATATCTCTGCGATGGATAATCCCAAAGAACCTATTGGCAGTCATCCGCTGACCCTTTTCAGTCCGTTTTTATATGCGGATCAACACCTCATCGAGGGGGTAGAACTGGTGGCCAGGCTAAAGCTGACGTTGGTCCCCGTGGTTAACCGGCAGAAAGAGTTTCTGGGATCGGTAACCCTGCCTCTTCTTTTTGAAGCTTTTGCCAAACTGAGCGGAGCAGGGCAACCGGGAGCTTTACTGGTCTTGTCGATGTCAGTTCATGATTACAGCCTGGCAGAGATCTCAAGAATTGTAGAGGAGAACGGGGCAAAAATATTAAACCTGTTTATCTCTACCTCTTCAGATACCATGTTGATGGAAGTTACGCTTAAAATCAACTCATCCGATCTTTCTTCCATCATACGCTCTTTTGAACGGTATGATTACCAGATCAAAGCTTCATTTAATGAGGATGATCAGGTTGAAAGTATGTACCGGAATCGTTATGAGGCTTTTATGCGTTACCTGAATACCTGATCAATGGATACGCCAAACAATTATAAAAGAGTACTACTCTTTGGCAGGGAATTCAATAAAACTTTCAGAGAACCATTCAAATTACTGGTTAAGAAGATTCAGTCATACCAGGTAGAATGTTTGATTTTCGAACCGTTTTACAAGATCATTCAATCCTGGTTTGAAGAAGATCAGATTGTGTCTTTTGATGGTTTTTTCAGACATCATGGTGAAATACAGGCTGAAAACACCATTATGCTCAGTATTGGCGGGGATGGCACGTTTCTCGAGGCCATCACATTGGTCAGGGATCTGGGGATCCCGGTTGCCGGTATCAATAGTGGCCGGCTCGGGTTTCTTGCTGATATTTCACGGGAGGATATCCCGGAAGCCATAGATGCCATTATTCGTGGTGATTTTGAACCTGAAGAAAGAGCGTTGATCCGGGTAGAAAGTGATCAGGATCTTTTTGGCGATTTCAATTTTGCATTAAATGAGATTACGATACATAAAAGGGATGATGCATCCATGATTAAAATCCACGCCTGGTTGAACGGATCATTTTTAAATACATACTGGGCTGACGGGATTATTGTGGCGACTCCAACCGGTTCAACCGCTTATTCATTAAGTGTGGGCGGACCACTGGTTTTGCCGGGAACCGGTAATTTCATTCTCTCTCCGATTGCACCTCATAACCTGACCGTACGGCCTCTGGTTTACCAGGATGGCATGACATTGAAAATCAGAATAGAAGGAAGAAGCGGGAATGTTCTGGTTTCTGCTGATTCACGCGCAGTGATTATTGAAGATCACATTGAACTTATTATCACGCGGGCACCTTTTACCATTATTACTCCCCAATTACACGGATACTCATTTTATCAAACCTTACGCAACAAACTGATGTGGGGTGTGGATAAAAGAAACTGAGTTTTGTAACCAACTTCCTGAGTGAACCGTTAATAATAATGAGAATTTGATAGGTAAAATATACTATATTTGCGCATTGCCAGTTAGTGTAGGTAGATGAACTATATGACACATTGATTACCGGCAGGAACCATGAAGAGGATATCTGTTTTTATCGGTTTTTTGGTAGCGGTTATATCACTGTCTGCCCAACAAAGTAATGACTATGGGATTTTTCTGGGTATGACCCAGGAACATATTCATACTATTCTGCCTGTTCCGGTTCCCGGAACCAACCAGGTAGCGGCAGGAGCTTATTACCGCTATAATTTTAACCCGAGATATGCCATGCATTTCGGTGCCCGGGCAGGTTTCGGACCCAACATCAGTTTTTTACAGCAATTGGATCTGTACGGAGTGGTTGAATTCAACTTTCTGCCAATGAACCCCCGTAAAAAACCACCTCAACTGAGTACATTCATCGGGACTGGTTTGGGCTTGTACCAGCAAACTTTGGCTATTCCATTTGATATCGGGCTCAAATACCAGATTACCCCAAGACTGGGCATGACCGTTGAATGGGACCTCAGAAAGCTTCCTTTTTTATCTAATCCCCTGCTTCCGGGAGATGCCGGTATTCCTGAAAAAATTTTAAGTAACTGGCACTCCTTTATTGGAGTTTCGTTGGGCTATACCATTTTAAAAACCTGTAAGACCTGCCCGTTTTACCAATCCAAACGCAGGAAATAATAATGAGTTTTAAAGAAAAACTGATTCGTGAGAAACTTCCCAGTCATGTAGCCATTATCATGGACGGGAATGGCCGGTGGGCACAAAAAATGGGTGCTGCACGAATTTTTGGGCATAAGAAAGGAATTACGCCGGTACATGAAGTGGTTGAGGCTTCCGGAGAATTAGGGATTAAATATCTGACCCTTTATGCGTTCAGTACGGAGAATTGGGGAAGGCCTGCCAGTGAAATCAAGGCACTGATGGGTTTACTGGTCACAACCATAAAAAAAGAAGCCAACCAATTAATTAAAAATAAGGTCAGATTATTAATGATCGGTGACCTGAATAAACTTCCGGATACCCCCCGTAAAGAACTCATTTCTTTAACCGAGAAAACTGCTGATAATGACGGGCTGACTCTTATTCTGGCTCTCTCATACAGTGCAAGGTGGGAAATAATCCATGCGGTGCGACAAATTCAGAAGGATACCCTGAATGGTCTGATAAAACCGGAGCAGATGGATCAGGAGCTATTTAAAAAGTATCTGACTACCAGCCAGATACCTGATCCTGAATTGCTGGTCAGAACCAGTGGGGAGTACCGGATCAGCAATTTTTTACTCTACCAGATTGCCTACTCCGAACTCTATTTTACTTCTACCCTCTGGCCCGATTTCCGGAAAGAGAATTATTATGAGGCACTGTACCATTATCAAAACAGAGAGCGCCGTTTTGGCTTAACCAGCGAACAAATTTAAACCCGTAGAATACATGCGACGATTTGTACTCTTACTTAGCATCTCCATAGTTTCAGGATTGCTGCTGCCTGCACAGACAGTCACAAAATCTTATCCGGTTATTGACTATACAAAAACTGCAAAAGAATATGTGATTGGAGGAATCACCGTCTCAGGGGTTAAATACCTGACCCTCGGAGTACTCGTTCAGGCAACCGGATTGAAAGTGGGAGACAAAATCACTCTTCCGGGGGAAGCCACCCGAAAAGCCATCCAAAAGCTATGGGATATGCAACTCTTTTCTGATGTGCGTATTTCGGCTACACGGTTTATCGGTAATCAGGTGTTTTTGGATATTTACCTGCAGGAAATGCCCCGGCTCAGCCGCTTCTCTTTTTCAGGTGTCAATAAAACCGAGGCGGACGATCTGCGTGAAAAAGTCAAGCTGGTTCGCGGGAACCTCGTATCACCCTATACCATTAACCGGACCCGCAGCCTGGTTCGCGAACATTTTGTAAATAAAGGCTATCTGAATACCGAAGTTGTTATTACCCAGCATCCTGACAGTTTATTACGTAACGCGGCCATTCTCGATATCCATGTCGATAAAAAGAAAAAAGTAAAGATCCGGGAGATCCGTTTTGACGGGGTCACCGTTATTCCCGAAGCAAAGCTCAGGCGGGCCATGAAAGACACCAAACAAAAAGCCTGGTATAATATTTTTAAAGCCTCTAAATATATTGATGAGAACTTTAAAGAGGACAAGGTTAAACTGATTGCGAAATACAATCAACTGGGTTACCGGGATGCCCGTATTGTAAAGGATTCGCTCTATCATAATGATGATGGAACAGTGAGTTTATACCTGAAGATTAATGAGGGACACCAGTATTTTTTCAGAGATATTTCCTGGATCGGAAATACCCGTTACAGTTCGGAGAGTTTAAGCCGGGTGCTGAAAATCAAAAAGGGAGATGTATACGATCAAAACGTATTGCTTGACCGTTTGCAACAGGCACCGGATGCAGTGGGTAACCTTTATCTCGACTATGGATACCTTTTCTATTATGCTGAACCGATTGAAGTCAACGTTGAAGGAGACTCGATAGATATTCAAATAGTGATCAACGAAGGACAGCAAGCCCGGATCAATAAGGTGATTATCAAGGGGAACGATCGTACCAACGAACATGTGATCCGGCGGGAGATTCGCACCAAGCCGGGTGACCTGTTTAACCGGTCTGCCGTGATCCGGTCAGTCAGGGAGCTGGCTCAACTCGGTTTTTTTGATCCTGAAAAAATTGTACCTAAACCTATTCCTGATCCCTATAACGGTACCGTAGATATAGAATATAATGTGGTTGAACGGGCCAATGACCAGATAGAAATCTCAGGAGGGTGGGGAGCCGGTATGGTGATCGGTACCCTGGGAATTCGCTTCGGCAATTTCTCGGCACGTAATTTCTTCAATAAGAAGGCCTGGCGCCCCCTTCCAACCGGCGATGGTCAAAACCTGAGCGTTCGTGCACAATCAAACGGCAAATATTACCAGTCATACAGCGCCTCCTTTGTAGAACCCTGGCTGGGTGGGAAAAAACCCAATTCATTCTCGGTTTCGCTGTATCATACCGTGCAAACTAATGGCCGGCAAAATGATGACGATCTGTTCCAGTCGATGCAGATCAGCGGGGCATCGATCGGACTGGGCCGGAGACTTTCCTGGCCTGATGACTACTTTACTTTGTTTAACCAACTCTCCTTTCAGCAATATAATCTGAAAGACTGGAGTTACTTTATTGTAAAAAACGGCCGGATGAATAACCTGAGTTTCACTACTACGCTGGGACGAAACTCAACCGACCAGATCATCTATCCCCGTATGGGTTCAAACTTCTCCCTGTCACTTCAGATAACTCCTCCCTATTCGGCATTCAATCATAAGGATTATAGCAAGCTCCAGGATGACGAGCGGTACAAATGGGTAGAATACCACAAATGGACCTTCAAATCAAGCTGGTACACCCGCCTTTGGTCGGTGGGTAATGCCGAACAGGGAGAGAGCCGTGATTTTGTGCTGGCCACTAAAGCCGAATTCGGATACCTGGGATTTTATAATCCCCATGCCCGGTCTCCGTTTGAAGGATTTGAAGTAGGGGGTGACGGTATGATGGTGTACAGTTATTATGGGAAGGATATTATTGCTTTAAGAGGATATGCCAACGGGTCACTAACCCCGCCGCAAGGAGCCAATCTGTATAATAAATTTACCATGGAACTGCGCTTCCCCATCTCACTGAATCCCCAGGCTACCCTGTTTGCTCTGGCTTTCTTTGAAGCCGGAAATGCCTGGTATGAATTCAAGGATTTTAACCCGTTTGATATGAAAAGATCTGCCGGACTGGGGGTCAGGATCTATCTTCCTATGTTCGGTATGATGGGAGTTGACTGGGGGTACGGATTCGATGATATTCCGTATAGCCCGGGTAAAAACCACAGCCAATTCCACTTTGTGCTGGGCCCGCAGCTCTAAATTGATTTTTTTGGTATGATAATTGAAATGTAGAGAAATAAACTGTACCATCATGAAGAAAATATTTTTGATTTCCGGCTTATTAATTTTGAGTGTCACCATAGGGTTTGCCCAAAAGTTTGCTTACGTGGATACCGAATACATCCTGGGGAGAATCCCTGCCTATAGTGCCGCTCAAAAACAACTTGACCGACAGTCTAAGGAGTGGCAGAAAGAGATCGAAACCATGAAAACCGGGATTGAAAAGATGTACAAAGATTATCAGGCGGAGCGGGTGTTGCTGACTGATGACATGCGTACCAAACGTGAAGATCAGATCATTAAGAAAGAGAAAGAGATGAAGGATCTGCAGCGTAAATATTTTGCCCCTGAAGGGCTGCTTGCAAAAAAACGTCAGGAACTGGTAAAACCTATCCAGGACGATGTGTTTAATGCTATCAAACAATTGGCCACCGAAGGGAATTACGCCGTGATCTTTGATGTGGCTTCAGGGCCGGTGATGCTTTTTACGGATCCCAAATATGATAAGAGTGATAACGTATTGGAGAAGATGGGAATTAAAAATTAATTTCTATCTTTGCCCTGCTTTATAAACATCTGATAAACAGTAATAATGAGAAAACAATTTATTGCATTTATTGCTCTGGTGCTGATAGTAGTTGGAGCAACCGGTTCCATCCAGGCACAAGTAAAAATCGGGTATATCAATTCCAGTGATTTACTGGCCCAGATGCCTGAACGAGACAGTTTACAGGCTGTATTTGATAAAGAACGTCAGGGTATCTCAAAAAGGATGGAAGAGTTGCAGGTTGAGTACAACAACAAATTAGACACCTATGTGAATCAGCGGGACTCTCTGTCAGATTTTGTTAGAAAAACCAAAGAGACCGAATTGACGGATATTAAAAACCGGATTGATGCCTATAATCAAACTGCGGGTCAGGAGTTACAGAAACGTCAGAGTGAGTTGCTGCAGCCACTGTTTAATAAGGTTCAAAAAGCCATCAAGGAGGTTGCAGAAGAGAATAAGTTTACCTACATTCTGGATGTCTCTACGGGAGTGGCACTTTATTACCCTGAAGGAGACACTACTTTGGATGTAATGCCTCTGGTTAAAGCCAAACTGGGTATAAAATAGCAGGGAACCTAAAACTGGAAATCCTTGCTGGTTTTGCAGGGATTTTTTTATGACAACCATCAATCAACCCATCGGTATTTTTGATTCCGGAGTGGGTGGCTTAACCATCCTGAAAAGCCTGTTGCAACAAGCTCCCGAAGAAGCGTATATTTACCTGGCCGATTCTGGCTATGCTCCGTATGGCGACCGGGATAAAGAGTACATCATTCATCGTGCCGGACTGGTGACGGATTTTCTGCTGAATCGCGGTGCCAAACTGATTGTAATTGCTTGTAATACCGCAACCGGAGCGGCAATCACCACCCTTCGTAATCGGTACGATGTGCCTTTCGTGGGCGTAGAACCTGCTGTAAAACCTGCAGCACTACGGTCAAAAACCGGACATATTGGTGTATTGGCTACCCGACAGACTTTCCAGGGGGAACATTTTCAAAGAACTGCCGGTTTGCATGCACGCGAGATTGAAGTGCACGTGCAGGAAGGTCAGGGCCTGGTGGAATGGATTGAGTCGGGGATGGAAGATGAGGATTGGATACGGCAACAATTATCCGGTTATCTGGTGCCACTGCTGGAGCAAAATATTGATCAATTGGTACTGGGTTGTACACATTATCCCTGGCTTATTTCTTATATGAAGCAACTGTTGCCAGAAAGTATTGAGATTCATGATCCTGCACCGGCTGTGGCCCGGCAGGTTTTACGGGTACTTCAATCATACCATCTTTACCGGTTGCCCGGGGTATCTGTAGCACCTCAGTTTTATACAACCGGTCAGGCGGGTTTTCTCAATCGGTTTGTCAAAGAACATCTCAATCTGAATGCTCAATCCGGAACAATTTCTCTGAGTTAATGAAAAGGTTAATAATTTTCTGATACTTTGCTTGTTTCTCAATAAGAAATCTGTATAACTTTGCATCAGATCAAAAGAAAAGAATATAGGGCTATATCCATTAATTACTAGGATATGGCCCAAAATTTTAGGATTACATTTAGCTTAGATATTACGCAATATGGACAAACACACAAAGGTCATCGAGATTGAGGAAGTGGTAATTCGATTTTCCGGAGATTCCGGAGATGGGATGCAGCTTACCGGAACCCTCTTCTCAGACACATCGGCTCTTTTTGGTAACGATGTGGCTACTTTCCCTGATTACCCCGCTGAAATTCGGGCCCCACAGGGTACGGTCGGGGGAGTTTCAGGATTTCAGGTTCACTTTGGACATTCGCAAATTAATACTCCGGGAGATTATTGTGATGTGCTGGTTGCTATGAATCCGGCTGCCCTGAAAGCTAATTTCAGGTGGGTCAAACCGGATGGGATCATCATTATTGACACGGATGCATTTGTGGAGAAAAATATTATCAAAGCAGGATATAAAGAAGATCCGCTTAAAGAAGAGCCCCTCAACGGTATTAATCTGATCAAAGCTCCCATCTCCAGTATGACGCGTGAAAGTCTGAAGGATATCGGTCTAGACCAAAAATCAATTCTGAGAAGTAAAAATATGTTTGCTTTAGGGATTGTGAGCTGGATGTTTGATCGGCCGCTTGAACACGCGATTAAGTTTTTTAATAAGAAATTTGCCAACAAACCGCTGTTGATAGAGGCCAATACCAAGGTATTACGTAATGGTTATCATTATGCCGAAACGATAGAAGCTATTGCATTTAATTATAAAGTCCGCCCGGCTGAAATTACCAAAGGTACCTACCGGATCATCAACGGAAATACGGCTACTGCCTGGGGGCTCCTGGCAGCTGCTGAAAAAGCCGGATTAAAACTCTTTTTAGGTTCGTATCCCATTACACCGGCTACTTCAATTTTGGAAGAACTGGCAGCTCGCAAGGATTTAGGCGTGAAAACATTTCAGGCTGAAGACGAGATTGCCGGTATTTGTACTTCGTTTGGCGCCAGTTTTACCGGCCATCTGGCAGTGACTTCCACAAGCGGACCGGGTCTGGCTCTTAAAAGCGAAACTTTAGGGTTGGCCGTGATGACTGAATTACCTCTCGTAGTGATCAATGTCCAGCGGGGAGGCCCCTCTACCGGATTACCCACGAAAACCGAACAAGCCGATCTGATGCAGGCACTTTACGGCAGAAGCGGTGAATCTCCCTTAGTAGTGATGGCGGCTTCAACTCCTTCAAATTGTTTTGATTATGCCTATATGGCAGCTAAAATAGCCCTGGAACACATGACGCCGGTGATTTTGATGACTGAAGGTTTTCTGGCTAACGGAAGTGAACCTTGGAAAATACCGGATCTGGATACTTATCCTGAGATCAAACCCCCGTTTGCTCCCAAGGACCAACCGTATTCTCCATATGAAAAAGATCCGGATACACTGGTTAGAAAATGGGCCGTACCCGGAACTCCTGACCATGAACACCGGCTGGGTGGCCTGGAAAAAGACCCCGCAACCGGAGGTGTTTCTTATACGCCTGAGATACATGAGTTTATGGTAAAAGCCAGGGAAGAAAAGATCAACCGGGTAGCAAAAGATATCCCTCCGTTGGCTATTGAGGGGGATGAAGATGCCGATCTGTTGGTTATTGGCTGGGGAGCTACTTACGGACACCTGTTAACTGCTATTGACAGCCTGAGAAAAGAGGGCCTGAAACTGGCTCTTGCACATTTTAACTATATCCGCCCGTTGCCTGAAAATTCCGGGGAAATATTGGGCAGATTCAAAAAACGACTGGTGTGCGAAAATAACCTGGGGCAGTTTGCCAACTATTTAAGAATGAATTTCCCTGAATATCCTTATCATCAATTTAACAAGATTCTGGGATTACCGTTTACCGTGGAAGATCTGAAAGATGCGATACGTAAAAACCTGGAGGTATAATCATGCAAGTGACTCAATTAAAACCTGAAGATTTTAAAAGCGACCAAATAGTTCGTTGGTGCCCCGGTTGTGGCGACCATGCAGTATTAAGTGCCGTTCTGAAAGCACTGCCGCAAATCGGATACAAACATGAAGATGTGGTTTTTATTTCGGGGATAGGATGCTCCTCCCGGTTTCCCTATTATGTCAATACATATGGCATTCACAGTATCCACGGCCGTGCCGCAGCCATAGCCAGTGGCGTAAAAGTGGCTAACCCTAATCTCTCTGTTTGGGTAATTACCGGAGACGGAGATGCCTTGGCTATCGGAGGTAACCATTTCATCCATTTGGTACGACGCGATGTGGACCTGAATGTGATTCTGTTTAATAACCGGATTTACGGACTGACAAAAGGACAATATTCTCCAACCTCCGAAATCGGTACCGTTACCAAAACATCTCCGTTCGGAACCATTGAGAGGCCATTTAAACCGGGTGGAATCGCCATCGGAGCTAATGGCAGTTTCTTTGCAAGAACGATAGACAGTATGCCCAAATTGTCGACGGAGATATTCATCGAAGCTTCAAAACATAACGGAGCCTCTATCGTGGAAGTACTCCAGAATTGTGTCATTTTTAATGACCGTACCTGGGCTGACATTACCGACCGGCAATTCCGTGACGACCGGGTTATTATATTAAAACATGGAGAACCGATGATTTTCGGTAAAGAACGTGACAAAGGACTGATCCTGAAAAACAATCAGATTTCTGTAGTGAAACTGGGTGAAAACGGAATCACTGAAAAAGATTTACTGGTGCATGATGCCCAGACTGAATATGCCGGATTACATCTGTCTCTGGCCAATATGGAATATCCGACACATCCGGTGGCTCTGGGTGTGATAAGATCATATAATCTGCCTACCCATTATGACCAGGCTTTAACCGACCAGGTTAGGGAGGTGCAACAAAAATCAAAGATTAAAAATATGAAAGACCTGCTTCACTCCGGAGCAACCTGGGAAGTCAAATAAAAACTGTATTTATATCAAAAGGAGGCACCAGCCTCCTTTTTTTTACCCCGGGCAGACCATGTTTTGTCAGATTTCGGTATTTTGGTGAAAATCTCCCATGGAAAAAAGTATGAAGAAGCTACCTACCCAACGTCAGGATTACCGGTATAAAAAGATTGTCTATACCGAGTCCATGAAAGGAAGCCGGCAACTGCTTCAAAGGTTTTTGAACAAGCAAACAGCCGATAAAAACATTTTTCACAACCTCATGCGGTATAAAGCAAGTGAAATACTGCTGGTAGCGAATCTCTATGATACCTTTATCCTTGAAAACGAAGACCGGTTTTTTGAACAGGCTATGGGAGAAATTTACCACCTGAGCCTCTCTTCACTACCCAGAATTACCGGAGTAACTTCTTCTGAAGGCGCTTTATCCATGCTCAAAGACCGGCAATTTGATTTTGTGGTTCTAATGGTTGGGGTTGATTCAAGATCACCTTTGAAACTGGCTAAAAAGATCAGAAACTCTTATCCGGAGATGCGAATTTTTTTACTCCTGAATAATAGTTCAAATATTACCCTGTTAGAAACTCAAACGCCTGAACTTGAGTCGGTTGACCGGGTCTTTGTTTGGAACGGGGATTCAAAGATCTTTTTTGCCATGGTAAAATTGCTTGAAGATCGCATGAATCTTGAAAATGATACCAGGGTCGGTTTTGTAAGAGTGATTTTACTGGTTGAAGATAACCCGCGCTACTACTCGAGGTATCTTCCCATGCTATATACCCTGGTATTTGAACAAACACAGGAGCTGATTGCCGAAGCCAAAACAAACGAACTGGATAAAATCTCACGTATGCGAGCCCGCACGAAAATAGTGCTCGCCACAACCTACGAAGAAGCCCTCGATTATTTCTCCGGATATCAGGATGATCTGGCATGCGTTATTTCGGATGTCAAGTTTCAACGGAAAAATCATCTGGACGAAATGGCCGGAATCAGTTTTGTGGAATATGTTCGTTCACAACGCCCCGAATTACCGGTTATCCTGCAGTCTTCAGATCCTAAATGGTCATCTTCGGCAGCTTCGCTGAAGGCCACTTTTATGAATAAGAATTCTGAAACCCTGATACAGGATCTTAAAACATTTTTAACTTATACTCTGGGTTATGGCCAGTTTGTGTACCGCGATCAAAACGGCCGGAAAATTGCTGTAGCCCGCTCGATGAAAGATTTCGAAAGTCACCTGAAAACTATTCCGGATGAGTCAATCATGTACCACGCTCTTAAAAACCATTTCTCTTTATGGTTGATGGCTCGTGGTGAAATCCACCTCGCAAAGATTATCAATCCGATTAAAGCCACTGATTTTGATAATCCCAAGGAGTTACGTGAATATATCCTTGATGTCATCCGGAGTTACCAGATGGATAAGGACAAGGGGAAAGTGGTGAATTTTAATGAAACGGCAATCCTCGACTGGAGAAGTATTGTAAGTTTCGGGACCGGATCCCTGGGAGGTAAAGGACGGGGCCTGGCTTTTATCAGTACCCTGATCAATAATCTGGATTTTTCCCAGGTAGTGCCTGATATTCAAATTGAGACTCCCCGGACAGCTATTATCGGCACAGATGAATTTGAGCTTTTTCTTGAACGTAATGATTTGGCAAATTGGGTGTTACGCAGCCAGGATTTTCTGGAGGTAAAAAGAAGGTTTTTGGATGCGGAGTTGTCCTATGAACTGAAGAAAAAATTGCGTTCACTGATTAAATTGATCCGCCGACCTCTTGCAATTCGTTCTTCCAGCATATTTGAAGATTCTTTGCTTCATCCGTTCGCCGGAATTTTTGAAACTTATGTGCTGCCGAATTCTCATCCTAATGAGCTGGTAAGATTCGAACAACTGCAGCAGGCCATTAAATTGGTTTATGCCTCTACCTTTTCTCCTGAAGCCCGCACCTATTTTGATGCCGTAGATTACAAAGTTGAAGAAGAAAAGATGGCTGTGATTATACAGGAACTGGTTGGGAATGCCTTTGGTGATTATTATTATCCTCATATCAGTGGAACCGCCCAGTCGTATAACTATTATCCGGTAGCCCATATGGAGCCTGAAGAAGGTTATGCAGTCATGGCATTGGGACTGGGACTTTATGTAGTGGAGGGTGGAAAATCCTGGCGTTTTTCTCCAAAATATCCAACCATACAAATAGCTTCTTTATACGATCAACTAAAAACATCCCAGGTTGAATTTTATGCAGCCAATCTTGAGAATCAGGAACCGGATTTACTGGATGGGGAAGAGTCCGGATTGATCCTTCTTGATATCTCAGAGGCTGAAAAGGCGGGTGCTTTAAAACATCTGGCTTCAGTATATGATCCCGATAACGACCGGATTACACCCGGTCTGGGAGGTCCGGGGCCGCGAATCATTAATTTTGCCAATATCCTTCAATATAATTATATCCATCTGGCAAAATGTATTGAAGTGATCCTGGATGTGGTGCATGAAGCAATGGGAACACCTGTTGAGATTGAATTTGCTGTGGATTTAAAACCAAAAAATCATACCAAAGCAACTTTTTACCTGCTGCAAATAAAACCTATGGTAGGAAATGAAGTGGATCTGTCTGCGGAGAATATAGCCCGGACTGATTTGTCTGATACATTATTATATGCTGAGAAAAGCCTTGGAAATGGCAGGTTCCAGAATATCGAGCACGTGGTTTATGTGATTCCCGAAAATTTCGATAAATTAGAAACTGAAAAGATTGCCCGGGAAATCGGAAAACTGAACGAACAATTACGGGTAAATTCTCAGCAATATATACTAATAGGGCCCGGCCGTTGGGGTACCCGAGATAAATTCGTGGGAATCCCGGTTAAATGGATACAAATCTCTAATGCAAAGGTAATTGTTGAAACAGATCTTGCCGGTTTCCCGTTGGATGCCTCTTTGGGTTCTCATTTTTTCCATAATGTAACCTCCATGAATATGGGATATTGCTCAATCCAGAGCGGAGGGGATAATTATATTAACTATGATTTGTTGAACGAACAGGAAGTGGTTTATGAAAGCCGATACGTCAGGCAGGTCCGGTTTACCCAGCCTCTGGATATTATCATGGATGGCAAACAAAGAAAAATATTAATCAAAAGATGAATCAATCCTTTGATTTTGATGAGGCTGAATTTCAGTCACTGATGCAGCGCCGTATTTATAAAGTGCTGATAATATGCAGTAACTATGATTTCTTTTTGCTTGAAGAGGACGGACGAATAGACGAACAAATCTTTAATGAATATGTTGCATTAAATCTCCGTTATCCTCCTGTTTTTATTCATGCTGCTTCTGCCAGTCAGGCATTTGATTTGCTCAACAGAGAACATATTGATCTTATCGTCAGTATGTTAAGTATTGGTGAGATGGATGTTTTTGAATTGTCTAAACAATTGAAACAACAACATCCGGATATCCCGATCGTAGTGTTAACACATTTTTCCCGCGAAGTATCTGTCAAGCTTGAGAACGAAGATTTGAGTGCCATCGATTTTGTTTTTTCATGGCTGGGTAATACAAGTATTCTTCTGGCTATTATCAAACTGATTGAAGACCGGATGAATTCTGCTCATGATGTTCATGAAATCGGGGTGCAGGCTATTCTGCTGGTAGAAGATTCTATTCGCTATTACAGTTCTTACCTTCCGGCGATATACAAAATTGTGATTACCCAGGCCAAATCTTTCATGCAGGAGGGACTAAACGAACATAAACGAATGCTTAGAGTTCGGGGTCGGCCTAAAATTCTGTTGGCTACTGATTATGAGCAGGCTGTGAGTTACTTTGATGAGTACCGCGACAGTCTGCTGGGGATCATATCGGATATTTCTTACAAAAGAGAAGGGGAAAAAGACCCGGAAGCAGGATTTAAATTATGTAAGATGGCCCGGAAAACAGATCCCCATATTCCATTTCTTCTTCAATCTTCTGATTCTGGTAACCAGAAGAAAGCAGAAGAACTGCATGCGAGTTTCTTGCATAAATACTCTGAAACCCTGGATATTGAATTGCGTGATTTTATGTTGAGATACATGAATTTCGGAGATTTTGTTTTCAGGGATCCGGATAGTACCCATGAAATAGCCAGAGCAACCAATTTGAAGGAATTACAGGAGATGATTATGAAAATTTCTTCTCGTTCGCTGAAATTTCACTTTGAAAATAATGACTTTTCAAAATGGCTGAATGCCCGGGCTTTCTTTCAAATTGGCAGTCATCTGAAACACCAGTCAATTGAATCATTCGGAAGTGTTGAAGCAGGCAGAATTTATATCAGCCGAATTCTTTCAGCTTATCGTTTATCCAAAGCACGCGGAGTAATCTCCACTTTTGACAGAGAACGATTTGACGAGTATATTTTTTTCTCAAGGATTGGAGAAGGATCTCTTGGCGGGAAAGCACGTGGTCTGGCTTTTATCGATTCATTTATCAAACGGCATAATCTTGGAAATAAATGGAATGGCGTTCAGGTTACCATACCGAGAACAGTAGTGCTCTCTACAGAATTGTTTGAAAATTTCATGGAGAAGAATCAGCTTTGGTATTATGTGAGCGGGGATCATACGGATGAGGAGGTGTTGCAGCAATTTATCAAAGCAACTCTTCCGGCTTCTATCTTTAAAGATTTGGAAGCTTTGATTCAAGTGATCCGGAATCCCATTGCAATAAGATCTTCAAGTATGCTTGAAGACAGTTATTATCAGCCGTTTGCAGGGATCTATTCAACTTTTATGATTCCAAAATGCGATCATGATCCCGGCAAAATGATCCGAATGCTCGCAGATGCTATAAAATCTGTTTATGCATCGGTTTATTTTAAGAATTCAAAAAATTATCTGGCAGCTACAAAAAATGTAATAGATGCCGAGCGGATGGCTATTATCCTCCAGGAAATGTGTGGCAGCAGATTCGAAAACCGGTTTTATCCAACTTTTTCAGGAGTAGCCAGATCCGTTAATTTTTATCCGATCGGTCCGGAAAAGCCCGGAGATGGGATCGCAACCCTGGCGTTTGGATTAGGTAAAATTGTGGTTGAAGACGGGGTAGGGCTCCGTGTTTCGCCCAAATATCCGCAACAGGTTCTGCAACTCTCTTCTTTTGAAAGCACCCTGCGTGAAACGCAGAAAGAGTTCTATGCACTTGACCTGAATGCCGACCACTTTAAAGCCTCTGTCAACGACGGTGTGAATATTAGTAAATTGAAAATTTCAGATGCCGGATCTGACCAGAGCCTGAAATATATCTCATCTGTGGCGGATTATGAGAATCATATGATACGTGATATCTGGTCGTCAGAGGGACGAAAGCTGATCACATTTAACAGAATCCTGAAATATAACACTTTTCCCCTGGCAGATATCCTTTCTACACTGCTTAAGGTGGGTGAACAGGAAATAAATCATCCCATTGAAATTGAATTTGCGGTGAACCTGGATGTGCCAGAAAGGGCCCCGGCCATGTTTAGTTTTTTACAGATCAGACCTATCGTGGAGATAACCGATAGTGTCAATTTTAAACTGGGAACTATCCAAAACGATCAAACCATTGTTTATTCTGAATCAGCATTGGGAAATGGAATAATAACCGATATTCAGGACTTGGTGTATGTCCGGCCTGAAAATTTTAAAGCATCAGAAAGCCAGGTTATTGCTGATCATATCGAAAGGCTTAATGAACAATTCCTGTCTCAGGATGAAAATTATATCCTGATCGGTCCGGGCCGGTGGGGCTCTACTGATCCATGGCTGGGAATTCCGGTTAAATGGCCACAAATTTCCGCTGCACGGGTTGTTGTTGAATCCGGGTTGCCTGATTACCGGATTGACCCGAGTCAGGGAACTCATTTTTTTCAAAACCTCACCTCTTTCAGAATAGGTTATTTTACTATTAATCCTTATATAAATGACGGCTATTATGATATAGCGTATCTTAATCTGCAATCCGCTCAATATGAAGATGAATGGGTTAGATATATCCGCTTTGAACAGCCCTTAACCATTAAGATTGATGGCAGTCAAAACAGGGGGGTGATTTATAAACAGGAATTTTCGATATCTGTCTAATAACATGAAAAAAATCATAAATTAAATAAGTGGATATCAGTTTATAATTATAATTTTTAGGCTATTTTTGACACCTATAATTAAATGATTATGAATATAGATCAGATCATTATCAACCTGGAGAAACAGCATCCGGGAGAAGTAGAATATTTTCAAGCTGTTCGTGAGGTACTGGAGTCGATTCAGGAAATTTATAACCAAAATCCGCAATTTGAATCTGCCAGTATTATTGAACGTATGGTAGAACCTGACCGGGTGTTGATTTTTAAAGTCCCCTGGGTGGATGACCGGGGACAGGTGCAGGTGAATCTGGGATACCGGATTCAGTTTAATAACGCTATTGGTCCTTACAAGGGAGGGCTCCGTTTTCATCCGAGTGTTAATTTAAGTATCCTGAAATTTTTAGGGTTTGAACAGATTTTTAAAAACGCACTAACTACCCTTCCGATGGGAGGAGCCAAAGGAGGCTCGGATTTTAATCCCAAAGGTAAATCAGACGGGGAGATCATGCGGTTTAGTCAGGCATTTATGCTGGAATTATGGAAACTGATCGGACCTGAAACGGATGTGCCCGCGGGGGATATTGGAGTTGGAGCACGAGAGATCGGCTTTTTATACGGGATGTACCGCAAACTGGCCCGTGAGAATACCGGCGTGCTTACCGGTAAAGGACGCGGTTGGGGAGGTTCTTTAATCCGCCCTGAAGCCACCGGTTTCGGAAATGTCTATTTTGCCAATGAAATGTTGAAAACCAAAGGCGAAGGGTTCTCAGGTAAAAAAGTGGCTGTATCCGGTTTCGGAAATGTGGCCTGGGGCGCAGTACAAAAAGCTACCGAACTGGGTGCCAAAGTGGTTACACTTTCAGGTCCTGATGGCTATATTTATGATCCGGATGGCGTTTCGGGAGATAAAATTGATTTTATGCTTGAATTGAGAGCATCTAATAATGATGTGGTGCAACCTTATGCTACTGAATTCGGGGTGGAATTTCATCCGGGAAAACATCCATGGGAGGTTCCGTGTGATATTGCTTTGCCCTGTGCTACGCAGAATGAACTGGATCAGAGTGATGCTAAACATTTGATTGATAATGGCTGCATCTGTGTTTGTGAAGGCGCTAATATGCCTTCCACACCCGAAGCTGTTGAGATGCTACAGCAATCCGGTATGCTGTTTGCTCCGGGTAAAGCTGCAAATGCCGGAGGGGTAGCTACATCCGGACTGGAAATGACACAAAATGCGATGAAGATTAGTTGGACCGCTGCCGAAGTGGATAAACACCTGCACGGCATCATGAAAGATATTCATCAGCAATGTGAATATTATGGCCGGGTGAATGACCAGTACGTGGATTATGTAAAAGGGGCCAATATTGCCGGTTTTTTGAAAGTGGCTAATGCCATGATAGATCAGGGAGTGATCTGAGCACTCATCACCTCAACCGACCGGTCTACTTTTTTCACCAATCCCTGTAACACATTACCCGGTCCTACTTCAATGAATCTGCCGGCTCCGTCATGCAGCATATTTTGCACTGTTTGAGTCCATTTAACCGGATGTGTTAACTGGGCGATCAAATTTTGACGAATGACGGATGGATCGGTGGAGGGTTGTGCAGGTACGTTTTGGTAGATACTGCAACGGGGAGGTTGCACAGGAGCCTCGGCAATAGCCTGTTCGAGTTCTTTACGGGCCGGCTCCATCAGAGGAGAATGGAAAGCTCCGCCAACCTGAAGTTTAATGACTCTCCTGGCTCCGGCTTCCTGTAACTTTGAAATGGCCAGATCTATCCCTTCAAATGTACCCGAGATCACCACCTGCCCCAAGGTATTGTAATTGGCTGGTACCACAATCTCATCCACCTTGCTGCAGATCTTTTCAACCACCTCATTTTCAAGTCCTAATACAGCAGCCATTGTAGAGGGCCGGATCTCGCAGGCCTTTTGCATGGCCAATGCACGTTTATAAACCAGAATTAATCCGTCTTCAAAATTAAGTGCTCCCGCTGCGGTTAATGCAGAGAATTCACCCAGACTGTGACCGGCAACCATATCGGGAGAGAACCGGTTTCCCAGCACTTTTGCCAGGATTACCGAGTGAAGAAAAATCGAAGGTTGGGTTACTTTAGTCTGCCGGAGATCTTCATCACTTCCGCTGAACATGATATCCGAAATCGAAAAACCTAAAATCCGGTTGGCTTCATCAAACATGCTCCGGGCAGTTTCCGATTGATCGAATAAATCTTTACCCATACCCGGATATTGTGCTCCCTGTCCGGGAAATACATAAGCAATTTTCATGATACGGGGTTTAATTAATGCAGGTTGGCATTCAACAAATGGATGAACTCTTCTCGTGTTGCCGATTTGAGAAATGCCCCGGTAAAATCTGATGTGGTAGTTACCGAGTTCTGTTTTTGGACACCTCTCATCTGCATACACATATGCTGGGCTTCAATTACTACGGCAACACCCAGCGGATGAAGCGTGTCATGAATGCAATCCCTGATTTGAGTGGTCAATCTTTCCTGAACCTGAAGCCTTCGTGAATAAGCTTCAACCACCCGGGCAATTTTACTTAACCCGGTGATATAACCATTCGGGATGTATGCTACATGAGCTTTACCGAAAAAAGGCAACAGATGATGCTCACACAAAGAATATATCTCAATGTTTTTCACTAATACCATCTGGCGGTAATCTTCAGCAAACATGGCGGATCTGAGAATCTCAACCGGATCCATCTCGTAGCCCTGGGTTAAAAATTGCATGGCTTTGGCAACCCTTAGAGGTGTTTTAAGTAATCCGTCGCGATCCGGATCTTCACCGATCAGGCCCAGAACCGAACGGTAATGCTCTGCCAGTTTATCTGTTATGTGATCATCATATCGGTCAATTCGCTGATAACCGTTTTCGTTATTTTCGTGTAATGAAAATTCCATATCGAGTCATTGCGTAAAATTACGACAAAGTAACATTAAAAAATGTTTAAAAAGGATAACTTTCGTCAGCTTTACTGCTTATGAAACAGTTGTTAATTGTCTCCACGTTTGCTGAAGTGAATTTCCTGCCGGATCTTTTCCGGGATTTTAACCCGCCTGTTACGGGTAAGGTGATATCGCTGTATCAGGATTCGGATACTTCGCTGGATTTGCTGATTTCGGGGATAGGGATGCCTTCAACGATTTTTCATCTGACGCGGGCCCAGCTCATCAATCAGTATCACCGGATCATTCAAATGGGTTTGTGCGGGTCGTTTAACCCGGTTTATGCACCCGGACAATTGGTTTGGGTTAAAGAAGATCGCTTTGCTGATCTGGGGATTGATGACCGGGGGCTGTTCAAAACACTCGAAGAGGGCCTCCCCGGAGAGTTAGGCTCGGATCCGTGGCTCTCTGAATGGATCTCCGGTGCTGCTCCTGAAGATTCTTCCGTTACCGGAGTACGGGGAATTACGGTTAATACCGCCACAGGTTCTGAAAAGAGAATCAAACAACTGATCAATCAATTTCATCCGGATATTGAAACCATGGAAGGAGCCGCTGCATTATATATCGGTAGGCAACTGCATGTATCTGTAGTACAGATTAGAACCGTATCCAATTATGTCACACAAAGAGACCGGACCTCCTGGAATATTTCCCTGGCACGGAAGAGTCTTTTCGGATGGTTCAAAGAAAACCTTAAACCTTAACTTATACCAAAAATCCAATATTTTCTATGCCTCTATCTCTTGCTTTTAGTCCGTGCCCAAATGACACGTTCATTTTTGAAGCCTTGATTAACAGACGGATCGATACGGAAGATTTGATTTTTATACCATATTTAGAGGATGTTGAAGCTCTGAATGATCATGCATTTGAGGGACGGTATGATGTAACAAAAATATCCTTTCACGCCTGGTTGAAAGTGGCTGACCGGTATCAGATTCTCAATTCCGGAGGTGCGCTGGGGCGGGGTAACGGTCCGCTGCTGGTTGCCCGGAACGGATTTGATCCTGAAAAGATCAACGGAGCAATTATTGCCATACCCGGCGAACATACCACTGCCAACCTGTTGCTTTCGCTGGCTTATCCGGAGGCGGTTCATAAAAAGGCGATGTTGTTTTCGGATATCATTCATGCGGTTCGTTCGGGGGAAGTGGATGCCGGCGTGCTGATTCACGAAACCCGTTTTACTTACCGGGAGCGGCAACTCGATTTGATCGCCGATCTGGGAACCTATTGGGAAACCCTGACCGGTCATGCGATCCCTTTGGGAGGAATTGCGGTCAAACGCTCACTGCCGGTGAACCGGCGTCAGCAGATCGATCGATTGATCCGGTTGAGTCTTTCTTATGCCATGGAACACCCTGAGGCCGGTTGGCTCTACATCACTCGCCATGCACAAGAGATTCAGCCGGATGTAATCCGGGCCCATATCTCTACTTTTGTGAATGATTATTCTTTAGATCTGGGCCGGGAGGGGCGGGCGGCTATTCAGGAGTTGATACGCCGGGCACTCAGAGCCGGCTTGATCCGTAAAGCACCGGCTAATCCGGTACTTGAATTAATCTCTGAATAAATTATCTGTTTATGATCCGGTGTATCAATTACGTTACTTTTTCCGACTAATAATAACTTCTTTTAAAGCCAGTAAGGTTTTTTGCAGATAGGGTTCACCGGTTTGCTTTAGCATACACCGCCCGCCGGGCTGCTATCCATTGGCTCAGTCCCCGGGCAACCAAAAAAAGCGTCAGTGCAAGCCAAAGACCATGATTGCCCATTGACGACCGGGTCAGGAACCAGACAGGCAGAAAAACAACCATGGTGGATAATAACATGGTGTTCCTTAATCCCCGGCCGGCCGTGGCCCCGATATAAATACCATCCCATAAATAGGAGGGGAATCCGGCCAGTGGCAGAAGCAATACCCAGAAAAAATAGGGCCGGCATGAATCAATTACCTCCTGGTTATTGGTCAGAATATTCAAAATGGAAGTACCCGTTATGGCATATGCCATCGTAAAAGGAATGGTAATTCCTAATCCCCACCGGAACAGCAATCTGATCGTCTGGTGCAACCTGGCCGGGTTTTTTGATCCGATATATTTTCCGGTAAGTGCTTCGGCAGCGTAGGCAAATCCGTCTGTAAAATAGGAGAATACCATTAAGAACTGGAGTAACAGTGTGTTTACAGCCAACATCCGGTCATTTTGGGCTGCAGATTTTGAAGTAAAAAAAGAGAACACAAAAATGAGAAATAGTGTACGGATCAGGATGTTGGCATTTACAGAAAAAAACGATCCGAAGGCTGTTGCTTTAAAAGCTATCTGACGGATAAAATATTTAAACAGCCGCCGGTAATAACGGAATAAGATGACCAGAGCAATAATCAAGCCGGTATATTGGGCGATTACCGTACCCAGGGCAACTCCGTCTGATTTCATTCCTAGAACAAAAACGAAAAAGAAATCCATTCCCACATTTACCAGGTTAGCCACAATGGCAATGATCATCGGAGCTTTTGCATTTTGCATCCCGATAAACCATCCGGTAAGGGCATACAGGCCAAGTGTGGCCGGTGCGGCAAACACACGGATAGAGTAATATTGTTTTGCTAAAAATGTGACATCCCGGTTCCCTTCCAACAGGTTAAAGGCTATCCATCCAATCGGGGATTTAACCAGGATAATGAAAAACCCTCCGAGACCTGCAACCAGAAGGGCCCGGACCAGCGTATGCACGGCTTCACTCAGGTTATGTTGCCCGAATGCCTGGGCGGTAAATCCACTCGTACCCATCCGTAGAAATCCGAAGCCCCAGTAAAGAAAATTGAATAATACTCCCCCAAGGGCTATTGCTCCGATGTAAACTTCTGACTCCAGATGCCCCAGCACCGCCAGGTCAACGAGTCCGAGCAGGGGGACAGTTACATTGGAGATAATGTTGGGAATTGCCAGACGGAGAATTTGCCGGTTCATATCTCGATGTTACCCTAAACCCTTTATTCTTTAGTCCTGATCTCTGTCTTTTGCCTTATTTTTTTTATGTGTTCCGGTGTCGTACCACAGCATCCTCCCACGATATTGGCCCCGGCATCCAGCAATCTGGGAATAAAAGAGGCGGTGATTTCAGGAGTTTCGTCGAAAACATTCTGACCGTCAATCAGATGAGGCAGACCGGCATTGGCATGAACCAATACCGGAATATCGGGATTAATCCGGCGGATAGATTCAACGATCGGGATCATATTTTCCATACCATTGCCACAATTTGTACCCAGGATATCCACTCCTGCTTCCTGCAGTGCCGTTACCATCTCTTCGGGACTTACTCCCATCATGGTTCTGAAGTCACCCTGTACGGTTTTATCGAAAGTCATGGTACAGATCACTTCAAGCCGGGTGTGTTCTTTGGCAGCTTTAACGGCCAGGATCGCTTCATCCAGGGCTATCATGGTTTCAATACAGATGGCGTCAGCTCCACCGGCTTCAAGAGCCATAGCTTGTTCTTTAAATGCATCAAATAACTGATCCTCGCTTACTTCTCCCATCATCAACATAACTCCGGTTGGACCTACTGAACCTAATACAATTACTTTATCCCCTGCAGCGGACCGGGAAATTTCAGCTGCTTTTTGATTAATCTCATAAGTTTGCCCGTCTAAATGATAATGTGCCAGTTTGAACCGGCTGCCTCCAAAGCTGTTGGTCTCAATCAGGTCAGATCCGGCAGCTACATAGGCTGCTGCCACCTCTCTGACTTTTTCGGGATGGGTCAGGTTCCATGATTCGGGGCATTCGCCGGGTTGTAATCCCATTGATTGCAACATGGTACCCCAGGCACCGTCAGAGACCAGAGTTTTCCCTGATGATAAAGCTTTAAGAATTCTGTTCATATGATGATTTCACTTGTTTAAGGGATAGAAATTTTTTAGAAAACTGTGCAGGGATTAAATCGGGTCCCAGAGCGATCACTTCAGTGCCGCTTTCATGATTTGGCCACTCCCGGATCTCCACATCCCGGTTTACTGTTTGAATAGCCAGGGTTAAATCCGGAGAGATTTTGATAAAGCCTTTCATCCGGTACAGGTGTGCCGCTTCCTGATGGATAAAATCGGTGACTTTTTGCCGGTCGAAATAGTAGTTTGAACGAACCACGCAGGCACCAACAGCGGGTCTTTTTACTTTGCTTACGGGTTCATTTACCGGTATTTTATCCCAAACATTAAAGAAATGGTTTTCTAATTCGATTTGAGTTGTATTTCCGAATCGGGTTGACAAGATTGAAGCATAGGGATTCAATTCACGAAGGCGTTTTTCAATAGGTTCAATCTCAGAGATCAAATCGGTTTTATTGATCCAGATCAGGTCGGCGATACTTACCTGGTGACGGATTTGAAATACCTGGTCAACTATGGGGAAAAAGTTTCTGGCATCCACAATGCACCATGATCCTGCCAGATAAATATGATCGAATACCTGGGGGGATTGTAATATTTCTCCCAGTGAAACCGGATCTGCGAGTCCGGTTGCTTCCAGAAAGATTACATCCGGTCGGGCCTCTTTCAAAAACGCATCCAGGCGGTCAATGAAATCACTCAGAAGGCAGGCGCAGAAAACACTGCCGTTATTAATCTCCATCAATTGAAATGGCTTCCCGACTTCCCGGAGCATCTGACCGTCCACATGACCGGGGGCAAACTCATTCTGAACCACTGCTATCCGGTAGTGTTGACTGTACCGCCGGATCAATTCTGTCAACAGGGTGGTTTTGCCACTTCCGAGAAACCCGGTGACCAGAAAAAAGGGAACTTTGGCTACAGGAGATCTTTTATCCATTCTTTGATTACTTCAATGGTGGGTTGGCGGCCTTCAGAACGAATCCGGTATTTGACAGATATCCAGGCAGGGGTGTTTGCCACCCCGAGGTTTTGACGGAATTCTTCTCCCGTTTCAATCCTTACGTCTAATTTAGTGCCCAGTTCGGCAAGCGCCAGCTCTGTTTTTCTTTTTAATTCAGTAAGTTCTTCACCTGATTCACCTGCCAGCAGAATCTCTCCGGGTTTAATACGCAAGCGGCTTTTCAGTTTTTCATTAATTCGCTTTTGTATGGCACGTATCAGTTCGTTCTTTGGAGGAATTTTCGAAACGAAGGTTATTTTACCATCAATACAGATTGTCGGTATGTTTTTAACAAAAAGAGAAGACATAAAAGTAATACCTTCGAAATCTTTAATAGAGTGTTCTCTCCATTCAACGATTCCTTCAAAATGCGGGGCTACCTGTTTGACAGCTTCAACCATATACTGACAGGGAGCACACGACTCTGAATCAAGGGTGATAATATCTACTATGACTTTATCAATGTTTCCGTAATCATCCAGGTTAAGCAATTCGGGTTTGGAAGAGGTCTTTCCCAGAGCCTGAATAACTTCTTGCTGATAGGGATCATTCACCAGACGGGTAATTGCCCTGATGTTTTCAGGTGGCGTTTTCATGGGCAGATCGCATCCCGGAGCAAGAATAAACCGGGGACTGTCAGCGGTAGTTATACACTCCCATGCGTGCTGCATGCAATCTTCTTCGGATCCCATCAGTAACACCATGGTCAGCTGCAGGTTGCCTCCAAAACTGATGTCGTATTTTTTGCATACTTCTCTGACAAAGTCGAGGGGGATATTCTCATCGATAGAGACGTTATCCGGGCCGGTCTGGCTCATGACTTCGATATTCTGCTGGGCATGGCCGCAGACAAAAAATGAACTCAGAGCTCCGGATTTACGAATAAAGTTAAAAACGGATGAAGCCGGCTCGTGAATGAATTCTTTAAATTGTTCCGGACCTATTTGTGAGGTCATCGGATCTACCATTGCAATGATATCGCAACCGGCATCCAGGTAATACCCGGCCATGGTACTGGTAACTTCGGCAGTAAAGGTAAGCAGCTCTCTGATACCCTCCGGATCCTCAAACATTTTCATAAAAATATCGGTACCCAGAAGGTGTAAAGCCAGGGTAAACGGACCGGTAACCAGTCCGTACAATCCCAGTTCGGGAAATTTTTTCCTCATTTCCCGTGCAGTTTCCATAACCATCGGGATTCGGCCGTCTTTTGGGCCTGGTATCTTAAGTGTTTTCAGTGCAACTCCTTCTGCAAGCGGGTGCGTAACAACCGCGGGCGGGTTATCGGGTGACCAGTTCAACCGGCATCCCAATGCTTCAGCTTCAATTTGTAAATCAAAACAAACCGGAAGACCATCAGGTTGGTATAATTCAACCGCTTTAGAAAGCCCCTGAATCATAAGTTCTGAGGATTGCAGATACAAATCGGCTGTAGTGCCGATCAGGTATCCGCCATGCACTCCGACAAAAGGAACCCACGGGGTACGACTGGTCTCTTCTCCTCTTATTGTATTGATTAGCAGTTCTTTGCCTTTCATTTTTTAATTCTTTGGATAGAGGGATCTGGCAGTTTCTTTAATGACTTCAAGGTTTTCAAACGGTACTTCCGGCTCAACCAGGTGGGTAGGACCCAGAACCAATCCGCCCCGCGTGCCACAGGTTTTCAGGCGGTCTTCAATTACCTCCCGGATTTCGGCAGGAGTACCAAACGGAAGAAGTTGCTGGGTTCCCAAAGTACCCCAAAAAGAGAGCCGGTCGCCGAATTGGCTGTATATTTCATTGAAGTCCATCGACTCGGGTTGCACCGGATTCAGAATATCGATCCCGGTTTCGATCAGGTGCTCGATAAAAGGTGTGACAAATCCACAGGAGTGATAAAACACCAGTATATCTGGATTAATCTCACGGGCGGCAACAATAACCTTTTTCAGGCGGGGCTGGATCCAGTTAAGCCACATATCCACACTCATCAGGGGAGCTTTCTGGGCTCCCAGATCGTCTCCCAGAGAGAGGATATCCACTCCCGCACGGGTATAAAGCCGAACCCGGTCAATTGCATATTGCGTGACCCGGTCAAGGAGGAGCGTGGCTTTTTCATCGCCAAACATAATATCGGTCAGGAGGTCTTCCATTGAGCGAAGGTACCATGATGATTCCCAAATGGTCATCTGCATCGGGCACATGGTAGCCAGGCCTTGCTGATTCAGGGATTGTACCTCCTTGAAAAGTTCCTGGTTTTCAGCCTCGGTGAAATGTGGAAGAGGATAGTTCAGGATCTCTTCGGGGCTGATGTCTCCTTTAAGGGGATGATGCATCCGTGTCATGTGGTAGGCGGCTGCCGATCCCTTGGAGTGGCCCACTCCTAATAGGTCAAATTCAGTATCACCGGGTAGTTCTTCACGTGTATACAGCTCTTGTCCATGGGTGTATCCGGGATGTTCCTGAAGAGTGACCCAACGGAAATCCATATCAAACCATTTGAAATAATCTGTATGGCCGGTACGGTTTTTGAAATTTTCAATCTGCGCATCACACAATAAAAAATCCAAAGGCACCCATTCAAAGCCTTCACGACGACAGGCATGCAACAGGTTTTCCCTTGGCGAAATCATTTTATGATACCTGTTTGTTTAGAAAATCAACCGCTCCCTGAGGATCTGGCGAATACCAGTTAGCACCAATCTTTGTTTTAAATTCGTCAGTTACCGGAGCACCACCGATCAGAATTTTGGCATCCGGTCTGGAATCTCTGACATCCTGAACAATTCGTTCCATATTCAACATTGTGGTAGTCAACAGACAACTTAATCCTATAAAAGCTCCGGGATGTTCTTCAAGAGCAGCAAGAAACTTTGCCGCAGGTACATCAATACCCAAATCAATTACTTCCCAGCCGGCTCCTTCAACAATCATACCCAGGAGGTTTTTTCCAATGTCATGCAGATCACCCATAACTGTTCCAATGATAAAGGTCCCTTTTCGTTGAACTTCTCCGGATTGAAAATAGGGCCTGAGATGGTTCATCCCGGCAGTCATGGCTTTGGCTGCCATGAGTACTTCGGGGACAAAAATTTTATTTTCACGAAATTTTATCCCAACTATTTTCATTCCCGGTACCAAACCTTCAGATAAGACCTGGTCTGCAGAAGCACCCATATCCAGAACTTTCCGGGTTAATTCATCAGCCCCCGGTTGCCCCTTTAAATCTGGCGGATAGGGAGATTGCTCATTTACTTTCCCTCGTTCAACACAAACGGCGATCTCTTGTAATAGCGACTCTTGGCTCATAGTAACGAATTATTTGAATAATAAAATTAAGTTCGATATTTGCAAAGGCCTGCAATTTAACAAAAACAGAAATGATAAAAGATTTGATACGGAAAAATCGGAGTTACCGCAGATTCAATGAAAATGAGCGAATACCCCAGGAACTTCTGAAGGATTGGGTTAATCTGGCCAGGCTGAGTGCTTCAAGCCGTAACCAACAGGCCCTGAAATTCAAACTTTTCTATGATTTGAAAGAGTGTGAGAAGATGTTTTCATGTTTATCCTGGGCAGGGTATCTTAGTGACTGGACAGGGGCAGCGCCCGGTGAACGGCCGGCTGCCTACATCATGATTTTAGGAGATATGCAACTGGGAACGAATTTTGACACAGATCTGGGTATTGCCGCTCAAAGTATTATGCTGGGTGCAGTCGAGGCGGGATACGGAGGATGTATGATCGCATCGGTGAACCGTGACCGGGCACGGGATATTTTTGCCCTCAAAGATATTTTTGAGATATTATTGGTGCTGGCTTTGGGAAAACCGGCAGAAAAAGTGGTCATTGAACCGATGAAAGAGGGTAATATCGAGTACTGGCGAGATTCAAAAGGTATCCATCATGTACCCAAACGTGCGCTGAATGAACTGATTGTCTGATAAAACAATCATTAAAATACAGCTAGTCAAATAGTTAAAAGAATTGTTAAAAAAAGTGTACATTTTCCTCTTATTTTTCTTGCTCTTTTAATTCAGTCGTTTTACCTTAGTAGTCGATAACAAGAAGTAATAGGTAAAAGTTCAACAAGGGATTTTTTAGGTTTAGTTGCTAAATAAAAATTTTTTCTTCTCACTTCTTCTTATCTGTAAGGTGGTTCTTGATTGTGGGGTTTGATAGGTGAAGTTGGTAAAAGAAAAAGGCGGTTCCCAGCCGCCTTTTTTTATATTTTCGTCTCAGATAAAAGTTGTCAAAATGGGTCAGGAAGTTGCTGCTGCCATAGGTGTACTGATGTTACTGGTTGCTTGTTGGTTTGTTTTTACTTCCATCCGCGAAGGAGAGCGGCGGGCTGCGTTGCGTCTGGTTTTATTAATGGTTCCGGCAGCTTTTCTTTTTTTTATTCCTTTATTCCTGCACGCTCATGCCGGGGGGTTGATGGGCTGGATTATGACGGGGATACTTATTGCGGTTGTATTTTTTATTTTATGGCCGGATACCGGTCGTCCCATGGAAGATGAAGGTGTGCCTGACCGGGTAGATGAGCGGACCGTGATGTTTTCAAGGGTTGAACTGGTAAAAGGCACTGAACGGTTTCACAGCTACTACCGGATGCATCCCGAGCATTTTCAAGCGGATGAACAATTCAGGGAATATCCGGGTTTATTACAATCCGGTGCCCGGTTTGAACATCCATGGATTTTTGCTGCGGCTCAGTCGACTTTTGATACGGTTAAATTATTGCACCAGCAGGTGGATGGTCCCCTCCATTCAACCCGTACTAAGGCAGATGCTGATAAAATTACACGGTTTCTGACAGAATGGTGCCGTACCATGGGTGCCCATTCGGTGGGTATAACCCTGTTAAAACCACACCACCTTTATACTTATGGCGGCAGGGCCCACAATTACGGGAAAAAGACCGAAAATCATCATCGTTATGCCATTGTTTTTACGGTTGAAATGAACTATGATCGTGTACAAATGGCACCTAAAAGTCCGATTACCCTCGAATCTTCTGCCAGATACCTGCACGCCGGTGAAATTGCAGTCCAGCTGGCTCTGATGATCAGGAAACTGGGATATCCGGCCAGGGCACATATTGATGGCAACTACCAGGTACGTTGTCCGCAGATTGCCCGTGATGCGGGACTGGGGGAGTTAGGCAGAATGAGTTTGCTGATTACCCCGACTGCAGGTCCCAGGGTCAGGATCGGAGTAGTGACCACGGATATTCCCCTGGTAATTACACCACGTAAGCCGGATCCGTCGGTGATTGATTTTTGCCGGATATGTAAAAAATGTGCTGATGCCTGTCCCTCTCAAGCGATACCGTTTGATGACATCAAAAAGCAGTTTGGTGCACGGCAGTGGATCATCAACCAGGAGAAGTGTTTTACCTATTGGTGTCAAACAGGAACCGACTGTGGCAGGTGCATTTCGGTTTGTCCCTATGCCCATCCGGATAATGCCATGCACCGGATGATCCGTTTTTTTATTCGAAAATCTTCAAGGATGAGAAGAGCAGCCCTCTGGTTTGACGATCTGATCTATGGAAGAAAACCTTCGCAACGACCTCTGGCCCCGTGGATGAATATATGATTTTTTATTATTTTTGTCAGGCCGAATAAAATTAATAATCAGACAGACAGTAATTTATGAAAAAATTATCTTGGGGCTTCAATGTTGTTCTGGCCATCGCCGTTGTGATTCTTTTTATTTTTCATTTTTCACAACAACATCGTATCAAGGAGTTAAGCAGTAGTGCGCTCCCGCAAGAGCGGGCTGATTCTGTCAAACCGTCGTTCAGGGCAGCTTACGTATTTGTTGATTCATTACTGGCTCATTATGGTTTGTATCAGGAACTGACGGATGGGCTTGTGAAGAAAAAAGCCAATCTTGAAAAGGAACTGGCCAAAAAAGGAAAAAATCTGGATAAAGAGATCTCTGACTATCAGTATAAAGTTCAAAAACATCTGATTACTTCATGGGATGCCGCCGATCAGGAAAAAAAGCTTCAGGAGAAACAGCAGGTGCTGGTCAACTTGCAGAATGATATGCAGAGCCGGCTAATGGATGAACAGCAGAAAGTGAACCTGCAGATTCATGACAGTGTGGTAAATGCAGTGAATCGTTTCAACCAAACGCACGGGTACCATGTTATTTTCAGTCATACTTTCGGGGGAGGTTTGTTATTTGCCGAAGATGATATGAATATCACCCGTGAAGTTTTGGATATGCTGAATGAGTCATATCAACAAGGGAAGAAAAAATAACATCCATTGCCTGATCCCGGATTTGCCGGCCTTTATCTTTCACGTTATGGTTCCCCTCTCGGGGATTCCTTACCTGACCCGGACCCGGATATTGCTGTTATTGTTGTCATTCCATCTTTCAGGGAGAAACATCTGAACCTTGCCATTCAATCTCTTATTGAAGCTGATGTGCCGGGATTGACATGGGAAATACTCTGCGTCATCAATCATCCGGAACATTCAGATCGTGAAACAATGGAGATTAACCGGCAGAGTCTGGCTCAGGTAAAAGATATGGATGCCGGTGTTAGAAAGGGTATCCGGATTTTACCTCTCTGGGTACCGGATGTGCCTGTTAAACATGCTGGTGTGGGATGGGCACGAAAGATTGGTTTTGACACCGCGGTTAGCCGTTTCTCACAAACCGGCCGGCCGGATGGTATCATTATTTCATTTGATGCCGACAGTATTTGTGCTCCGGATTTTATAATAAAGCTGGTTGAATTTTATAGTACGCATCCCAAGGCACGGGGATGTAATCACTATTTTGAGCATCCTTTAGATGAAAAAGAGACAGGGGATTCATCCCTTATCGCCGGCTATGAATTACATCTCAGGTATTTTAAAAGCTGTCTCGAATGGATACGCCATCCCCAGGCCATTCATACGGTAGGTTCTTCATTTTCATTCAGGGCTGATGCCTATTGCCAGTCTGGAGGGATGGGAAGGCACCAGGCCGGGGAGGATTTTTATTTTCTGCATAAAATTGCTGCTTTAGGACAGTTCTGGGAGCATAACGGAGTAACCATTATGCCCTCTCCGAGGATTTCTGACCGGGTGGTTTTCGGTACCGGAGCCACTATGCAGCAATTACATCAAAGCGGTCAAATGATGGAGACCTATCCGTTTGAATTGTTTCAGCCGCTGAAGCTGCTTTTTTCACGTGTTGATGAGATCAGAGAGTTAAACGATACAGAGATTCTTGCGTTACCTCAGAATCATTGGTGTACGGATCCTTTAAATCATTTTCTCCAGGCTTCGGGATTGCCCGGAGAATGGATCAGAATCAGGCATCATTCATCCTCACCGGAGACTTACAGGAGACATTTCTTTCATTCTTTTAATGTATTCAGCGTACTTCGTTACTTAAACCAAAGTTGCCGGGGAGGATTTCAAAAAGTGCCGGTCACTGCGGCATGCAGAGAATTTTCTGATAAAACGGGTTGGATGGTTTATCCGGATTTTTCGGACCCTGTTGAATTAGTAAGGATTTTCAGGAAGTACGAACAAAACCGCGGTGTGAGAAGGGTCACCTGACCTTATCCTCTTTTTCGATTTCTGATTTTTTCAGGATGACAAAAACATCTTCATCCGGTGCTTTCATGAGGTATTGTTCCCGGGCAAATTTCTCCAGGTTCTGATCGTTTGTTTTGAGTTCCCGGATAAGGGTATGGTTTGCTTGAATTTTATTGTAATAGAAAAGCGTATCCTTCCGGAGTTGTATTAAATGACGATGGGTTTTGATACGATCCAGTAAATTATGCTGGTCAAAGATCGCGATCCAAATCATAAAAACCAGAAAGCTCAGAAAATATTTATTCCGGATCAAATGGAGTATTTTATTTAAGAAAGTCTTGATCATGAACAGGTTAGAATATTAAACATGAAAAAACCGCTGCAAATTGGTACCTCTTTTCAACCGGTAATGAAAATAAAACAGAATCAGTGAGAATGGAAGAATAGCAGCAGCTACAATCACCGACCAGGATAATTTCAGCGGGACGCCATGAGTCATCTCAATGGAGAGTTCAATAAGCATGATATAAATCCCTATGGCAAGTGAAACGACTCCTATGACATTGAATCCTCTTTGTCGGGTAAGCCGGATAAATACCATGACCAGTCCGAGTAGGAGAATAAAAAAACCGGCAAGCGGGAGGCCCGGGATAATAAACCAGGAAATGCTGTTATGCAACCAGTCAATAACAAAAAGGAGTGCCAGAGTATTAGCCAGTAGTCCTGCCAGAAACCAGAATGTTTTCCGGGTTAGAAAAATAAGCAGGGTGATGTACACATAGGATGCGGTGATACCCGTAATAGTATATAATGACCATCCGGGTTTACCATGAAGAATCAGATCAACCAGAAAAGTGACGACCAGGCCGGAAAAATGCAGAATGCCTGCCAATTCCCAGAAGAGATGTAATTTTTCATATGTGTTTAAAGGCCGTTCCTGTCCCGGGTAGACTGGTTGTAAGACAATTTTCTCATTTTTTTTTAAGGTCAGGGGTTCATTACAGAGCGGACAGGTCTGGTAAGATGACTCAAGTTCGACCCCGCATTGCGGACAGCGATTCATAAGTTAAGGGTTTATCAGTTTTACCGGGATACCTTCTCGTTTTAAAAATCCTGTAAATAATTTTTCCAGTGCCTTACTGTCGGTGATACTTCCAAAAGTAATCACCATTTTTTGGTTTAACGTGATCATACCAATCGCAATCTTCGTATGGTCAGGCGGAGGAGGATAAAAACGCATCCTCCTGACAAAATTACCAAATTCACCGGTAAATTCGATACGACCAAGGTTGGTAATCAACCCTGAATAAATCGATATTCCGCTACGGAAGAAGAAGAAGGAAAGTACTTTGTTTTTTATTACGAGCGGAATGATACGGATGAAAAAGCTCTTTTCATTTCGCACATTTCTATAGATCACTCTTTTAAGCAATTTGGGATCTGTTTCAAGCTGTACACGGTGATGTACAACCCGGCAGATTTCATCGAAAGAGTAATGACCCAGGCGCATATCAATTTCAGGAACAACAAAAATAGCAAAATTTCGCAGGGTCTTACTCTGAAAAAAGTTTCTCAGGTTAACCGGTATCTGAATACGGATTACACTGCGTCTTTTCAGATACCCGCGGTTCGGGAACTGGTGATAAGCTTCCTGCATGGCCCAGAAATAGACAGATACCAGGTATTCTGTTACCGTAAGCTTGTGCTCTTTGGCTTTCTTTTTAACCAGTGTGGCGGGTATTTCAATCGGCAGCACCTGGTATCTGGGTTTTTGGCGTTTGGGGAAGGGAAGGTGATAGGCTTTTTTTATCTGTGGCGGTGCCGGCAGATTGGGGTCGAAATAACGATTATAGGCATCTTCGGTCTCTTCTTGCCCGCAGGTACTGTTTAACAGACCGGCTTCGGATTCGGGCAGGGGGATTCCGGCTGTTTTTGCATATGCGGCAATGAGAATTCTCAGAAATATCATTCCACCGCTTCCGTCGGTGAGGGCATGAAAAAATTCACATGAAATCTGATTGTCACGTACCAATACCCGCACCTGGGGCTGTTGCCGGTTGGAGAATCTGAATGAACGGCAGGGGGGCTGCAAGTCAGCCATAACAGGGATTCCGGGTGATTCGTAATCCAACCAGTACCAAAAAAACCCCCGGCGCAACTGAACGGTAAAATAGGGTACTCTTTCTTGGGCGATTTTAAGGGCTTTTAACAACGTACTATACCTGACCGGGCGATCTATTTCTGCAGTCAGCCTGAAGACAGAAGTCCTTTCGCGATTGTACACCGCCGGAAAGATTTTTGCTGCATTATCTAATGGTAACCAATCGGGTATAGTCATTTTCGGAATGTATCATACTTTGCAAGCAGCTGAAAAGCAAAAGATAAAATTAAAAAAAATCCTGCACCCCGGGATGCAGGATTTTTAATATGACCGGGATTATTATTTTGTGATGAAAATTTTGATATCACTTAAATTGGCGTCCACTGAGATAGAAGACCGGCCTTTCCCGTATGTGCCGGTCACTTCCTGATTCATTTTTTTGGTATTTTTAATCAGGCTGTTCATTCCTTCAGGATAAGTAATATCTCCCAGATGGACTTCAGCGCTCAGGGTAAAACCGGCATCCGGATCAATCCCCAGGTCTATATCCGAGGCTTGGGCATCGATTTCAACTTCATCAAAGGATTTTGGCAAATAGCCGATTTTAATATCCGAATAGGAAGCATCCAGGTTGATGCCTTTAGCCTTCTGAACTTTTACTTCACTATAACTGACATTCATATTCAATTTACCGGCTTCTCCGATTTTCAGTCCGCTTACATAGGCGATATCCAATGTTGCATTAGCCAGTTCATCGATCTGTCCTGAACTATATGACAAGTCCAGTGCCACACTCTTACCAAACAGGGCCTCGGCTTTCAACTCACCAAAACTGATATCCAGCGATACCGGCCCGGTTAGTTTATTAATAACCACATCACCAAAGGAATGATCCAGATCAAGCGGGATGGCTTGCGGAACTTTCACCGTATAGTTGATAGAGAATTTTTTACCCTTTGACCAGTTACCCTTGTTAAGTTGCTCATTAAATTTGGTCCGGACTCGGATCTTACCGTTTGACTCTCTGAATTCAACGGTGATCCCGTCAAGGATTTTCTGTGCTTTTTTTTCATCGGGATATTCGGCCTTGATCTCGATATCAAAAACCACCTGGTTTTGATCCCAGTTTTCAATCACCACCTCTCCGAATTTGTTGATAATGGATAGGGATGAGGACCGGTTGGTCGTGAATTCTTTATGGATCTCTTTCTTTAACTCTTTGGCCTGCAGACTAAAGGCCAGGCTGCCGGCTATTGCCAGCAACACTCCGGTTTTAATAATTGATGCTTTCATGATGATTTATTTTTCGATGAGTATTTTTTTCATGGATTTGTTCCAGTTGTGTTAAAATTTGCCGGGTTACCTCGAGTTTGGTCTGG
>Ga0190359_1000228_pt1 | contig 38338 bp, 36 predicted proteins | sample 48721823_MG_FD_161269 | JGI IMG/M metagenome (GOLD analysis project Ga0190359, IMG submission 161269) | Hydrothermal vent microbial mat bacterial communities from Southern Trench, Guaymas Basin, Mexico - 4872-18-2-3_MG | ecosystem: Environmental > Aquatic > Marine > Hydrothermal vents >...
AGTGTTTTGAAAATCAAAATCTATACTACTCTTTATTATACAATATGTTATGTATTATCTAAATTTCTAATATTTAATAAAACGCGATGAAGTCAGGTGAAGAATAGCTATAAATCGATCTCTTATCCGTTAAATCGGGTTAAAGTAAAAAAGAGGGGGTGTTGATATGCAACAAATAGGCGGCTATCTAAGGAAAAGTCTAATTTTAGTAATCATTTTCTGTTTCTGTCTGAGTGCAGAGGCAAGAGAATCAGCAGCAGTTACTATAATAAAAGATGTTAATATTTTTGATGGCAAGAGGATCATACAGGACAGGTGTGTTGTTGTCGAGAACGGCAGGATTAAAAAAATTGGGAAAAATCTTACTGCTCCACCAGAGGCAGAGGTGATCGATGGGAAGGGAAAAACTCTTCTTCCCGGTCTAATAGATTCGCATGTGCATGTTTTGTCAGAAGAAGCATTAAGAGAGTGCTTGATGTTCGGTGTTACAACAGTTATAGATATGTTCATGAGCGTTGATTTGATGAAAGCTGTAAAGGCTGGTCAGGAGAGAGGCGAGGGAGCCGACCGAGCATTTCTAATCTCTGCCGGTACTCTTGTCACCGCTCCTGGCGGCCACGGTACAGAATATGGTCTCGACATACCAACTATAACCAGGACTGAGGAGGCTCAGCCCTTTGTTGATGCAAGAATAGCGGAAGGGTCGGATTTTATTAAAATAATCTATGATGACGGCAGGGCATACAAAAGAAAGATACCCTCTATCGATAAGGATGTACTAACTGCAGCAGTCAAGGCAGCACACAGGAGAAATAAACTTGCAGTAGTACATGTTATGAGTCTGAGTGAAGCCTTAGAAGCAGTCGATGCAGGAGCCGATTGTCTTGCTCATCTCTATTGCGAAGATAGTCATGATCCCGATTTCGGCCGTCTTGTGGCCAGACATAAGACCTTTGTCATACCTACACTCACAGTACTTGAAAGTGCGAGTGGGATTTTTGATCCATCGGTCATAATCTCTGATCCCTTTTTATCTCCATATTTGAGCACCTTTGATCTGGCATCTCTCAAACGCACTATACCATTCAAGGCAGGCGAATCGAGTTATCGTGCTGCAGAGAGGGCTCTGCGGCAGTTGAAAGATGCGGGCGTGGCAATCCTAGCGGGCACAGATGCACCAAATCCAGGCACAACATATGGAGCAAGCCTTCATAGAGAACTTCAGCTTTTAGTAAATGCGGGTCTCAGTCCCATAGAAGCATTGAGAGGAGCAACCTCCTTACCTGCAGAAAAATTCAACATCGAGGGCAGAGGACGCATTGAAAAGGGTATGATCGCAGATCTTGTTCTTGTCAATGGCGATCCAACAAAAGATATCCTTGCAACAAGAGACATTGTGTGTGTTTGGAAGAGTGGAGAGAAAGTGGACAGAAGAGGATATCTTGATGAAATAGAGAAGGAAAGAGAAAAAATCGAAAGCATGAAGAAAATCCCTCCTCCAGAGGGTTCTGAGTCAGGTCTTATCAGCGATTTTGAATCTGATAAAATAGTAACCCGTTTTGGAGCAGGATGGAATGTGTCGACAGATGAGATTATGGGTGGAAACTCTACTGCCGAAATAAAGAGAGTCGAAGGTGGTGCTAATGGCTCTCTTGGCTCAATGCTCATAACTGGTATAATAAAGAAAAATACTGGATACAGATGGGCCGGTGCATTCTTCTCACCAGGGAAAATCGTAATGACACCAGTCAATCTTTCTGACAAGAAGGGGATATCCTTCTGGGCAAAAGGAGATGGACGAGTCTATACAATAATGATTTTTACACAGAGCAGCGGGCAATCGCCGCTGATACAAAATTTTCATCCGGAGACGTATTGGAAAGAATATAGTTTTACATTTAAGAAATTCGGAACAGATGGAAGCGACATATATGGAATATTCATCGGCAGTTCTGTAGAGAAGGGCAAGTTTTCCCTCCAGATCGACGATATAAGACTTTTCAAATAAAGAAGAATTGGTTGCATCTAATCACATATATTTTTGAAAATAATTTGAATAATCCGATGAAATTATTCTGTTGATATTTTTTACTTTTAATTATAACTTGTTGACATGAGTTATACAGATAAAATAGAGCTAACAAAATCACAGAAAATAAAGTTTGTCCTGTATGTATTTGTTTTCTGGACTCTATGGGTAATTCTCTACACCCTGGTATTTTTGATCCAAAAAGAGATTCCTGGTTGGGGTATTGCCCTGTTTTCTTCTGCATGCTATAACTACACTTTTGCCCTTCTTACCGTCGGTATATGGTTTGTATGCAAAAAGCTTCCTGTAACCCGTTTCGCCATCCCGCTTATAATCTTTATCCATTTTATACTCTCATCTCTATTCACTGCCTTCTGGCTTTTTATAGTTTACGGTTCATGGTATCTTCACCAGGGCAAGATCATATTTGAAATCGTAAATTTCAATGAAATCATAGGATGGCAGTTTCTCTTTGGAATGATGAGCTATCTTCTCATGGCAGGCATATTCTATACAATAATATACTACAACCAATTCAGAGAAAAAACGATGCGTGAAGCAGAACTTAAGGTTCTAACAAAAGAGGCAGAATTCAAGGCGCTTAAGATGCAGATAAATCCACACTTCCTTTTCAATTCTCTTAATTCCATAAATGCTCTGGTAAAGAGAAACCCAAATCAATCGAGAAAAATGATCGGCCTGCTTTCAGACCTGCTGAGAATGTCGCTGGAGAGTCGTGATAAGATGTTAGTGGCTCTGAAAGAAGAACTCGAGTTTGTGCACAGGTATTTAGAGATCGAGAACGTTCGATTTGGCGATCGCATGGAGTATGTTGAGGATGTCGACCAGAGGCTCATGGCATACAGGGTTCCGGCAATGATACTTCAGCCGCTATTAGAAAACAGCGTCAAATATGGAGTCGCAAGGCGCAGGGGAAAGGGAAAAATCATGCTCTCTGTGAAAAGAACTGGTGCAAAACTTCTGTTTACAATATCAAATACTATCAGTTCAGGATTGGAAGAGAGCGAATTATCAAGAAATGGGACAGGCCTTTACAATATTAAAAAGAGGCTCGAACTACTCTATTCAGATGAATTCGATTTTACAGCCGGGCCATCTGGCGATGGAAACTTTGAGGTAAAATTTACAATTCCGATAAAAAAAGATGAAAGAGATTAAAGCTCTAATAATAGATGACGAGGCACTCGGCCGCCAGATCATAAGGGAGTTTTTAGAACCGCATCCAGAAATAAGGGTAATGGCAGAATGCAGGGATGCCCACGAGGCACTGGAAGCTATAAATAAGTATAAGCCCGACCTGCTGTTTCTCGACATACAGATGCCCGAGATAAATGGGTTTGAGCTTCTTGAAATGTTGGATGAGATACCCTATGTCATATTCTCCACTGCATACGATAAGTATGCGCTAAAAGCATTCGAGGTTAATGCAGTCGATTACCTGCTAAAACCCTATGTTCAGGAGCGATTCGATAAGGCTGTGGAACGTGCAAAATGGAGCATCAATCAGAGCCTTAAAGACAGCAAGGAAAACATTGAAAAGTTACTAGATTCAATCCAGTCAGAGAGAAAATTTTTAAAGCGTATACTCGTTAAGGATTCTGGTAAAATCATAATTTTAAATACTGAAGAGATACTCTGGATCGAGGCAATTGAGGACTATGTAAACATTCACACAAAAAATGATTCATATCTAATAAACAACTCCCTTCAAAGCATGGAGAAGAGACTCGATCCGGAGCTTTTTATACGCATACACAGATCATACATAATCAACCTAAATGGAGTCGAAGAGCTTCTTGTATGGTCAGGAGGCCGCTTGAAGTGCAGACTCAAAGACGGAAAAGAAATCATCCTGAGCCGCTCAGGCACAAAAAAGCTCAAGAAATTGATGATTTGATTATATAGACTGTTTTCTATGAAAAATAGGACAGAAAAAATATCAGCAAATATCTTTGATTCGGCCGTTCTTAATCACTTTATGGTCTTTATCGTATTAATATTAATTTCCTTACTCTCGAATAATCTTTACATATAAGCTTTAATAGATAGATACCAGAGGAAAGCTCACTACCTGTCTCATCCCTTCCATCCCAGATTAGCCTGTGGGTTCCTGCCTGCTGAAAACCATCAACAAGTACTCTGACCACTCTCCCCTGGGTGTTGAATATAACCAGCCTGATCTGTTCTGAGGAGGGAAGATCATACGATATTGTTGTAAGTGGATTAAACGGGTTGGGACTGTTCTGGTAGAGCATAAATTCCACAGGAACCGATCCCCTCTGTTCATCAACATCTGAGGGAGCACTGATTGTAGCCACAACAGTCGCTGTATCGGATCCGCCAAGAGGATCGGTCACAACAAATTCTATCTCAGAGCTGCCCGTCCATTCACCAGCCAGAAATGTCGCCTTGTGGCCGCTGACCTGGCAGTCCAGATTTGGATTCTCTACCGTAATCTGCCATGTTAGCTGTGATGCTTCATGGTCATGATCCACAACACATGTATCAAGATCTATTGCATATGATTCAGAATTCAAGAATGAAAAATCTTTAATATTTACTATCTCAGGAGAATCGTTTACCTCAATGATGGTTACAGAGACAACAAGCGTATCAGAAGATTCCGTATCAGAAGCAATTACTGTAAAGGATGTGTCCTGATCCCCATCCGATGGTGTGCCGGAGATCGATCTGCCAGATGGACTCATCCATACCGGATAGTCTTTAAATTGATACTCAACCTCAGATCCATCCGGATCTATTGCCTCTGCTGTATATGAAAAAAGAGAATCTTCATAAGCAGTCACATCTGTCTCTGATATGAACTGCGGCGGTTCGTTTACCGGTTCTTTTCCGATCTCATATATCCATGTGTCGTTGAAATAAACACCCTGATTCTCACCGCCAAAGAGCACTATATCTCTTGAACCGTAGAGACTTGTCTCAGCAATCTTATGCCCCACTCTCGCTGAAGGAGATGATACACTTATTATCTTTTCCCAGGAGTTTTTGTTCAGATCATATATATAAGTTTCGTCAAAGTATTGCTGATGAAAACCGCCGAATATCAGAACCTGGTAATCCCCAATATATGCTCCATCCAGAAATCCACGACCACTAGGTACCTGTCCTGTTGGATACTTCTCTGTCCATGTATTTTCGCTCAGGTCATAGATCCAGGTATCGCTGGGAAACTGGCCATAGTGATTCCCAGAGAAGAGAAATACTCGATCCCCACCAATGTAGACCAGTAAGACTCCATCCCGAACAGAAGGAGAGGTCGACGGATTCATCTTTGTCCATCTGTTTTCACTTAAATCATACAGCCAGGTCTCATTATCCTGTATTCCTTCATGTCTTCCTCCAAAGAGAAGTACTCTATCCTCACCAATGTATGCCATCGCATGATACTCCCTTGCAGATGGAATACTTCCCTGTGGATTCATATTTGTCCATCTGTTTGCGCTTAGATCATAGACCCATGTCTCATTATTCATATCTAGGCCTCTTCCTCCAAAGAGAAGAGCCCTGTCCATTCCGATGTATGCAAGAATATGGTTTTTCCTGTATGATGGTGTCGGTCCAGAAGGAAACTTCTCTTCCCATCTGTTCTCACTCAGATCGTAAACCCATGTATCTCTGTTGTAGAGAATGCCTGCACCGCCATACAGCATGACTTTATCATCACCAATGTAGCACATCCCATGGTATTCCCGTGATGATGGTGATGTCTGAGTCTCTTTTTCTTTCCACTTATCAACTGTATCTGCAGATGAAATCTCCACAACCTTTACATCAGATATTATTGGTGCGGGATCTGTTATGCCATACCAGTCGTCTCGCCCAATTGTAAAGTAGCGAATCTTGAATCGATGAAAGGACCAGCTGTGCAGAGCCTTGCCATCAAAGAACACTGTCACAGTACCATTTATCCACTGAATTTTATATGTATGCGGATTCCCATCATTTACTTCATCTTTATTCCCCAAACCTTTCTCGACCCTCTCGGACGAAGAATCCGGCTGAGCAAGCACCTTGAAAGGATAGGGACGCTCAGGGGTTCCATATCTGCTGCCTATACGCAGATTCCAGTATGAACCTGTTTGAGTGACTCGTGAGTAGCAGTCTCCAATCTCCCATCCAGAAAGAGGATGCGACTTACCTGCACCACTCGTACTCGTGGGCGCAGTCCATCCCCGCATCGTGGCCTCAAAGTATCCATTCACTATTATCTTTCCTGCATCATAGACGATCTTCCCACCAAGAGACTTCCATCCTCCACCCTCTTGAAACTGACCCGATCCATCCACAACCCCAACTGTCGAATGATTCAGGGGATCATCTATTATGATATCTTCGGCAAAATTTCTATTTGAAAGAATAGAGATTAGGAGTAAAAAAAAGAGTGTAGACTTTTTAAATCCGGATTTCATTAATATCTCCAACCGCAACTGTTTAAGTGAATGAATTTTTTATTTGAATTTGCAAAAAGAGTGCCATATCGGACTTTTAAAATATTCATTTGTCTAACATATTATATATATGATATTTAGATAACATGATAAATCTTGATTGGCTGATATTCTCACAAAATTTGAGGCGGAAACAGGCCATGCGATCGAATTTCAGACCTGCCCTCTCAATCGAGGCGTGGAGATAATTTCTTCAAGATTGAATATATAAGATTTATATCTCTTTGGCCTAAAGCGCCAATGCGTTCCATTATTCTGCCAAATGTTCTAGACTTGCGTGTAATTCCAATCTTTTCGAGTACCGTTCTCATCTCCTCTTTAAACTTTAACATTGTCTGCTCTTCTGCATGCTCTGGTTCCTCCTCGCCCCTCTCAAAAGTAAAACGTGACAGCGCATATGCATAGATCATTACGGCCTGAGCAAGATTAAGAGATGGGAACTTCTGTTTCATTGGTATGTGAGAGACAACATCACACAACTCAATTTCTCTGTTGAGCAGACCTCTGTCTTCTCTTCCAAACACAATACCGACACTTGTAACTATTCGCAGTTTCTGTTTTAATATCTCGGCAACTTCTTCGGGTGCTAAATAGTGTTTTTTAATCCGCCTAATTCTCGCCGTTGTTCCTATAATAATGTCGATATCCTTTACAGCCTCATTAAGAGTGGAAAACAGTTCTGCACCTCTGAGTATGTCTACAGAACCGTGGGCAAGCCAGGCCGCCCTTTCATTAAAGTGTCTTTTCGAGTTTACCACTCGAAGATTGGTAAAACCCATTGTCTTCATTGCTCTTGCACAACTCCCTATGTTCTCTGGCAGCAGAGGCTCGACAAGTATGAAATAGAAGTTCATATCAATTCCCTATATTTTCACAATAAAAATTAAATAAGCAATTTTTTTATCTTTTTCAAGTATTAAACATTCTTCTTGACATCTTTCAAATCCAGATGTAAATTGAAGAATAAAGTTAACACTACAACCCGGGATCTTTCATGTTTATTCACAGGATAAGATACCGCATCATTTTTCTCTTTGTCGTCCTTGTCGTCGCCATTCTCCTGATAAGCGGTTACAGTCTCCACTGGAGGATAAGAAGCAACTTTGAGGCCCTGCTCGGTACTAAACTTGTAGCAGTAGCAAAGGCTGCCTCTGTTCAATTCAGCGGTGGAGAGGTGAGATTTCTTTTGGAGGGGGCAGGCCCAAGAACTCTTTTGCATCTAAGATCACAGATAAACTATTTAAAGAGTTCAACAAACGTAAAACGAATCTATTTTTTTGATCTAAATGGGAGAAGGTTATTAGATACAGAGTCGGAAAATATTCCCGATACTCCCTATTTTCGTCTGAACTTCTATAAAAACGAGTTTGAGAATATTACCAGAGGTGAGGCTTCTTACTCTATCCTTTTCCAGGGAATAGATGGACTCCCTACCATGACGGGATTTGCACCTCTATATCTCGATAAAAAGGTAGTAGGTGGTGTTGGAGTGGAGGGAAGTGCTACATTCCTGAATACTGTAAAGAGAATGAGGTATAATCTCTATCTCATCGGTATACTTGGATCAATCACTGCTATTGTGCTGGGAATCATACTTGCAGAGAGCATTACAAGACCTATTGGTAAACTTGTCAGGGCTTCAGAACGGATTGGTCACGGCGACTACACCGGAAAAATACCCCTCCTTGCCAGGGACGAAATTGGGCTTCTTTCAGAAACAATGGAAAGCATGCGGAAGGGAATCATTCAGAGAGAAAAGGAACTGAAGGCTATGCTTGCAGGAGTGGCACATGAGATCAGGAATCCAATCGGTGGAGTAGAGCTTTTTACAGGCATTCTAAATGAGGAACTGGAAGGACAGCCAAAAATTCAAAAGCATGTGGAAAAGATTGAGAAGGAAATAAAATATCTAAAGAATATAGTAGACAATTTCATGGAATATGCCAAACCTAAAAAACCAGATCCAGAGTCGTGCAGCCTACTCGATATCACCAAAGACACATTATCGCTTCTGGAAAAAGATATAAAACATAAAAACATATCTATAAAAATGCCTAATAGAGGTAAAGACATCAAGGTCTGGGCCGATTCTGTGCATCTAAAACGTATATTCTTAAATCTGATTCAGAACAGTATCCAGGCAATTCCAGATGATGGAGGAACGATTAAGATAGAGTGGCTGTGCAAAAATGGTTCTGTCCAGATAAAGATTTCTGATACAGGAGTGGGAATACCGAATTATATTCAAAGAGAGATATTCACACCATTTTTTACTACTAAAGAAAAGGGTACAGGCCTTGGACTTTCGATTGTAAAAGATCTTCTCGAAAAGAACAATGGCAGGATTGTGCTCAAACGTTCAAACAGCAGAGGCACTGAGTTTGATTTAGTACTGCCAATCGATAAGAGAGATTAAGAGTAATGAATAAAAAGCTAAAAGAAAAAATGCAGATACTTGTTGTCGAAGATAACGAGACGATGCGAGAGGGAATGATAAAGATTCTTGAAAAGGAGGGGTATAAAGTTTATGGAGCATCGAGTGGTGTAGAGGGTATCTCGACTCTTGCCAATAGAAGATGTGATTTGGTAATAACCGACTTTAAGATGACAGGGCTCGATGGGCTTGAGCTATTGAACAAGATAAAAAGAGATTTTCAGGACACAGAAGTCATTGTAATAACTGCTTATGGAACAATCGAACTTGCAGTGGAAGCGATGAAGTGTGGTGCATGGGATTTTATGACAAAACCCTTTTCAAAAGATGAGTTGAAATTAAAGGTGGAGAGGGTCCTGGAAATTATTAATCAGCGCTCTGTTGTACGCCGCCTTGCAGATGAAAATCGATATCTTAGAGACGAGGTTGAAATAAGATTTAATTATGGAGAGATAGTCGGAGAGTCGAGAAAAATGAAGAGCGTATATAGGGCAATAGAAAAGGTTACAAAAAGCGACTCATCTGTTCTCATATATGGAGAAAGCGGCACGGGAAAGGAGCTTGTTGCAAGAGCAATTCACAACAACAGTTTAAGAAAAAATGGACCCTTCATAAGGGTAAATTGTGGTGCCCTTGCAGAGGGAGTACTCGAAAGTGAGCTCTTTGGACATGAAAGAGGAGCATTTACAGGAGCTCTTCGTCGTAAGAAGGGACGGTTTGAACTTGCAGATCACGGCACGCTCTTTCTTGATGAGATTGGCGATATTCCAATGGGAACCCAGGTTAAGCTTCTTCGTGTACTGCAGGAAAGAGAATTCGAAAGAGTTGGTGGCGAGGAAACAATTAAGGTAGATGTCCGTGTGATTGCAGCCACTCATAGAAACCTGAAAGAGGATGTTAACAGGGAACGGTTCCGTGAAGATCTATACTATCGTCTTCATATCTTGCCAATCGAACTTCCACCACTCAGAGAACGCAAGGAGGATATTCCACTACTTGCCAATCATTTTTTAAAAAAGATAGGAACCGAATTAAACAAACCAGATCTAATTATATCAAAAGAGGCAATTCAGAGATTAATAATATATGACTGGCCTGGCAATGTTCGAGAGCTTGAAAACGCAATTGAAAGGGCCGTGGTTCTTTCTGAAGAGAATACGATTGGTCCCGAAGATTTTAATTTTATGTTTTTTGAAAACAGCGGCACGAAGATTGCAGGTAATAATTTGAAACTTCAAGAATCATTAAACAGATTCGAAAAAAAGTTGATCGAGAATGCACTGATAGCATCGGGAGGAATAAAATCGAGGGCTGCAAAGATGCTGGGAATAAAAGAGAGTACTCTTTACTATAAGATGGAAAAATATGGAATATCTTAATAGAGGGAAGAAAAGATGATGAGGGTTTTTAGAAGAGCCTTATTAGCGACTTTTGTTGCAACTACTCTTATACCCCTGTTCTCCCAAGATACTACAGTCCAAGACATGCGAAACGAGATTATCCTACTTGAAGGTAGACTGGACTCGCTCAAAATACTCCACGAGCAAATAATGAGCAAGGCCGATGATCTGGCCAATCAAATAGAACAGCTGAAAATGGAAAACAAGCTCAATCATTCTGTGCACAAGAATCTGGAACGCAGGCTACAGCAGTCACAACAGTTGGAAAGAAAGTTGAAAAATGTAGAGGTGCAAATCAATGAAATTCTTAAGCTTAGAAAACAAAAGATCGAAGAGCTTGTATCGATTTATCAGCACAATATCGACAGGCTTGTGGAAAAGATAGATAGAGGTGAAGAGAAAAACGACTCCTTATTATATCGAATAGATAAACTCTATATTGAAAAACAGAGCTTGGCAGCCAAACTCTCAACCAGGAAGAGAGTAGTTGTAGATACAAAAATCGATACAGAAATAAAACCCTGGGATACTGCTCAGGATATTCGTTTGAAAAGGGATCTTCTTCTCGACAGAGAGGAGGCACTGAGAAAAGAGGTGGCAGTAATAGACAAATGGATCAAAACACTCGAAGAGGAACACAGGGTAAGGAGAAAGGTCTCAGAACTGATTAGCGAGATGGATGCCTTCAGTGAAAGAGAAGAACTTCTTGGAAGGGATATCAAAGTAAGAGGTTCCCTGACAGTAACAAACAAAAGTGAAAGAGATAATCGTACAGCCGCTATGGATAGATACTCCATTCCAATAACAGAATTGTATTTAGAGAATGGCAATTTCAGCCTGCCCGAGACAAGACCTCACTCTATTGAAGAAATAGAAAACTGGATTAATCAGTTGAAAAAGTATAAAAATAGTGTTATTATAAAGGCAGACAGTCTAAAAAACAGGGCAAAGTTACTAGATCACCAGGTTCAAACAATGCATGAATAAAAGTTTGATATTATTGAGATTATATTCAAAATATTTTATATCAATTTTATTATTTTTATTATGGTTTGGTAAGGCAAGAGGCGATGGATGGAGGTGGTCTTATTTAAGCGATATTTCTATGGTGTGGGACAGCAATGTTTTCGAACTTGTATCTGATAGTGCCTCTGATGGATCTGAAAAACTATTAATGGATTTAAAGGGCAGGGGAAGGCTGTTCGGATCGATACTGGCAGCTCTCAAATACAGGGGGGCATGGGAGTCATATAACAGATATCCAGCCGAAAATAGGTTAATCAACGATCTCATATGTAAAATAGAAATCCCTCTAAAAAAGAGAATTACAATTGGAATCAGATCTCAGGGAAGGAACAAACTATTTCCGCAGGCAAAGAGAGGGTATATTTTTATTCAACAAACTCCCTTTTTTAGATATATCTTTCAAAATGGACTGCACTTTTCAATATTCTACTCCTACCTTGACTTCGATTACAAAATAGGCAGTTATTTTGATTACCGCCAGCATAAGGTCGGAGCACTCATGGAGCTTGCATTATGGCCAGATGCTGTATGGAATTTCCAAATATCTATGGGCTATACATATTACAACAGAGATGCAAAGGAATTGATCAAATACTCACAGCTTGTTTATGAGTGGGTTGATCTGGATAAAAAACAGAGGGATAGGCTGTATGGCTTTTCCACATCACTCGATTTTTTCAAATATATTTTCTTAAAAGTTCAACTCGGATACTACAAGAACGTCTCAAATAGTTATGGCTACTCTTTTGACTGCACCGAATTAGATTTTATTGCCTCAAAACAACTTCCATGGTCACTGATCGTCAGGCTCTTGGTAAATCTGCAATTCAAGAGTTATGTGGATTTTACAAAGCTTTTTTATCTTCCTATACAGATATCTCCTGAGACAGAGATTGAAAAAGACAATATTTTTCTGGTAGACATTATTAAAGATATTAAAGACAAATATTCCATAAGGCTCCGCTATGCCTTGTACAAAAATGAGTCGATTTTCTGGAACCTGTACTATATTAAAAAGATTTTTTCTATAGGATTCACATACAATTTATAACCAAATCCACTCCACAAAGAGACCCTCAGAAATCTGAGGAATCCTCAGATTTCTGAGGGTTTTTAAATTCAATATCTCCATGATAACCAATAATTATGCCTGCAGACCCTTTAATTCCAATGAAATTTTAGAGTTAGTTTGGCACACTAATTGTCTGTGTAATATTGGTTATTAAATTAATAAATTAACCATAGAGAATCCCGAATTGAAAAAGACTGTACAAATACTCCTATTAATAACAATATTAAATTTCACACCATCTTTTGGTGACGGCATGTTTTTTTATGATACCGACTATCTTGGCAACAACGCCGAATCCCCAAATCAACGGGCATTGATCATATTTAATGGTACAAGAGAGACAATGATTATTCAGGTCAAGTATTCAGGAAACGTTGATCGGTTTGGATGGGTTGTACCAATACCATCGCTCCCTGATGCAGAGGATATAACAACTGTCTCTGATTCCATCTTTTATAATCTGCACCAGAGGACACAACCAAAGGTATTCTGGGGAAATGGTGCAAAATACGGACGAACGATCGACTCATATAATGAGGTTCTCGAAGAATCTGATGTTGAAGAGTGGCACAATCTATCTGTGGGACCTTACGACATTTCCGTATTGAGTTCAAATAACAACCAATCGTTGATCGACTGGCTCTCTAATAGAGGGTTTTCATTTCCAGCCGAAGCAGGCCCTGTGATCGATTTCTATATACAGAAAAAGTGGTATTTTGTGGCAGTAAAGGTTGATGTAGCGGCCGGTGGTGATAGGAGTAAGAATTCATCATATCAGGCAGGTCTTCCTGCAATAAAAATATCCTTTAATACAGAACTCCCTGTATTTCCATTAAAGATATCCCGGCTCACCTCTTCGAGTAAAAATGAGATCGAGCTTTATGTTGCCGCATACCACAGAATGATCTGTACAAGCTATGCAACATTAGCCATGGAATACAAAGAGGTTGAAAAGAAGCTCAAAGAGCAGATCAGTCTCTTTCAAACATCAGGATCATCAGGAATTGCATGTGCATGTGACAGGGTGTTTACTCCAGCATCTGATGATTGGGAACTCGAATATGAACCAATTTTTAAGGAAAGAGTAGCATCATGCTCAGAGCCAACATTTATTGTAGAATCTGCAATTCAGGGGTATACAAGTTTTGACCCTTTAAAGTATCCAGAAATAGGTAGTTTTGACGGATTCTTTAACGACTATTTCCCGACCGATACCTGTTTCTGGATCACAAGACTCAGGACAGTCCTCTCACCAGATCAAATGAATGAGGATGTAATTTTTACTCCCGATCCATCTGGTGATGAATGGCTTAACCTTGAATTCTTCTTCATGAAATCGGAAACCAGCCCATGGGCTGCAGCATCATTTCTATTTCCCATGCTGCTCGCAGTTCCAGTGGCTGTTTCAAAAAGATTACGAAGAGAGTTTTGGAGAGAGTTTTGTGTTGCGATCCTACTTTCTTTGATAATATTCATTTAGCACGGAATTCGCGGGAGGAACGACCTTTTAAGGGCGGCGCAGTAAAAAATGAAAGTTTCTGGGTGAGGGCCCCGGAGACATCCTCCCGCGAGAGAAATTAATCTTTTTCTATATATATCATGCTGGAAGTCGGATGTTTGAAAGTCTTTGATAAGATGGAAGGTACACAAATCAAAAAAATTTCATTTTTCTGGCTTCCAGCAAAATTTTATCAACCCCACACAGCCACTAACTTATAACCATTTTTAAATCTTCTCCCCCTCTGCCCAGTATAGATTTTCACTCTCTTCGATTCTTATCGGGACAAGACCGCTTTGCTTAAAGAGAAGCATCATTGTTTTTTTGTCTGGAAGCCTGTCATGCTTTACTATACCATCTAAAGATGAATGAAATCTGTTTAACTCTTCACTGGAGCTTGTATGAAGAATGAGCAGTCTCCCACTCGGAACAAGCACTCGTCTCATCTCTTTTAATGCCGCCAGTTTATTTAAAAAATGTGGAAATGATGAGAAACAGATTATCTTGTCAAATGTGTTTTCTTTTAAGGACAGCATCGAAACATCATCGCAGAGCCATAGTATCTGGCTGTTGCCAATCTCTTTCTTCCCTTCCTCAAGCATTCTTTCGGAAATATCTTCTGCAACAACAAGGCCCTCTTCTCCAACAATGCCTGCAATGTATTTTGACATTCGTCCCGTACCGCATCCGATATCAAGTACCATCTCTCCTCTCTTGACCCCAAAATTAATTAAATGGTCAATGAACAGCGGATCATCTTCTATCTGATTATTCCACTCTGGAGCAAGACGGTTGAAGTATTCTCGATGTGCTCTGGACATCTTTTCTTCTCATATTAAAGATTGGCAGACCAGACAATCTTTTTATGATCAATGGAATAAATACCATCATTATGATGATTCCAGGTAGTGCCCTGGTAATAGATGATAGAGCATAGAGACGTGGTGGCAGTCCTAAAATCGGAGCTATCAGAAATGAACCAAGAATCGCAAAGAATTCAGCACAAATCATTCCTGCCATGAGAATAAAAAATGTTCCCAACCGCGTCTTTCGAAAAAATAGATAGATGAAACAAGAAAGTGCTGAAAGCTCTAAAATCATCTTATAAAGGATTGGAGGTGGAGGCATACCTGTCAACATTGTCGAGAGAATGGGGGTAGAGATGGCAACAGCAACAGTCCAGGGAAGCAGCAGAAAGAATGCAGATACTGCGATTGGCCAGAACATCGGCAAAAAAATTGATCCCAGACCTGCACCATGGAACACCATTGGTATCAGGATCCCGAGCGTTATAAACATACTGCTAAGTGTGATGTTTTTTGTATATATGTTCATATTACAAAATATAACTTAAATTTACAGTATAATAGCGACCAGGCATTGGGTAGCCATACATCGACTGGTATTCTGTATTGAAAAGGTTCTTAACATCTACCTTTGCCTCCATGTGACCAACTATCCTGAATCTTGCCGATAAATTCAAAACAGAATAATCATCCATCTTGTGCAGGACTGCAACAGGCCCTGGTCCAGGGAATTCTGCTCCTTTTAGATCTTTTATCATAATAAAGTTTACAGATAGATTTACTCTCCACATAGAAAGATTCATGAATGCAGTCAACTTTTTCCCAGGGATATTGAAAACATCTTTACTCAAATCTATCTGTGACCACGATAAGCCCATCCCAACACGATCTGAAGGAAAGTACTCTGAAACCACTTCATAACCCGTGTGTGTATAGCTTCCAGAGTTAACCCACTTCGGAGGTGGAGAAGAGAACTGGATTAGATTCTCCCCATCCGTTCGGAACAGTGCCACCTCTACTCTCATTCTGTCGAATAGTTTCTGGGTAAGGCCTATTTCATAATTCCATACTCGATCGGGAGTAAGTTTATCATTTGCTGGCATCCAGAAGTAAAGCTCTCTTATTGATGGACTTCTAAATCCCTTGGCAACAGAGAGCCTCAAATATGTAGATTTCATCGGCCTGTATACAATCCCTAACATCGGAAGCATCTCATTACCAAAAAGCTGATGATGTTCTAACCTAAGCCCAACAGTTGCAATCCACCTCCTCAGCAATACCTGACGAATGTGGATATATGGTGCATACTCTGTAATGTAGAAATCTCCATAATTTGTGGAAGAATCCTCTGCCTCTCCACCATATCTTTTGTAATCAAAACCAATTGTGGTTGTATTCGATCTCCACGGCTTTATATTTTGATAAACCATAAAACCCAGCATCCTGTCCCGAGATCGCCATCCATCAAAGAATTTGTGTCTTCCAAAGTTTCCATGAAGTTTAAGATTTGTTTCCCCTAATTTGCTTGACCTTGTTACTGTTACGTCACCCCCATATCTGATTATATCGTACCAGTTATCCGACCTTGGATTTTCTACCGGGCCTGGATCATTGAGATAAAGATCTGCCAAATTTGAATTTATCTCAACATGTGTGTTTCTATCAATTTTATATCCTGTATGAAGGGTATAATGTCTTCCCCTGTAATTAGAATTTTCCCTGTGGCCATCTGTCTGCCTGTGACTTGCAGTTATATAGTAATCAAACCTTCCTACCCTGCCGCCGTGGTTTATGGAAAATTTTCTTATATCAAAGCTACCATACCCCGTAGCAATACGTGTCTCGAATCCCTCTTTTTCCATCCTTCTGGGCATTATGTTTATTACTCCACCAGTTGCATTTGTACCATAAAGAAATGAACCAGGCCCACGAATTATTTCTATATGATCTGTTCCATCTGTTGAAAATTCATCTGCAATTGTACAGCCCATAAGTCCCATGAAATCAGGCCTGCCATTGCGGAGAATAAGTACATGTGTATTGGCACCACCACCCATTCCTCTGATCGAAATCTTACCCGCAGACTGTCCTGCAACGCCAAATCCCATTACTCCCCACTCTGTTACATATAGATCCGGTACATAGCTCTGTACTATGTCAAGAACGGAGCTTGTTGGAGCCATTCGAATATCCTGGTGATAGACCATAGAGATACTTGCCGCCAGACTCCGCTGTGATACAGCAACCTTTGTAGCGGTTACCACTACAGGATCGAGACGGTAATCCACTTTAGTAGAGTCGAGATTTGTGCTTTCCTTTTTTACATCACTATTTAAGATACTAAAGGAGAGAAAAAAAAATAGAAGAGAGCGATTAATGACGATCACTTTTTACCTCCACCATATTAATCAAACGATAGCAAAAACTAAAAAGATGTATATGAATAATGTTACTATTATTAAAAAAGTAACACTTCAATATAAAAAATTTATCCCCCTTTGTCAAGCACTTTGTAAGATACAATCTTAAAGATCTTTCCCTGTAGTTGTCATTACCAGTTTTCCATGCTTCACACCCTTTGTGCTTATCAGATCGTCCGCAATCTTTTTTATCTCCACTGCTCTTCCTCTCACTGCGAGTACTTCCAGACAGTTTCTATGATCGAGATGCACATGCATGACAGAGATCACTGCCTTGTGATGTTTATGCTGGTGGTCTGTCAACTTTTCAGTTAGTTCACGTTTGTGGTGGTCGTAAATGATTGTCACTGTACCGACCGTCTCAATATTTTCATTCTCCCACTGATCTTTCACAAGCCTCTCACGTACAAGATCACGCACGGCCTCTGAACGATTAGAGTATCCATGTTTTGAGATATATTGGTCAAACCTTTCAAGAAGGCCTCTCTCCATCGAAATTCCAAAACGAATAATCTGACCCATAGTTCTACTCCTAAAATTCGAATTCTTAAATCTAAGATAGTACTTTGTTTTGTAGAAATCAAGAAAGATTGTAAATTGCTATAACCATCTTGCCCCTTGATTTACTAAAGAATAAATAACCTTGGAGGTAGTGCGGTCGGGATAAATATCCAACTCAATCGATCTCTATGCACTACTGAAGTGCGACATCTTTGTACTCTGCACACGAGATTTCATTTTACTATAGCCTGCTCTTCACACATATTCCTGTACAATCCATCTTGTTCAATTAGTTCCTTGTGTGTTCCTGTATCTACTATTCTACCCCTGTCCAAAACAACAATCATATCTGCCTTCATAACTGTTGACAATCTGTGTGCTATTACAAATATGGTCTTGCACAATCTCTTATTGAATAAAATATCTTTTATTGTCTTTTCTGTAATAGCGTCCAATGCTGATGTGGGCTCATCAAAAATTAGTATGTCGGGATCTTTTAACAGCGCCCTGGCTATTGAAATTCTCTGTCTCTGGCCTACAGATAATTTTACTCCTTTTTCTCCTACTGTTGTATTATATCCATCTTTTAATCGTATTATAAATTCGTGTGCATTTGCCATTTTTGCGGCTCGTATTACATCAGTAATCTCTGAATTTAAATTGCCGTAACGAATATTGTTAGCGATTGTATCATCGAATAAAAAGGTCTCCTGTGAAACAATACCTATCCTTTCTCTTAATGAGTGTAGATTTATTCTCTCTAAATCAATGCCATCAAATAGTATCTTCCCTTTGCTGACTTTGTATAGACTTATAATAAGATTTATAAGCGTGCTCTTTCCAGCACCTGTGGGACCAACAATTGCTGTAAACTGGCCAGGGTTTGTTTTGAAACTTATATTTCTAAGAACCAATTTATCATTATATGAAAATGATACATTAACAAATTCTACTCGACCCTTAAGTTTTTTTATTTTAATCTTGCTGTTATCCTCTTCATCCTCCGGAATTAGTTCATAAAGAGAAAAGACTCTTTCGAGTGCCGCAAAAGATGGCTGTAGATGAATGTTTATTCTTGTAAGAAAACGTGCAGGACCATAAAAATATCCTAAATATCCATTAAAAGCCATGAAGCTGCCGATTGTCAATCGATTTGCCAGTATCTCTCTGGTTCCGAACCAGAGAACAAGTATTGTTCCAATTGAGCCAATAAGGCTTATTATAAACTGTGAAAATGAGCTTATAGTGTTCTGTGTTACAGTAGCATCTACAGATCTGCTAAGCGAATTATATATTTTTTGAGATTCCTTTTTCTCTGCAGCAAAGGCCTTTACTATCTCAAGGCCAGCAAGCGATTCATTAAGATATCTTGATACAAGAGCAGACTTCTCCATCACTACATGGCTCAATACTTTCATCTTTTTCCCAAACACACTAACAGATGTAATAAAAAAAGGCAAAATGAACATTGAAATTAAAGCAAGTTTGTAGTGAATCACAAATAAGATTATCACTGTCCCAATGAACTTTAATATGCTTGTGAAAATTTCGACCATTGTGTCAGAAAATAGCATTCTCAGCCGGTAAACATCGCCTATGAGACGTGACAACAAATAACCAGTATGCTTACTGTCAAAGAATGATTTTGGAAACCGCAGCACCCGATTGAACAACTTATGCTGAATCGAAAGGATTACACGCTGCTCAAAAGTGAAAAAAATATACCTCTGGATAAATGATACAATGCCTCCCAGAATAAAAAGGGTTGTAAGAATTATTATAATTAAAGTAAGAAGCTTGATGTTCTTATCAACAATGACATCGTCTAAAATGTATTTTGTGAATAATGGAATCGGAATGGTAAGTAAAGTAGAAATTACCAATAAAATGGAAGCAAAGAGGCCCTGTTTCCAATACGGCTTTATAAAAGGCCATAATTTTCTGAGATAATATCTTTTCTTTTTACTATTTCTTCTGTCCGATTCGACTCGATATGATTTTGAAAATGAATTATCATCAAATATAGATTTTATTATTTTTAAAAGTTTCATATTAATTTAAAATCTGTTCTCTGTTTCTATCGGAATTGAAATTTCCCTCCCTGATTTATCAGTTTAATAATGAGGCGCAAAACCCGTTTCAAATCAAGGGAAAAACTTAATACATAAGCATAAGCAAAAGATTCTAAAAGAACATTTTCTTAAACAAAAACCTATAATCTTCTATCAAGTAGTTTTCGATTTCTTGCTTTTGAATATTATTGGTGTGAATTTTATCGTTCTCTGAAAATGTGCTACTATTTAAATTACACGTAAGGATCTGTTTATATACTATAAAATTTATTAATTGCAATTATTTGCTATCTTTATCATAACTTAATATAACCTCATATAAACCCTCCTCCATTCCCTCAAGAGTATCGATTTTACTGTCACAATGAGGATACGTACAAAAACATACAGTCTTGTTATCCAAATCTTTGGGCTCCGTATAATTCAGCATATAATTATAGGGTAATATAATTATCATCGATTCCCCTCCACTGTTTTATATTGTCTTCTATTAACATATATAATCCTGCCCAGTCTGCATATAGCAAAATCGTTATTACATCTCTCTTTTTATGAAATATCCTCCTCTTTGTCTTTAAATCAAACGCATCCACAAAATATGTTGATCTCTTTTTACCCTCCTCCCCATCTTCCAGTATCTCATGGTGAAATGTGGTTACATAGAGTTTATTATCATATATTCCCATACCACTTATTCCACCCCTTATGGCTACCGAATAACCATCTTTCCTTTTATTCCATACAGGTCCATATATATAATCCTCATCCTGCGGTGGTTTAATCGTGTCTACCAACTCCTCGTTTACGTATTTATAGATGTTGTAATTAAGTGTTCCACCTACATAGATTGTGTCACCATATACAAAAAAGTTGCGAGGCCCAAGCCTTCTATGATGCTTCTCAGGTTCATTGCCAAAACTTCTTATTAAAACTCCCTCCTCATTAAATACATGAAATATTTTATTATTATGTTTACCATGACCAAGTACAATAACAGAATCACCTTTCCATACAGATATATCAAAAGGATGAACATCAATTCTGTTACTAGTAAGCAGCGAATCCATTGAATATATTATTATTGCACTTACTGTCATTACGCCAAACAATTTATTGTTCAAATAGCACATCCTGAATGGCGTTGCATTTCGATCGTTTGGAATAGGTTCTCTATCTCCTGTGTAGTAATCGCATTTAAGCATTTTAAGGAAATAGGAAATAAAAACCTCATCATTATGTCTGACCAAATCATGTACCAGTATAATATTATCGATATCCTTCATTCTCCGGTTTTTAGAACAGGTGGTTAAAAATAAAAAGCAGAAAAGAATGTAAAAGAACCTTTTCATCTTAGTACTATATCTCCCCTATATAACTTATTGTCTCTTTCTAAATAAAGCTCCCCATCTAAAACATCTTTAATTGATGGTAATTTATATTGACCCGATTCTTTAATTTCTGTTCTTTCTGCTAAAAGTTTTAAATCAGGGATGGAATATATGTGCTTAGTATATCTAAATTTTCTCGGCTTGCTGTTCCATGAATTAATTAAATATGCCATATCTACAATTAACATATTTTTATAATAGTATAAATATGTTTTGCCATAAGCCGATAATGCATATGAATAACTTTCTCCTCTCGACTTTGAACTAATAGAAGGCGGTCTTATGAACTTATCGTCTCCCCTTATCTCACTAACCTTTTTACCACGGTAAAAAGCGGCTATATGATAATGGTATAAATTGTCCAGCCAGATAGTGTCTCCCTGAAAACAAAATCCTGTTGGTGAAAAAAATTGACCGATGTCTTTTGTTTCATCTTTTGTTAAATGTTTCAATTTAGAATCTACCTTAAAATATTCAATTATATCATCAATCTTATTACCTTTAAGATCATATCTGTGTATAAGAGTTTTTGTATCATTATCTCCACACAATATGTACAATGTATCTTTATGGACCGCCATTTTTGCAAGACCTCCACCATACGGAACATTAAAACTGTATAAAAATTTACCTGTAGTATCAAGAAACGAAACGCGCCTCAGTATAACATCATACAGAATAATATTGTTGTTATTTACTGCAATTTGATATATCCTATAAAACTCTCCAGGGCCTCTGCCCTTTGAAAGCTTTATCTCTTTTGAGGCGAAGGTATTCTTTTTTATTTTCCACAATGAGAATTTATCGTAATCCAATATGTACAGATGTTCATTGTCGCTATCAATATCGTACATAGAAAGTAAAGAATCCGGCAATGTAACAGGAGAAACAATCTCAATTTCTATGCTCTTTTTATTACTACAGCCAAAAACTATAATAATCAATAGAACACTGAAAAGAGATTTAATTATCTTCATCGTTTTCTCCTTTCATTGTATATTGATTTTTAATACTTAAGATTTGGATGTTTTATGTGTAAATATAAAAAGTATATGATATATAATGCAAGTTTTTTTTATTTTTTATTGGTATTTTTACTGTTTTTACTTTTATCCCCAAATACCCATGGACATATTTCAAGTAGCCTTACATATAGTAGAAGTGAACTTTCCCCTATCTTCATTTCCTTTTTACAACAAATCGATTTCCTTTCATCTGAAATCTCAAAATCACCATCATCAGATTTTGTAACCACTCTAGAAAAACATATAGAACATGTTCGCCTCAACCAGCAGTCATAACACTTTTCGCACGTATTGATAAAACTGTCAAGAATAGATTTAACCCTTTGCAAATCAAATCCTCTGGAAATGTGGCCAATCCGAAGCCTGTACGATAATTTCTCACATGGATATATATAGCCCTTGACATCGATAAATGTCCTTTGATGACCTGGTATGCAGATTCCATTTGCATTTAATAACTCACTTTCTCCAACCATTCTATCATGCCAACGTCTTTTTAGATCTCTGATAAAAAATGACTCTATGAATCTATCAGTCTTCTTTTTATTCATTAAATCATCGATCATGATATTCCTGAGCTTTTTTATCTGCTTATCATACTCCAACCATATCTCTTTGGGGAAGGAATCATAAAAAGTTGTGCCATTTCTGTTTGGGATGGTAACTATATAGGACCCATTTGTAGAAAGATTAAATCTCTTAAAAAAATCGTGTACTTTGATTAACTCAAAGGGTGGTGCAAGTACAATTGAGAAGCCAACATGCTTCATATAAAAATCCTCATCAATATCTCTTATCCGCTGCAACGATTTATTTATCTTTTTCCATGTGCCTTTCCCGTTTCTGAATATTCTATATCTATCATGAACATCTTCCGGGCCATCAATACTTATTAAAACTGAAAAATTCTCATCTATTAAAAACCTTGCCACATCTCTATCAATTATTGTTCCGTTTGTTGTAATGGAGAAACGAACCTTTTTACCCGAAGCCTTTATTCTTTCTTTTGCATATAATACTATCTTTTTAATTAATTCAAATTCCAAGAGCGGTTCTCCACCATAAAAACCGACAATAAAATTTCTTGTAAGTTCAGATTTTTCCAGAAGAAAATCTATCGCTCTTTTAGCAGTCTTCCAGCTCATCGTGCAGCGACGAGTCGATCCGATTTTGTAGTATTCACCATACACACAATATTTACATCTCATATTACATCTATCTGTCACATTTAATATGAGATGATGAATATTACTATTTAACTTTTTTTTGACATCTTCAAAATCAATATATATCCTCTGTGCTTTCTTGGGCCTGAATAGATTATACTCTTTCCGATATTCTTCTATCTCATTTAAAGCCTCTCTCATTTCAGGCAGCAGGTTCTCCTTATCAATACGATCCATGTCGAATGGCAAAATATTATATACAGCATCATCTACCTTTACTATCTGATTTATATTGGAATCGTATATATACTTACTATTACCCTGTGTAAACTTGTACAAATCCATCCTTAAAACTCTTTTGATTTTAGGTGCCCAGAATAGAATGAATTTCCCCACTACCTACACTATTACTCATTCTCATGAACACCAATTGTTATTCTTCAGGCGGAATGGAAATCTTCTATAAAAATTCCACGATCATCAAAGCATTCATGCCAATTAACAGAATAAATATATTGACCGATAAAAAAGATCTTTTTAAAATTATATTTTACAACTCCATCTATTTTCATTAATATAAAAGTCTATAAATAAAAATCAATAGTCATTTTTTGCCTTTTTTAGTCATTTTTTGCCTATTCTGCTGATAAGTCCAATCAATCTAATAGATTTAGAGAAGTTATACTGCTCATTAAAACTAGACAATCCAGCAACACCATTTAATCAAAATCCCGGATGTTTCATCAAACTTACTGCATATGTTATCCTACTCCCCTCTTGACAAAGAGACAAATTTTTTGCAAATTGAATAGAAAAAATAACATCCTGTCGTTATTATGGAAACAAGGCTTTCAGTATAAAAAGGTTTTCTGCCAAAGATTTATAAAAGCCATTTATTACAAAAAATATAAAGGGAATAGCCAAAATGACAACCTACCCATATTTTCGAGAAGTTCAAAAATTCAGGCAGTGGTGGCTGTGGATCCTTGTGATTATATCGTCAGCCCCAATCTGGTACATTACAATTATCCAGCTCTTTTTTAACAAACATCTTGGTAAAGAACAAATGCCAACTGTACTGCTGATTGTGTTCTTTATCCTTATTGGAATTTTATTACCTCTCTTCATCTTTAAGGTAAAACTGATTACCGAAGTAAGAGAAGACGGTATATATGTACGCTTCTTCCCATTTCACTTCTCTTTTCAAAGAATACCTTTTGAGGACTTAAAGGATTTTCATATACGCACATATCGACCCATCGTAGAGTATGGAGGATGGGGCGTGCGGTACGGCGCCTCGGGCAAGGCCTATAATGTAAGCGGCAATCAGGGCCTGCAATTGGAGTTCAAGAATGGAAAACGGCTCCTCATAGGCACGCAGTCTCCAGAGCAGCTTATAAGTGTTGTGCGCTCTGTAGCGTACAGATGGATTGAGAAATGATCCTTTTTATTCTAATTTCCATCTTTATCATTTTTCTCATCATTGAAAGACATCTAATAAACAGACAGATTAATTCAATACCCCTCAGAATCACTGTTGCAGGAACTCGCGGGAAGTCGAGTGTTGTAGATCTAATGGCTTCAATATTAAGAGAAAGCGGAAGAGTTGTACTCTCAAAAACAACAGGATCTGAGGCAAGATACATTTTGCCTGATGGCAAATGTGAAGAAGTAAAAAGAAGAGGCTCTCCATCGATCATAGAACAAAAAAAGCTCATTAGAAAGGCATTTAAAATAAATGCCAGCACGCTCATCACAGAAATAATGAGCATTACCGGTGAAAATCACTATATAGAGTCTCAAAAAATCATCAAACCCCATATTGTTCTTTTTACGAACGTCCGTGTCGATCATACAGAAGCAATGGGTAAAGATAAAAAAACGATCTCGAGTGTGTTTGCCCACGACATCGTACCTGATGCTTCTGTCTATATTCCAGAAGAGGAGGCAAGACCACAATTCTGGACTGCAGCCCAAAAAAACGGTGCGAGACTCATTACAGTAAAAAGAGGAACCTCTTCATCTGTTTTGAGTAATGAGTTCTGCGACAGAGAATTTCGACAAAACCTGGATCTTGTAGTTGCTGCGGCAAGAGATCTCAACATAGATGAAAAATCTATTTTAAATGGAATATCAAAAACAAAACACGATATCGGGTCGCTTAAGATATGGAAGCTTTCCGACACCATATCCGGAAAAAAACTCCTCTTTGTGAACGGCTTTAGTGTTAATGATCCTGAATCGACACTCCTATTTATCGAGAAGATAAAAAAACTTCTCCCCGTACCTGTTGAGAGATTCATTGGTCTTTTGAACTTACGAAAAGACCGTGCAGACAGAACTCTCCAATGGATCGATGCAATAAAAAAGGGCCAATTCCCATGTTTCAGCACAATATATGTTACAGGAGCCCATTTGGCTGTTGTTAAGAGAAAATTGAAAAGGGTTAAAATTTTGAAGGATAAAAGGGCGGAAAAAATAATCAATCGAATAAAAGAAAACTCGAAAGATGAAGGTGTTGTAATTGGAATTGGGAATATGGCAGGAATGGGAAGATCGATTGTCAAATACCTGGAGAGTAGGTGTTGTGATTATGGAATATGAAATATCTTTCATAGGGCTTCTTATAGCGCTCATCTTCATAAGTGTAACAGGGGTCTATCCTGGAGGAATAATTGTACCCTGTTACCTATCAATCTTTATTTATCAACCTCTCAGAATAGCGGTCACACTTGTCATTGCCCTCTTAACATTTATCTGTTTTAGAGTGGCTTCAAACTATCTCATCATATTCGGGAAGAGAAGATTCGTTTTCATGGTCCTTGTTGGTGGATGCATCACCTTTCTGTGGCTTCATCTCTCTCCCTCACTCCTGCCTGTGACCCAAGAATTCAGAACCATCGGGTGGGTCATACCCGGCCTTATTGCAAATCATTTTGAGAAGCAGGGAATATTAATAACGAGTGGTTCTCTGATTACTGTATTGGTGGTAATCTTCTTTATTAGACTTTTTTTAAACATTTAAATCCCGATTATGATAAAAAAAGATTTGTTAAGAAAAAAACTCTATTCCAACCAAATCAGGTTATCCAATAAAACCGCTCTAATCTCAGCTGTTTTAAGTATCACAGCATGCCTACTTGCCCGACTCTTTCTGCCTATTAATGAGCTGCTCTGCAGTAATCAGATGTTGAAGGCCTCAAGACTCATGCAGAAAGCAGAATTAATTATAAGAGATCACTGCGATGAAAATGAAATCATCATCGACCCTGAGATCGATCCAAACCATACAGGTCTCATAGGCCCCAGACTTTCAGGTATCACAACTACTCTCGGCAACCCAGAGGCAAAGAGAACAACAACAACACCGGACATGGCAGCACTTGTAGTCAGACTTCTTCATACGGCCGGAGTGGGAAGGGGAGATACAATAGCCATAGGATGTTCGGGCTCATTTCCCGCTTTGATGATAGGCTCTCTATGTGCTGCTGCAGCAATGGATGTATTTCCTGTAACTATCATCTCCATAGGATCATCATCTTATGGAGCAACAAGAATCGATTTCAATCTGCTCGATATCTACAATCTTTTGTTAGATAACAAAATCATTGATTTAAAGCCGGCTGCTGTATCCCTGGGAGGCATGAAAGATGTTGGAGGAGATTTCGATCCGAGCCTAAGAAGAATGTTGATAAAAAAAATTCAGGCAAGCGGAATTCCCTTCATTTATGAAGATGACCTTCAGAGCAATGTTGCCAAACGTATGGAAATCTATCAGGGCAGTTCAAAGCGTAATAGAATTGCTGCTTTTATTAATTGTGGCGGAAGTTATGCGAACATAGGAAGTTCAGAATCTATATTGAGGCTGAAGCCCGGAATAAATAGAAAAATCTCAATACCACCACAACAGAAGCGAGGCGTGTTATTCGAGATGGCATCTAAAAAGATCCCATGCATCCATCTTCTTTTTATAAAGGGATTGGCCCATAAATACAACCTGCCATGGGATCCGATTCCACTTCCACAGCCAGGGTCAATTGACATATATAGGGAGAAGGGCGGAATCAACTGGAAAATAATCACCGTAGCAGTTGGATATTTAACACTTCTAACTATTATTTTTCTATACGATATCAGTAAAGATAGATGATCATTATTACTATATCCATAATACTGAATTGGGTTAAAAATAATCATAAGACTATTTTATTAGGTTGTGTCCTTAAATTTGTGTAAAAAGGCAGAGTATTGAAAAAGTGCCATATTCTTCCTAAGTTAAAATGTAAAAAAAATTTAAACATAAAAAATATAAGGAAGAGATATGGCACATAGAAAAGATAACGGATTAGTCAGAGAAATGGCAAACTGGTTACAGATATTTGGATATGAGTCTATTGCCAGAAGAAAAACAAGTGGAACAAAAAATGTTTAAAAAAGCAGGGTAGATAAAAATAGGATGATTAGGAGGAATTTTACACAAAATTTTGGACTTGACTAGTTTATATAAATAAACGTATAAAATACTTTATATGACTTTGCTGTTTCAGTAAATATAAAATTTTTTCCAATAAGTTATAAGTTGACAATTGCAATACCAAAACCAGGATTGTGTTTGACAAATATCATATTTATTCCATACCAGAATCCTCCAAATCCACCTAAAGTAAGTGGCAGTCCAAGAAGTGCTGCAACTATCTTAAATAGAGTTCTTAAAAATACCATACCATTCCCTTTCAATTTTTCTCTATAAATATCGGTTCTTCATTTACTTTCAGAGAGCCAGCATTAGAGATGTATTCTCCTCCTTTACCATCTCGCACAAGAACCTCTCCTGTAATCCAGGGGGTAAAATCAATGGTCTGGCTTCCTGACCACGACCACAGCAGATATATCTTAGAATCATTTGTACTTTTAAATCTGTGGCACTCAAGAGACTCTCCTATATCAATACCGATATCATACTCTGCATCTTTCAGAATAGAGGCCATTTCTGAGTAGGTATAAGGATACTGCTCTCCCTCCTCCCAGCTAAATGAACTCTCCCCTCTATGTTCATCTTCCCATTTTACAAACTTCTCTGCAACTTCTGTAGCAGTAGCATACCTGGCTATTACCTCTCCTGTTGGTATGGCTTTGCCTATAAAGTTATCGTCGAGCCAGTCGAGCATTGCCGCAATGTCGTCTCTATTTGGGTTGTTATAACAATCGTGTGTTGCAATTCCAAATACCCATATTTTCTCGGGCAGATCCTCCCTCTGGTGATGGAGCCATTCGATAAATTCCATCATAAAATACTTTTTATTTGTACCAAGCGATCTCGGACCAGACGGCCCTGAATTCGGCTCCAGTTGAGGATAGTGAGGAATTAAAATGTACTGCTTCTGATCTAAATCCTCTTTCAAAAAACTGCCTGTCTTACTGGAAGGACGAAAGGGATTCCATGGATAGTGTCCCAGATTCTCATAGGCCATTATACCTGCTGGTTCTGTAAGACCCGTCTGAATTGTAAAACCACTCTCTATCATCATCTTGACAAGAAGAGGCTGTGCACATTGATATGGTGCCACACCATAGTTATTTTCACTACCAATTACAGAATTGACAGCGTTGATATTATCATTCCAGATCATTCTAACTGTATCTTCCTCCACATCCGGAAGTTCAAGAACCCAATCGTGCCGACCCCTTCGCCATAGAGGATGAATATGTGTCCCCCAGTTAAATCCGGCATTTAAATATGATTGTACTAAAGACTGGTCACTGAAATCTTCAATAAACTCCATGAACTCGCCATTAGAAGCCACAGTTAGTTTTGCACCATGGGATAATGCCAGATCCTTTAGCCAATAGAGTTCGTCTCTCCTTGACCCATAATCAAATCCAAACTCTGGTAAGAATGGTTCAATATGAACCGCAAAGATCACATTTATTGGATCATGAACGGTTTTCCTTTGCTTCTCCGGCTCTTCAGGATTGCAGCAGGTAAAAAACAAAATTACTGAAATAACTACCATGATGCTTCTACATATTTGATTTTTAATCAAAAAGGAAATCATTTTCCCACCTCCTATTTAAAAATCAAATACTAAGAAGAATCAATTGATAGATTCATAAGCAATAGAACCTTTATTGAACAGAAGGAGCTTCTCTTTTAAAATCTTCAGATACTATATTGTCAGAGTTGAACTTCGTTTGATGATATCTCAGCAGAATTAAAGGCGTCAGAATATTTTTTTTTGATAATTTAGTAATTGACCTATAAACATGCAAGAAAAATTAAAGAAAATTTCTTTATATAAAAATTTTTCATTAATCGGATCAATTTCAATTTATATGCTCTTTTTATCTTGACATGAAATACCATATTTATTATATTATTATCAATTTAATATATATTTCGTTATTTTTTAAAGAGGAGAGGTATCCTTCCAATTATTTAAAGACAATGAGATTTAATTTATCACAATCAATACTTTTTTACACTTTTAATTAAGAAGGAGGATACCAATGTCAAAAAAAGAGTCTCATTTTCTGAGAATAATTCATATTCTGCCGTTTTTATTTATCACACTCAATACTGCTTTCCCTGCGGACTATCGCGATGTAGTAATCAATGAGATTGCATGGATGGGTACAGAGGCAAATACTGCAGATGAGTGGATCGAACTCTATAACAGTACAGGATCTGCTATCGATATAACAGGATGGACCCTTATGGCTGCAGATAGTACCCCATTAATAAATCTGTCTGGAACTATCCCAGCATACGGATATTTTCTACTCGAACGTACGGACGATCAGACAATATCTGACATATCAGCAGATCAGATCTATAAGAATGCAATGAACAATGATGGTGAAAAGATCCTGCTAAAAGACAATACAGGAAAAATTATTGATGAAGTAGACTGCTCGGCAGGCTGGTTTGCAGGAAGTAATTCAACCAAATCGAGCATGGAAAGAGTCCATCCATCAACAGATGGCTCTTCACCAGGAAGCTGGGGAACAAACGATGGTATTACAAAAAATGGAAAGGATTCATCAGGTAATGATATAAACGGAACACCAAAATCTGAAAACAGTGTCTATGACGGCTCCCTTGCAGTCACACTCCTCTCGTTTACTGGAAGTTATTCAGATGAAGGAATAACCCTGCACTGGAGAACCGCAAGCGAAGTAGATCTTCTTGGATTTTTAATATATCGCTCTATAAGTAAAAATGGAACCTATAATAAGATAACTCCATCAATGATTCCGGCATCTGGATATGGCACAGATTATGATTTTATTGATAGAAATTTTGCCGTAAATGAGAAAAACTGGTACAGGATAGAGTTTAAATATACAAATGATAAAAGGGAGTATTCTGATCCAATCTGCGTCGAAGTCAGAACAGAAGCCGAACCTTGTGAAATCGAACTATTCCCAAATTATCCAAATCCGTTCAATCCATCAACAAAAATTAGATTCTCGATCTCAGGACTAGAGCAGAGTAAAAGGGTCGTCCTGAAAATATATGGAATAACAGGTAGAGAGATAAAAACCATCTTCGACAGAATCTCTCCTCCTGCTGGTAATTATACAATCGAATGGAATGGAACTGACAAATCGGGAATGGAAGTTTCGAGTGGAGTCTATTTTTACAGACTCATTGTAGACGGCAGGGTTGTCTTAACAAAAAAGATGATTAAGATAAAATAGAAACCACTAATGGACTAGTTTAATATTATTAAAAGTTTCAAATATTAAGAAACAGTAAAAATCATCAAGAACAGCCGAATAGATCCAATCTGTCCAATTAGTAAAACAAATCTATCTATGTTTAGACACCCCCTTCTTGGCGCAAAATTCTTCCACAGGACATCTGCTGCACATTGGACTCGTGGGTTTGCACAGCGACTGACCGAATGCAACAAGTATGTCATTTATAGCAATCCACCACTTCTCAGGAAGTTTTTCTCTAAGGGCCATCTCAGTATCATCAGGACTTTTTGTCCTCACATATCCAAATCTGTTACAGATTCTGTGCACATGAGTATCAACACATATTCCCTTCTTGCCAAATCCGAGTGTTATTACAAGATTTGCCGTCTTTCGACCAACACCTGGAAGTTTAAGCAGTTCATTCAAATCATCAGGAACTTCTCCACCATATTTATCAATTAAAATCTGACTTGCGAGCCGAATATTCTGTGCCTTTCGTTTGTAAAATCCAACAGGATAGATCAAATTCTCGATCTCCCATACTGAAAGAGAAATCATCAACTCAGGTGTATGAGCCCTCTTGAAGAGTCGCTCAGAGGCCTTACTTGTAACAGCATCCTTTGTTCTCAGGCTCAGCATGGTTGAAATCAATATTCTAAATGGATCTTTTGACCTTTTGGCAATCTGTGTCACAATTGGAACATTCCAAGAGGGGGCACTTTTTTGAAGAATTGTCAACACCTTATCAATAGTTAAATTATTCATAAATAATTCTTGTCTATCTTTCCAGCACTTCTGGATTTATGAGATTAGGCGGGCGTTCTCCCTTTAATCCAGCAACTATATTTTCTGCAGCCATTACAGCCATTTTTGTCCTTGCCTCATGGGTGGCACTCCCAATATGGGGCAGAAGAACTACATTGTTGAGTCTCTTTAAATCGGGCTCAATATCTGGCTCATTTTCATAAACATCGAGTCCGGCCCCCGCAATGGTTCCTCTTTGCAGTGCAACAACAAGTGCCTCCTCATCAATCACAGGCCCGCGCGAGGTATTAATCAGATACGAACTCTTTTTCATCAAACCCAACTCTCTGTGCGAAATAAGATGATGGGTTTCAGGAGATAAAGGCACATGAATAGAGACAAAATCAGACCTGGAGAGAAGAAAATCCATATCCACACTAATCGCACCTACTCTCTCTTCTATCTCTTTGTTTCTTTTCTTATCCACATATATCACTTTCATACCAAATCCAGCCGACCTCAATGCAACAGCGGTTCCGATTCGTCCTGCCCCGATTATTCCAAGGGTCTTTCCTGAGAGCTCACACCCGAGAAATAGCATTGGACCCCACCCCCTAAATTTTCCTTCTCTCGTAAACCTATCACTCTCAACTATTCGCCTGGCAACTGCAAATAATAAAGACCATGTCAGGTCAGCAGTCGCATTAGTTAAAACGCCGGGTGTATTTGTGACCATTATCTTTCGCTGTGTTGCCGCCTCAACATCTATGTTATTGTATCCAACGGCATAGTTGGCAAATATTTTTACACCACAAGCAGCATCTAACACCTCCTCGTCAATCGTATCTGTAAGCAGACAGAGCACACCATCCCTTCCGCTAACCTGATCGAGGATTTCTTTTCTGCTCATTGGTCTGTCTTCCGGATTTATATCGACATTGGTAAAATATTTTTTTAAGATTTCAATTCCCTGTGTGGGAATCCGGCGAGTCACTAGGATGCTTGCATTCATAAAGTGATCTTCCTCTTAAATTTTTCGATCTCCCTTCTCTCCTTTTTTGTCGGTCTTCCCTTTGCCTTTCTTTTACTCTTCTTTTCAGCCTTGCGGAAAATGTCTATAAGATCTTCCATCTCTCTTGGCAATCTATTTCGGCTCTCCTCTATATAAAGCTTTCTTGCCTCTGATGCAGGCAGCCCCCTCTGTGCAAGGGAGACCACCTCTATGTTCCGATATCTGCCATGATGGTGTATTGTGATTTTATCTCCAACATGAATGAATTTATGCGGCTTTGCGGTAATGCCATTTACCTTAACCTTTCTTCCAATGCAGGCCTTTGCAGCCTGTGTGCGTGTCTTATAAAACCTTGCCGCAGAAAGCCAGCGATCTAATCGGACCGATTCTAAATTCTCTTCCATGGTTTTGAAAATTAAAAAATCTTTTGATCAAATTCAACAAATAAAGTTCTTGAGAAATTGTAAAATATTTATAATTTATCTGTGTCCAATGAGGATGTTGAATTTGAACAATGAAAGGAACTGAAAATTTCAGCAACTATTTAAATTTCTTTCCGTAGATATAAATAATATCTTAAGTGATTGGGAGGTAAGTTGTCGGTAGTTCTTGAAAACTTTACTATCAAATATGGCCAAATCGTAGCGGTCGATAAAATCACAACAACATTCCACCATGGCTCCACAGGACTGTTAGGCCCCAACGGAGCCGGTAAGTCGAGCCTTATTAAGGGCCTTCTTGGTCTTGTCCCCATCAGCAGGGGAAGTGGAAAGATAATGAATAAAAACGTTGCAACTGAAAAAAAGGCTATCAGACAGATAATAGGTTATATGCCTGAAGACGACTGTTTGATCCCAGGCCTTACGGGTGTAGGCCTTGTTCAATATGCAGGCGAGCTGTGCGGCATGAGTAAGGAAGATGCAATGCAGAGAGCCCATGAGGTTCTCTATCTGGTTGGTCTAGGAGAAGCAAGATACCGCAAGGTTGAAACATATTCCTCAGGTATGAAGCAGCGCATCAAACTTGCACAGGCAATCGTACACGATCCAAAACTTCTATTCCTCGATGAACCAACGAGCGGAATGGATCCAAAAGGCAGGCAGGAGATGCTCGATCTTATTCAAAATATAGCCACTCGTGGTAAGATGAGTATAGTACTGGCCTCGCATATACTCGTAGATGTTGATAGAACATGCAGCCGAATCGTTATAATGGATAAGGGAAGGATAGTCGAACAGGGAGATATCGAAAACCTCAGAGGAAGATTCTCTGGCACATATTCGATACGAGTGGAGGGGGACAGAGAAAAATTTATCGAATCACTGAAAAAGAGTGGCTGCAGTGTCAAACCAGATGGAAAACATCTCTTAGATGTAACGCTTCCCAGGGGAATGGATACTGATCTTGTACTCGAAATAGCTCATAAGAGTTCTGTTCAGCTGAGAAGATTGATGCCAGGTGTTCAAACCCTCGAGGATGTGTTTATTAAAAAAATAGGGGCAGAATAAGATGCCTGTTTATGAAGAATCTTATAGATCGTGGGAAGGAATACTCAAACAACATCCAAGAACCTGGTGGATCATTGCAAGGACGGGTATCCGTCTACTCTGGAAGAAGAGCATGATTATATTTCTAATATTTGCATATATTCCATTTTTTGTCAGAGCAGTCCAGATATATATAGTGACACAGCTCGAACTTAAGGTACAGCTGGATCAGGCAATGAAGGCATTCAAGATAAATCCTGAATTCTTCTTTCAATTTATATGGGCACAGATGTTTTTTCTGGTCTTGATCCTTATCTTCTCCGGCGCGGGAATAATCGCAAACGACAAAAAATTCAAGGCACTATCTATTTACTTTTCAAAACCAGTAGGTTTATGGGACTATCTGTTTGGCAAATGGTTAATACTCTTTTTCTACGGAAGCCTTGTTACAATGATTCCAGCCATAATTCTCTTTCTAACTCGAGTCTTTCTATCCAAGGATTCAGCATTCTTAAACAACTACTTCTGGATACCTCTATCAATAATATCTGTAGTCATACTGATTACTGGTGTGCTTGGAATGCTTATCTTAGCGCTCTCTGCGGCGTGCCGTGGGACGCGATCTGCAGCAATCTTTTTCTTTACAATCTATATTGTGCCTGATATCTTGGGTCAAATTATAACCAAAATACCAGAGATAAAGTTAGTATCCCTTAGTGCTGACTTTAAACAAACAGGATCACTTCTATTTGGAATTAAGCTTCCATACACTTTTCCGTTCTGGCTTTCTATTCTTGTACTGGCAGTGGCAGCAGCATTGAGCATTCTGACAATACGTTTAAAGGTTAAACCAACCGAGGTCGTCAAATGATAATTGAGGCAAAAAAGCTTTCAAAATGGTACGGCCAGGTAATTGGTGTTAATAATCTTACCTTTACAATCAAACCAGGCGTTACAGGTTTTTTAGGACCAAATGGTGCAGGTAAAACAACTCTTCTCAGGTTGTTAACAGGCCAGCTCAAACCAAGCAAGGGAACAATCTGTATTAATGGTGAAAAAATCTGGAATAACCATAGAATAATGAAAAACATCGGCTACTGCCCTGAACAAGATGCATTCTGGAATTATCTTACGGGATGGGATTTTGTTTTCTCCACGATGCGTATGCACGGATTCTCTACAGATGAAGCAAAAGATCGAACAAAAGAGGTCCTCGATATAGTGGACATGACTGAATTCGAGTCAAAAAGAATCGGCGGATATAGTAAGGGCATGAGACAGAGAATCAAACTGGCTCAGGCAATCGGACACGATCCTGAAATACTCTTTCTCGACGAACCCCTAAACGGAATGGATCCGATTGGAAGGAAAAAAATAATCGATCTGGTCAAAGAACTTGGAACAAAGAGCAAGATAGTTGTTGTCTCAAGCCATGTACTTCATGAGGTTGAGGAGATGACAGATACGATTCTTCTCATAAATCATGGACGCCTTCTTGCAGAGGGAAACATTTATGAGATCCGGCATCTCATCGACACCCATCCACTCCAGGTAACCATTAAATGCGACAATGTGAATGTGCTAACTGCAAAACTCATGGAGTATGAGGATGTGCTCAGCGTCCAGTTCGATCGCGAATTAAACCAAGTTACAGTAGAAACAAACCAGCCCGATGAATTTCATCTCAGGATTCCGAAGATAGCAATGGAAAACAAAATCAAGATACATTCACTCTGGTCACCCGATGAAAACCTCGAAGCTGTCTTTGATTATCTGGTGAGGTAATGATATGAGATTTTTAGTAAGCTTTTTCATTAAAAATGGTATACACAGCAAGAAAACACTCTGGATGATCATCCTCAGCCTTATTCCAGTGGTATCAGCACTATTGCTCTGGCTGATAAAACCTATACTACTCAAGGAAGGAATCCATATATCCGATCTCTTTCCAAAGATAACCTTTTTATTCTTCCTTCATTTTATACTTCCTGTAATATCAATCTTTATAGGCTCTGCAGTATTAGCAGATGAGGTAGATGAACGCACCCTTCCTTACCTTCTCGTACGCCCAATACCAAGATGGAGCATAACGTTATCAAAACTTCTTTCTGCAATTATCACTGGAGGAGCAATAATATTAATCTCTCTATCATTAACATATACAATCATAATTGTAGATGGTGGTAGTAAAAGATGGATCTCAGATCTTCCTCTATTCTTTCAGTGCTTTGGAGTTCTTATGTTGGGTCTTATGGCATATACACCTCTTTTTGCACTCCTCGGAGGGACATTAAAAAGACCCGTTCTTACGGGTTTGTTTTTCGCCTTTGGATGGGAAAGCTGGGTCGCATTCATTCCCACTAATATAAAATTTTTCACAGTTGTAAGTTATCTACACAGGCTCTTCCCACGACTAAATCAGGCCAGAGAAACAGACGTAAAAACCATGATATTAAACATCATTCTTCCCACAAAGCAAACATCCATCCTGACTTCACTCCTTATTATAATAGCGATGTCTGCAATCTTCACATCACTCTGCCTCTCTCTTCTTTATATAAAAGAGTATCGACTGGAACAAAGTTAAAACTTAATAGAGCCCAAAATCTAAGTTCTGCAATAAGTCTTGTAATCAAAGAAAAAGATGAGCAATTGTGTTAGATTCGGTGTTTCAGACAAATCTTAATTTTTGCTTGAATTTTTACTAATAATATCTTAATATTTTATTGTGATACAAATCCCAGTAGTTCTACATTTTTAAACATAAAGGGGGAATAGTAGAATGGATATTATCATCACAACTCCTGCGTTTGATGATGGCGGCATGATACCAGAAAAATATACATGTGATGGAGAAAATATTTCTCCACCATTGAATTGGACAAAGGGACCGATTGAAACTAAAAGTTATGCTCTTATCAGTGACGATCCTGACGCACCCATGGGGACATGGGTACACTGGGTAATATACGACATACCGCCATATACGACAAATCTTCCTGAAAACATACCTAAAGATGAGACGCTAAAGAATGGTCCAAAACAGGGAACAAACGATTTTGGAAAGATCGGTTATGGAGGCCCCTGTCCGCCAGGCGGAATCCATAGATACTTCTTTAAAATCTATGCTCTTGATAAAATGCTCGAACTGAAGCCAGGTCTTAGGAAGAAAGAACTGCTTAATGCAATGGAAGGTCACATCCTGGCCCAAGGAAAATTGATTGGAAAATATAGCAGGTAATTTAGAATGGGGAAAACGGCTCATGGCACTCTTTCTTGTACAACATGGAAAAAATCTACCACCAGAAATAGATCCCGAAAAAGGACTCTCTGATGAGGGAATGGAGGAAGTAAAAAGGATTGCAGATACTGCAAGAAAATATAACATAACAATATCGTGCATCAAACACAGCGGAAAAAAGAGGGCTCGTCAGACAGCAGAACTATTTGCCTCAATACTAAAGCCCCAGAATGGAATCCTCGAAATTACTGGAATAAACCCCTTAGACGAAGTAGAATCGTTTGCTTCCACCATCAGAAATGAGGATAATGTGATGTATGTCGGGCATCTACCATTCATGGAACGGCTCACATCTTATCTGATTACTGGATCTACAGACAATCCTGTCTTAAGATTTCAAAACGGCGGGATAGTATGTTTCGACAAATATCCAGGCACAGACTTCTGGATAATAAAGTGGACACTAATGCCGAACATCCATTGAGATAGGAGTCTTTAATGAAAGTCTTTTTATCAACCTTCATACTCTTTCTCATAGGCGGAATGCCTTTCTCATTCTGGCTCGGTATGCTTCTTATAAAGAAAGACATTCGAAAATATGGCGACGGTAATCCAGGTGCAGCAAATGCATGGAAGGCTGGTGGGTGGAAGATCGGAATGTTGGCAGGACTACTCGATTTCTTAAAAGGAGCGATCCCAGTATACCTCGTATTGTCAAATCTCCATCTCTCGGGATGGGAGGCTGTTCCAATATGTGTTGCACCAGTATTCGGACACAGCTTTTCACCATTCTTGAGATTCAGGGGCGGAAAATCTGTTG